>OBZZ01000788.1_pt1 | contig 11541 bp, 7 predicted proteins | sample 1501451 | NCBI WGS metagenome assembly OBZZ01 (sample SAMEA2580274, study PRJEB22360) | human gut metagenome | biome: human gut; feature: human-associated habitat; material: faeces | place: Denmark | collected 2008/2010
CAACGCCTCACCCAGTGCGCCCGCAACCTTCCGGCGGAGGCTGCCGCTGGGAAGCTCGATCCGGTAATCGGACGATCCAACGAGATCGAGCGTGTGATGGTGGTGTTGAGCCGCCGCACCAAGAACAACCCGGTGCTGATCGGCGAGCCTGGCGTAGGCAAGACCGCGGTGGTCGAAGGACTCGCGCAGAAGATCAACGCCGGTGATGTGCCGGAAACGCTGAAAGGCAAGCAGGTCTACTCCTTGGACCTCGGTTCCATGGTTGCTGGTTCCCGCTACCGTGGCGATTTCGAGGAACGCCTGAAGAAGGTTTTGAAGGAGATCAAGACCCGCGGCGACATCGTGCTGTTCATCGATGAGATTCACACCATCGTGGGCGCAGGCTCCGCGGATGGCGCCTTGGGCGCTTCCGATATGTTGAAGCCGATGCTGGCCCGTGGCGAACTGCAGACCATCGGCGCGACCACCACCGACGAGTACCGCAAGTACATCGAGAAGGATGCCGCGCTGGAACGTCGTTTCCAGCCGATCCAGGTGCACGAGCCGACCATCGCCGAGACCATTGAGATTCTGAAGGGCTTGCGTGAGCGTTACGAGAACCACCATCATGTGACGATCACCGATGGCGCGCTGCAGGCCGCGGCGGAACTTTCCAGCCGCTACATTCAGGACCGCCACCTGCCCGACAAGGCCATCGATCTGATCGATGAGGCCGGCGCCCGACTGCGTATCCGCAGGCTCACCGCTCCGCCGGAGCTCAAGGAATTGGACGCCAAGGCTGCCAAGCTGGCCGAGGAGAAGGACCAGGCCATCAAGGACCAGGACTTTGAGAAGGCCGCCGAGCTGCGTGACAAGCAGGAGAAGATCGAGTCCGAGCGCAAGGAGAAGGAATCCGCTTGGCGTGAGGGCGAGTCCGATGTGAAGATGGTGGTGGATGAGGACGTCATCGCTGAGGTGATTTCCCAGACCACCGGCATTCCGGTGTTCAAGCTCACCCAGGCCGAGTCCAAGAAGCTCATGGGCATGGAGAGTGAACTGCACAAGCGCATCATCGGTCAGGATGAGGCTGTGTCCGCATTGAGCCGTTCCATCCGTCGCGCACGCGTCGGATTGAAGGATCCGAAGCGTCCGGCTGGTTCGTTCATCTTCGCTGGCCCGACCGGCGTTGGTAAGACCGAGCTGGCCAAGGCTCTCGCCGAATTCCTGTTCGACGATGAGGATGCGCTGATCCGCGTGGACATGTCGGAATTCTCCGAAAAGTACGCCGCGTCGCGCCTGTTCGGTGCGCCTCCGGGATACGTCGGCTACGAAGAAGGCGGCGAACTTACCGAAAAGGTGCGTCGCAAGCCGTTCTCCGTGGTGTTGTTCGACGAAATCGAAAAAGCCCATCCGGACATTTTCAACACGCTGTTGCAGGTGCTGGACGATGGCCATCTGACCGATGGCCAGGGACGCAAGGTGGACTTCAAGAACACCATCATCATCCTGACCACCAACCTCGGCACTCGTGGCATCGCCAAGGCCGCCAACACCGGTTTCAACCTGGGCACGAACACCGAATCGAGCTACCAGCGCATGAAGGAACAGGTCTCCGCCGAACTCAAGCAGCAGTTCCGTCCGGAGTTCCTGAACCGTCTGGATGACATCATCGTGTTCAAGCAGCTCACCGAACCGCAGGTGCGTCAGATCGTCGACTTGGATGTCAAGCAGCTCAACGACCGTCTGTTCGACCGTCACATGTCGCTCGAACTGACCGACGCGGCCAAGGATCTGCTCGCACAGAAGGGCTTCGACCCGCTGCTGGGCGCCCGTCCGCTGCGTCGCGTGATTCAGCGCGACATCGAGGACGCCATTTCGGAGAAGATCCTGATGGGCGACCTCGAAGATGGCCAGCGCGTGAAGGTGGACGCCGAAGGCGAAGGCATTCTGGGTGAGTTCACGTTCACCGGCGAGGCCTTCGAAGAGCCGAACCAGAAGGATAATCCGGCGGAGGCGACCGAAACGGCCGCTGAAACCGATGCCGCCACTGAACCGACGGCATCGACGGAACCGGCTGATTCCGCGCAGTCGCAGAACTGATTTCCAACGTTGCCGGGGTAAGAACCCCGGCAACGCGTATGCAAAAAGACCGGTGGGTTTCATGATGGAATGTCATGAAACCCACCGGTCTTTTTTACAGATGTCTATTCGTCCAGCTATTCGTTCAGCTGGACGGTTGTGGTTCCGCCCGCTTCCAAGCGGAACCACAACCGTATCGCTCTATGGGAGCGTCATTACTTGATGGCGTTCAGCCACTGTTCCTTGGTGGCCTTCTCCGCCTCAAGCTTGGCCTTCTTCTTCGGATCGGACTCAGCGGCGATCTGGGCGTCAAGTTCGGCGAGCTGTGCGTTGAGCTGCTCCTCGAAGGAGGACTTACGGGCGTCGGCTTCCGGATCGGACTGCTTCCAGGCGGCATCCTCAATAGCCTTGATTTGCTTGTCGACAGCATCAAGACGGCTTTCGATGCGGTGCATATCATCGCGCGGAACGTAGCCGATCTGATCCCATTCCTCCTGAATGGCGGCCAATGCCTGGCGAGCCTGCTTGGCGGCCTTCTCATCCTTGACCGGCACCAAAGCCTCAGCCTTGGTCAGCAGTTCTTCCTTCTTGGCGAGATTTTCCTTTTCGGACGAGCTAATCTGCTCGCGATCGGCCTGACGGGCGTTGAAGAACGTGTCCGCCGCAGCACGGAAACGTGCCCACAGCGCGTCATCATCACGACGGCCCGCACGACCGGCCTTCTTCCAACGATCCATCAGCTCGTTGAACTTGCGGGAGGTTTCCACCCAAGCGGTGGAATCCTTGATCTCCTCGGCTTCGGCGATGATGGCCTCCTTCGCGGCCTTGGCGTTGCTGCGCTCCTCATCGCGGCCCTGGGCCCACTTGCGGCGGGCGCTGTTGAACGTAGTGCGGGCGGAGGAGAAACGGGACCACAGGGCGTCGGCGTCGGCCTTGTCGAGACGGACGCTATTGTGCTGGTGATCCTGCCACTGCTGGAACAGCGAACGGAACTTGTCCGCGGTGGAACGCCAGTTGGTGTTGTCGCCCAGGGAATTGGCCAGAGCCTCGGCCTTCTCCACAATCGCGGTACGTTCGGCCAGCGCCTTGGCGACGGCGGCCTTGTGAGCCTCGCTCAGCTCGGCCTTCTTGGCCGCTCCGGCCTCCTTCAGTGCTTCGAACTGGGACTTGAGCGCCTCAATATCTCCGACGACGGCTGGCTGCTCGATTTCGGCGGAAAGCGTCTTGATGGACTCGTCGATCTCACGGTTCTTCACATTGCTGGACTTGAGCCTGTTGGCGAACAGGTCGAGCTTTGCCTTCAGATCGAGATAGCGACGGGCATACAGTGCCAGGGCCTCTTCCTTGGAAGCGTCCGGAAACTGTCCGACCTCGCGTTCTCCCTCGCCTTCCTTCACGAACACGGTGCCGTCATCGGCGACACGGCCGAACGCTTCGGTGGCCTTGATATCGGCTTCGGAGAATCCGGTGGAGGTTGCAGGACGCTGCGGAGCCTTCTTGGCGAAGGCCGCGGGGCTCGGCGCATGCGGCTTCATGGCCGCTGGGCTCGGGACGGCCGGTTTGCTGGCCTGGGTTGCGGGCGTCGCTGCCTGCTCGTTGGTTTCAGTGGTGTTCTCGGACGCGGTGACATTCTCGTCGGCCATGGCCAGCTCCTTACGTAAGCTTCATGTAGTGCAGAGGTGACGGTCCGTGACGTGCGCTTCCACACCTTGAAAAACGCGCGGCATTTTCCGTAACCTCATTTATTATAGAGAACCGTGGCTAAAGGTGCATCTATTTCAGGATTTCCAGAGTGGCTCCCCTCTGAACGTGTTGTGGAGCAGCGTGTCATCGACACGCTCCGTAATGTATTCGAGCTCAATGGCTTCATAGGCATTGAAACCCGTGCTGTTGAGCAGGGTTCCAGCCTGCTCAAGAAAGGCGAGACCAGCAAGGAGATTTACCTGCTGAGCCGTCTTCAGGAAGTCGGACACGAGTCCGACACTCCGATTGAGGATCGTCTTGGTCTGCACTTCGATCTGACCGTTCCGCTGAGCCGTTATGTCGTCGAACATTCCGGCGATCTGGCGTTCCCGTTCAAACGTTGGCAGATTCAGAAGGTCTGGCGTGGCGAACGCCCGCAGGAAGGACGTTTCCGCGAGTTCGTGCAGGCCGACATCGACGTGATCGGCAATGGCGATCTGCCCGACCATTACGAGGTCGAATTGCCGTTGGTCATGGTGTCCGCATTGGAACGTCTGCGCGAGTTCGGTCTGCCGAAGGCCACCGTGCATGCGAACAACCGCAAACTCTCCGAAGGCTTCTACCGTGGTTTGGGCCTTACGGATATCGAAGGCGTGCTGCGTGAGATCGACAAGCTCGACAAGATCGGCGCCGATGAGGTGGCCAAGCTGCTCGTCGAAGGCTGCGGCGCCGACGAAGCCCAGGCCCGTGCCTGCCTCGAACTGGCCGAGCTGACCGCCGCCGACGGCAAGGAACTGTCCGACAAGTTCGACGCATTGTGCGCCAAGCATGACATCGCGTCTGATTCCGACGCCTACGTGTTGGCACGCCAGGGACTCGACACGCTGGCGATGATTGTCGACGAGGCCGCGCGCATCCGTCCGGGCTCCGTGATCGCCGATCTGAAAATCGCCCGTGGTCTTGATTACTACACCGGTTCCGTGTATGAGACGTTCCTCGACGGCGCCGCCGCTTTGGGCTCCATCTGCTCCGGCGGCCGTTACGACAACCTCGCATCGCAGGGCAACAAGAAGTACCCGGGCGTGGGCCTGTCCATCGGCCTGTCCCGCCTGGTCTCCTACATGCTGCACACCGCGGGCGCGCACGCCAACCGTGTGTCTCCGGCATCCGTGCTCGTGGCGGTATGGAATGAAGCCGACCGCTCCGCGTCCAACCTGATCGCCAACCAGCTGCGCTCCCGTGGCATCGCGGCGGACGTGGCGCCGACCGCGGCCAAGCTCGGCAAGCAGATCAAATATGCAGACAAGCTCGGCATCCCGTACGTCTGGTTCCCGGCCGACGCTTCCGAAGAGGGCGCCCAGGACGAAGTCAAGAACATCATCACAGGAGACCAGCGGCCGGCTGACGCACAGTCGTGGGAGCCGGATACTGTGTATGCCCAGCAAACCGTTACCGTTGAAGCCTGAAATCGCAAGACTTCGCAACATACAAGAGGATAAGGAATAGGGGAAGCATGAGCCAGACGGCTTACAGAACACATCATGCAACCGAAGTGACCGAACAGCTCGTCGGTCAGAAGGTGACGCTCGCCGGTTGGGTCGATCGTCGCCGCGACCACGGTGGCGTGGCCTTCATCGATCTTCGCGACAACACCGGTCTGGTGCAGGTCGTCATCTATGACGAGGAGATGGCCCGTCCGCTGCGCTCCGAATTCGTGATCCAGGTCGTCGGCGAGGTTCGTCTGCGTCCGGACGGCAACGAGAACGAGCATCTGGCCACCGGCAAGATCGAAGTCGTGGCCGAAAGCATCGAAGTGCTGGCCAAGTCCGATGCTCTGCCGTTCCAGGTCTCCACCGCTCTTGAGAACGAGTCCGAGAACAAGCTGCCGGGCGAGGACGTGCGTTTGAAGTACCGTTACCTCGACCTGCGTCGTCCGTCCATGCAGCGCAATCTGAAGCTGCGCGCCCAGATGTCGAAGGCCGCCCGCCATGCGCTGGAGGAAATGGGCTTCGAGGAGATCGAAACCCCGACCATGATCAAGTCCACGCCGGAAGGCGCCCGTGACTTCGTCGTGCCGGCCCGTCTGGTGCCGGGTTCCTGGTACGCTCTGCCGCAGTCCCCGCAGCTGCTCAAGCAGCTGCTCATGGTCTCCGGCGTCGAGCGTTACTACCAGCTGGCCCGCTGCTATCGTGACGAGGACTTCCGCGCCGACCGCCAGCCGGAATTCACCCAGCTCGACATGGAGATGGCCTTCGTGGACCAGGAGGACGTGATGGCCATGGCCGAAAAGGTCATCGCCGCCATCTGGAAGTCCGCCGGCTACGACATCAAGCTGCCGATCCAGCGCATCACCTGGCAGGACGCCATGGACAAGTACGGTTCCGACAAGCCGGATCTGCGTTTCGGCAATCCGCTGATCGAACTGACCGATTACTTCAAGAACACGCCGTTCCGCGTGTTCCAGGCCCCATACGTCGGCGCGGTGCTCTTCAAGGGTGGCGCGGCCACGCCTCGCCGTCAGTTCGACGCATGGCAGGATTGGGCCAAGCAGCGTGGCGCCAAGGGCCTCGCCTATGTGGTGTTCGCCGAGAACGGCGAACTCAAGGGCCCCGTCGCCAAGAACCTGTCCGAAGAGGAACGCAACGGTCTGAAGGAAGCCGTCGGCGCCGAAGACGGCGACGCCGTGTTCTTCGCAGCCGGTCGCCGCACCTCCTCCCAGGAACTGCTGGGCGCCGTGCGTGTCGAGCTTGCCCGCCGCGCGGGCCTGCTCAAGCCCGACGATTTCGCCTTCACTTGGGTTGTGGACTTCCCGCTGTTCAAGCCGACCGATGACCCGGACGACGACGATGTGGCAGTCGGCCACTCCAAGTGGACCTCCATGCATCACCCGTTCACCATGCCGTCCAAGGATTGGATCGACAAGTTCGACAAGGATCCGGAACACGCCATGTCCGATTCCTACGACATCGTGTGCAACGGCAACGAAATGGGCGGCGGCTCCGTGCGTATCCACCGCGACGACATTCAGGACCGTGTGCTTGACGTGCTTGGCATCACGCCGGAAGAGGCCGCAGACAAGTTCGGCTTCCTGCTTGAGGCATTCAAGTACGGCGCTCCGCCTCACGCCGGCATCGCTCTCGGCTGGGATCGTACCGCCGCAATTCTGGCTGGCGCCGACTCCATCCGCGACGTCATCGCCTTCCCGAAGGCCGGTGGCGGTCGGGGACCCTGTGTTTTCGAGCCGCTGACCGGCGCTCCGGCTCCGATCTCCGCTGAGCAGCGCGCCGAGACCGGTGTCGATTACGATCCGGATGAGGACGAGGACTGATACGGTTTCGCCCATAGATGAATGAAAAATGTCCGAACATCAATGATGCTCGGACATTTTTTATTATTCGCGTTGTCTATTTTCCGTCGCTGTCATTATAGTGGAGCGTGTTTGATTATCCGGCAACCAGAAAGGGTTGAAGCGCGGTATGAAATCGAAAACACAGGACAAGAAGCGACTGAACGCGGTCGGCATGCGCATATGCGCGCTGTTCGCCGTGCTCGCCGTGGTCTTTGCGGCATTCATGACGACCGTTCCGCATGCGCTCGCCTCCGAAACTGGCAATCCGGCCTCGGTCAAGGGCAAGACATATAAAATCGGCACCGACACCACGTTCGCACCGTTCGAATACCGTGAGAACGGCAAGATGACCGGCATCGACATGGAGCTAATCCGAGGCATCGCCAAGGAAGAGGGCTTTAAGGTCGAGATACAGTCGCTGGGATTCAACGCCGCGTTGCAGGCCCTAAGCTCCAACCAGGTGGACGTCGTCATAGCCGGCATGTCCATCACTGACGAGCGTAAAGCCTCCTATGATTTCTCGAATCCGTATTTCCAATCCGGCATCCAGATGGCCGTCGCGGCCAACAACGACGACGTCACCGGCTATAAGGACCTCAAAGGCCGGACGGTTGTGGCGAAAACCGGCTCGGAGGGCGAATCGTACGCCAAACAGCATGCCGACAAGTACGGTTACAAGGTGACTTCCGTCGACCAATCCTCAACCATGTACGAGATGGTCAAATCCGGCAATGCCGTCGCGGTGTTCGACGATTATCCGGTACTGGCATATGGCGTATCGCAGAACAACGGTCTGAAAATCGTGACTCCGAAGGTGCCGCACGGCGAATACGGCATGGCCGTGAACAAAGGCATGAACGCAGATTTGCTGGCCGCCATCAACGATGGATTGAACAAGATGATTGCTTCGGGAGAATACGAGCGAATCGTCGCACAATATCTTGGCAAGCAAGGCGCGAAAGAGCAGGCCAAATCGATTTCCGGCATGATCACCGACAATGGCGACGACAGCGCCGAACAACAGAAGGTCGGTTTCCTCGGACTGGTCAAACAGTCGATGCCGGCATTGCTGACGGGCTTGAGGAACACGCTGCTGATCACGTTGCTTTCCTTCGCGATCGCATTGGTGCTCGGCGTCGCGTTCGGCCTGATGAAGGTTTCGGAAAGCAAAATCGCCGCAGGATTGGCCAATGTGTACATCGCGGTGTTCCGCGGCACCCCGATCCTGGTGTGGGCGTTCTTCTTCTACTTCGGCGTGCCCCAGCTCATCGGACATAGCGTGAACATCTGGGTCGCCGGCGCATTGACCTTGTCGCTCAACTCCGGCGCGTACCTGGCGGAAATCGTGCGTGGCGCAGTCCAATCGGTCGATTCCGGACAGATGGAGGGCGCACGCTCGCTGGGACTTAACCACAGGCAGGCCATGCGCCGAGTGATTCTGCCGCAGGCCAGCAAAATCGCCATGCCTTCGATCATCAACCAGCTGGTCATCATGATCAAGGACTCCTCGCTACTGCTCGCCATCGGCTTCGGTGAGCTGCTGTACCAGGCGCAGCAGCTGTACGCGGCGAACTTCCGCGTAACCGAAACGCTGCTGATCGTCGGCGTCATGTACTTCGTGGCCATCACCATCCTGACGTGGCTGGCCAACATCGTGGACAGGAAGGTGAACCGATGAACGAGAACGACGTGATCATCGACGTCAAGGATCTGCACAAAAGCTACGGGCAGACCGAGGTCATCAAAGGCGTCGACATGACCGTGCGCAAAGGCGAGGTGATCTGCATCATCGGACCGTCCGGCGCCGGCAAATCCACCATATTGCGTTGCCTGAACGGACTCGAACAGGCCACCGGCGGCAAGATCGTGGTCAACGGACACGATTTGACGGACAGCCATGTGAACATCGACCAGGTGCGCGAGCAGGTGGGCATGGTGTTCCAGCATTTCAACCTGTTCAACAACATGAGCGTGATCGACAACATCACCCTCGCACCGAAACTGGTGCATCATGAAACGGATGAGCAGGCCCGCGCGCACGCCATGGAACTGCTGAAAACCGTAGGATTGGCCGAAAAAGCCGACGCCATGCCGAAATCGCTGTCCGGCGGGCAGAAGCAGCGTGTGGCGATCGCGCGCTCGCTGGCGATGAATCCGAAGGTGATGCTGTTCGACGAGGCGACATCCGCGCTCGACCCGGAAATGGTGGGCGATGTGCTCGAAGTGATTCGCGACCTTGCCGCCAAAGGCATGACCATGGTGCTGGTGACCCATGAGATGGGCTTCGCACGCGAAGTGGCCACGAGGGTCATCTTCACCGATGCCGGCGTGATCGAGGAAGAGGGAACCCCTGACGAGATCTTCAACCATCCGAAGAGCGAACGATTGAAGACCTTCCTCTCCAAGGTGCTGTGACATTGCTCCGGCGGCGATCCGTTTGATGAATATGTTCGTCAAACGGTATGAAATGTCTCATATTCCGGACGAAATGATGTGAACGGGCAGTATAGGAAACATGAATTTCGCATTGCTTTCTTATACTGCCCTTTATGTCTGAAATGAAAGAAACCGAAGCGAAGCGTCCCATCATGCCGGACGCGGGAGCGGATAACAGGCCGCTCGTCGAACTGACCCATGTCGAGAAGCATTATGGCGATCTGCATGTGCTCAAGGACATCAACCTCACCGTACGCAAAGGCGAGGTGCTCGTCATCGTCGGACCGTCCGGCTCCGGCAAATCCACGATGTGCCGCACCATCAACCGTCTGGAAACCATCGATTCCGGCGATATCCGCATCGACGGCAAACCGCTGCCGCAGGAAGGCAAGGAACTCGCCAAACTGCGTGCGGAAGTGGGCATGGTGTTCCAATCGTTCAACCTGTTCGCCAACAAAACCATTTTGGAAAACGTGACATTGGCGCCGATCAAGGTGCGCCACATGGACAAGAAGGAAGCCGAGGACCTGGCCATGGATCTGCTGGGCCGCGTCGGCGTGGCCTCGCAGGCCTCCAAAATGCCGTCGCAGCTGTCCGGCGGCCAGCAGCAGCGTGTCGCCATCGCCCGCGCCCTCGCCATGCAGCCGAAGGTCATGCTGTTCGACGAGCCAACGTCCGCGCTCGACCCGGAAATGGTCAACGAAGTGCTTGACGTCATGGTCGAACTCGCCCACGAAGGCATGACCATGCTGTGCGTGACCCACGAGATGGGTTTCGCGCGCAAGGTGGCCGACAAGGTCGTGTTCATGGCCGACGGACAGATTCTCGAACAGAGCACGCCGGACGACTTCTTCGAACATCCGAAGACCGATCGCGCCAAGGACTTCCTGTCGAAGATCCTCACCCACTGAAGTGACGGAACATAACGACAGAAGAAGGAACCTGATATGAAACCACTTTCGATCACGGCGAAACGCATGTTGCGCAGAGCCGTCGCGGCATTCTGCGCGTGCGCGTGCGTGTTCGCGGTATCCGCATGCGGCGCGGACGAAACCGGCAAGATCCGCATCGGCATCAAATTCGACCAGCCTGGCCTGGGCTTCAAGAAGAACGGCACCTACGTCGGCTTCGACGTGGACGTGGCCAAGTACGTGGCCAAGAAACTCGGCTATTCCGAAGACGAGATCGTATGGAAGGAATCGCCGTCCAAGCAGCGTGAGGCTATGCTGCAGAACGGCGATGTCGATTACATCGTCGCATCCTATTCCATCACCGACGAACGCAAGAAGGTCGTCGATTTCGCCGGCCCGTATTTCGTGGCCGGACAGGATCTGCTGGTACGCAAGGACGAAACCGGCATTGACGGACCTAAGGATCTGAACGGCAAGCGGCTGTGCTCCATGACCGGCACCACATCCGCCGTCAACGTCAAGGAGAAGTTCGCCAAGCAGACCCAGCTGATGGAACAGCCCGGCATGGCGGAATGCGCCACCGCGTTGCTTTCCGGCATTGTGGACGCCGCCACCACCGACGACATCATTCTCGCCGGCCTCGCATCCGCCTCACGTGGACGCCTGCGCGTGGTGGGCAAGCCGTTCACCCAGGAGTATTACGGCATCGGTGTCAAGAAGGGCAACACCGAGCTGAAGAACAAAATCAACAACGCCATCACCGATATGATTCAGGACGGTTCTTGGCAAAGGGCCATTTCCGACAACACCAGGGGAGTGGCCTACACGCCGAACGCCAAGTACAATCCGCCGGTGCCGAATGGAAAGGGGAATAAGTGATGGACGGATTCCTCGCGTTGTTCAGCCAATACAACATTCCCGGCGCGTTTCTGGTGAACATCGAGCTGACCCTGTGGTCGGCGTTGTTCTCCACGATTCTGGGCGTCATCCTCGTGATGATGCGCATTTCTCCGATCGCCTCGCTCCGTACCGTTTCCGGTGCCTACGTCGAACTGTTCAAGAACCTGCCGCTGACCATCATCATGGTGTTCATGGTGCTGGGTG
>OBZZ01000795.1_pt1 | contig 11410 bp, 11 predicted proteins | sample 1501451 | NCBI WGS metagenome assembly OBZZ01 (sample SAMEA2580274, study PRJEB22360) | human gut metagenome | biome: human gut; feature: human-associated habitat; material: faeces | place: Denmark | collected 2008/2010
CTGCTTAGCGTCGAGGAGGTTAGCTTCACTACCGAAACTGGTTCCCTAGCGCCAGTCGGGGAAATGAAACGGCAAAAGCTAGCAGCAGATCCGGTTCTGGAACTAGCTACTTATGCCGGAAGTGACCTAAAAACCTTTAAAGAAACTGAAAGGTCGGGGATAAGAGTTTATAGCGTAATCTCCCAAGGTAACCGCCGTTACCGTATGATCGCAACCGATGGAGATTCCCGCCTTTCCACCTGGATCACCGGGATCTGGACTAATCTGCGGCTGCGTTCTTTTTCCAAGTCAACCGCCGCTACCGTAAGACAAAACGGAGAATATACCGCCTTAATGGGAGCCATGACCACCCGGGCGCAACTCAAAACTCGCCCCTACCACGGTCTAACTCACAGCGGAAGCACGATGCTCAATATTTTCGAGGACAATATTTCTCTGCGCCCTCTCACCGCTCTAACTTCCTCCGATATTTCCGATGAACAGTTGCGCTCTGCCTGGTCACAACTGTTAAAAGCCCATCAAGCTGGGCTTGCTCACCGAAATATTAATGCCGAAAATTTATGTTTAGGCGCAGATGGATCTCTATATTTTCTTAACTGGTCCGACGGGGAAGTCGCCGCCTCTAAAATGTCGATTCTAATTGACCAGGTACAGTTGCTAGTTTTAACCAGTCTTTACCTCGGCAAAAACCGGGCAGTGGCGGCCATGCGCGCAGTGATCCCAGCTTCCCAGATCGAAGCAATGGTTCCGGTGCTACAAACTTTGGCCCTACCCTCCTCAACCAGACAAAAAATACGTAAGACCGCGCTCCTAGCCAATCTGCGCCAAGAACTGCTATCCCGCGACCAGGCCGACCCCGCCGCGGTTCCCCGCGCGCAACTACGCCGCTTCTCCCCGTCCTCCTTGGTGTTCACCGCTCTGGGACTTTCAGCGGTATTAATTGTCTTAGGATCTTTAAACTTTAAAGAAATTTATGCCACGATTATTGCTGCCAACGGCTGGTGGATTCTCGCCGGCGTTTTCTTTGCAATCGCTATGAGTAGCGGTCAGGCACTTTCCTTACAAGCTGTAACCCCCAACCGTTTAGGCTACGGCGAACTATTTATCTTGCAGCTGGCAGGCTCCGTTACCTCTCTGGTAGTACCCGCAGGGGTAGGAGTAGGAGCCCTTAACCTGCGGTACCTCACCAAGAAAAATATGACCGGAGCTCTCGCCCTCGCTACCGTTTCGCTAATGCAACTATTCCAATTTGTGATCACGGTGGCGCTACTAGCAGTCATGATTATGTTTACCGGCACCTCCATGAACGTGCGGCTCCCTTCATCTACGGTGTTAGCAACGGTCTTGTTGATAGTGGCGCTGCTGGTGGCCGCGTTCGCGCTTCCCCAAGTGCGCAAATGGATTTGGGGAAAAATTCAACCAACTTTTCACCAGGTTTGGCCCCGCCTAATCTGGATCACCTCCAGCCCCCGCAGAATGATGCTGACCACCTTGGGATGCTTGGTGCAAACTGGCCTGCAAGTAGCAGCTTTCTATTGCGCGATTGCCGCCTTTGGCTACCATTTACCGATAGCCACCATCACCGTTACTTTCTTAGTCTCCAACACTTTAGGTTCGTTAATCCCCACTCCTGGCGGCCTCGGTCCAGTAGAGGCGGCCCTAACTGCCGGTTTGCAGGTAGCCGGAGTACCGGGCGCGATCGCGCTATCCGGGGCATTGCTATACCGCTTGCTCACGTTTTGGATGCGTGCCCCCATCGGATGGTTAGCGATGCGCTATTTGCAACGGCGTGACGTGCTTTAACTAACTAGCTTGAGTAAGCTAATCTCCCTTAGGCTAGAGGTAAAGAGAGGAAATAAACTTATGAGTGACTCCGCCCCCCCGGCACCGATAAAGAAGAAACCCGCCGCCATAGTGGTTCTAGTATTGTTAGCAATCTCGGTACTGGTGTTGGTTTTTTTCATCGCCTACTACCTTGGTTCCGATAACACCAGCACTGCTGATCCCGCAGACACCGCGGTATCCTCTCAAAACGCTCAGAACCCGGGTAGCGATGCTAACCAAAATAACCAGCTGCCCGAAGGCGTGAATGTACTTCAAGATGAACAGGGCAAAAAGGTAATTAGGTCTTTTTATCGCAACGATAAGGCCGATCCCCGGGCAATCGGAGACCCGAAAGCTCCGGTAACTATGATTCAGTTCTCTGACTTTTCCTGTCCCATGTGTTACCAGTATGAAGCTAATGTTTTTCCGCAGCTGAAGCGGTATATCGATAACGGCACTTTGCGAATAGAGTTCAACAACCTCACCATTTTCGCTTCCCAATATCACTCTGACCTGGCAGCTGCCGGATCAATCGCGGCGGCAAAACAAGGAAAATTCTGGGAATATTTAACGGCAGCTACCAAGCTGGCCGCCGGGGAAGGTAGCGGTCATATTACCTGGGATAAACAACTGGTTACCCAGGTGGCCCAAGCTAGCGGTGTTAGCGACTTGTCTCGTTTTAACCAAGATTTTGAGGCACCCGAAACCGCCGCAACTATTGAAAATGAAACTTCTCATTCCCGCGCAGTAGGGCTCAACGGCACTCCGGCATTTTTCATCAACAATTATGTGATTTCTGGGGCACTACCTGCGGAAAGTTTTATCCAGACCATTGAAATCGCAGCTAAAGCTGCTGGTAATCGCTAATGTCGATAAACTTCACGATCGCCTACCTGGGGGGACTGGTTACTTTCCTAGCTCCCTGCGGCGCTTTTTTACTGCCGGCCTTTTTTGCCTGTGCTTTTGAGGATCGCTCCCGACTGCTACAGCGGATTCTAGTTTTCCTCGGCGGACTGGTAATCGCTTTAGTACCTCTGGGGTTCGCTGCCGGAGGACTGGGGGGCTGGCTACTTGCCCACTCCCACCTAGTAACCCTAATAGTGGGTGGGGTAATCACCGCTTTAGGTATCGCGCAAGTCTTGGCCTTACCGCTTCCCAAACTCCCGCTACCTCGCGCTTTAGGAGGAGCCACCCGTCCTAGTGTTATCGGAATTTTCCTTTTCGGTATTTCCTATGGGTTGGCTGGATCTGGGTGTACTGGTCCGATTCTCGGGGCAGTATTGTCAGCTGCTACTTTGACGGGGTCGAGTTTGCACGGCGCGCTTTTGATGTTTTGGTATGCCCTGGGAATGTTCACCCCGGTAGCCATGCTTTCCCTCATTTGGGGTTCACTCACTGCCCGCCAACAGCGTCTTTTCCATCCCCGTCCCTTACGGTTCTTAGGTAGGCAAACCACCTGGGGTTCGATGTTATCGGGATTGGTGTTTGTAATAGTGGGAGTACTGTTATTAATCACCGGAGGCACTAACGCTAACTCTTTGCTTACCTCCGCCCAACAAGTGTCTTTAGAAACTTCGATCACTCGGGCAGCCGCAGTTCTTCCTGACCTACTCTTACCTTTGCTGCTAGTACTAGTTTTGGCATTCCTGGGCACCCTCACCTGGTATTTACGTAGCCAAAAGAAGCAATCCCAGAAGACAGCCTCCTCAGAATAACCCTAACTCGAACCCGTATTACCCTATTTTTTTGCTTTTTTTGACTTTGGCTTTGGTCACATCCATGCTTCGTGCGAAAATGGCAATTAATCTAACGAAGGAGACATAAATGAGCGCGCATAAGCAAGGGACCCATCTTGATCTTTGGCAGGATTCCTACGCTGCGCGAGCTCATAACCTGCGAGAATCTGAAATCCGGGCTTTATTTTCGGTTGTTTCTCGTCCCGAAGTAGTTTCACTCGCCGGGGGGATGCCTAATATTCACGATCTTCCGCTGGCAAAACTGGCTAATAGCGCCCAACAACTAGTGTTGGAACACGGCGAGCAGGCCATGCAATACGGAGGGGGACAGGGGTGGGCACCCCTGCGAGAATCCATCACTGAAGTCATGGCCGAAGAAGGCATTCACGCCAACCCCGATAACGTGGTGATAACCACCGGTTCTCAACAAGCATTAGACCTGGTCACACAGCTTTTCATTGAGCCGGGAGACGTAATTCTAGCCGAGTCACCCTCCTATGTTGGGGCACTCGGGGTGTTTAACGCCTACCAAGCAGATGTACGTCATATTCCCTTAGACGACGAAGGTTTGATTCCCGAAGAGTTTGTTCGTACTGTCAAGCAGGCACGCGCCGAAGGGAAACGAATTAAATACCTGTACACCATTCCCAATTTCCATAATCCCGCGGGCGTTTGCATGTCGATTTCCCGCCGGAAAGAACTGGTGGAGCTGTGCCGAAAATATGAAGTCTTGATTTTGGAAGATAATCCTTATGGCCTGCTGGGTTTCGAGGGACAAACTATGATTCCCTTGGTAGAACTTGCCCCTGACCTGGTAGTTTACTTGGGATCGTTTTCAAAGATTTTCGCTCCAGGCTTTCGGATTGGTTGGGCCTACGCGCCGCCGGCAGTCAGGGACAAACTGGTGGTGGCCTCCGAATCTGCCATACTATCGCCATCTATGGTTGGGCAAATGGCGATCCATGCTTACCTGCGGGACTATGATTGGCGCGGACAAATTGATTCCTACCGGCAAATGTATCGCGGTCGCCGCGATGCCATGCTGACCGCTTTAAACGATTACTTGCCCGAATGTACCTGGACAGTTCCCGAAGGGGGCTTCTATACCTGGCTCACTCTACCGGAGGGATTAGATTCCAAAGACATGCTGACGCGGGCAGTTAGTGAACTAGTAGCCTATACCCCAGGAACGGCGTTTTATGCCTCTGACCAGGGACGTCAAAATATCCGACTATCGTTTTGTTATCCCACTCCAGATGAGATTCGAGAGGGCGTGCGGCGGCTAGCCAAAGTTGTGCATCGGGAAATGGAACTGGTTAAGTTATTCGCCTCCCAGCAGAAAGGTAAGAGCAATGACTAAAGACGAGAGCCTAAAAATTGCGATTATCACTGGTGGTCAGCTGCATGAGCGGGAAGTTTCTTTGCACTCCGCGAATCGAGTAGCGACCCAGTTACGTAAATGTGGTCACCAGCTGCAAAGTTTAGAACTTGACCGGAATTTACTGCAAGCGTTACGGGATTTTGCTCCTGACGTAGTGTGGCCAATTATTCATGGGCGTGAGGGCGAGGACGGATCGCTGCAGGATTTATTGGAGCTAAGCGGTTTTGCTTATGTGGGTACCGGACCCAAGGGTTGCCGGATTTCTCTGTCAAAGCCGGTAGCAAAATCTGTAGTGGAGAAGAATGGGTTAGCTACTCCGCGTTCAGTAGCGTTACCCCAAATTTTATTCCGCCAGGTAGGTGCAGATACTTTACTTGGAGAAGTTTCGAGCCGTCTGGGATACCCGCTAATGGTTAAGCCTGCCCGAGGCGGATCCGCGATGGGAATTACCTACGTGGGTGATGAGGGCGCGCTGCGTACCGCCATGGTTAATGCGTTTGCCTACGACGATGAAGTATTAATCGAACGCTTTGTTAAGGGACGAGAAATATCGGTTTCGATTATTGTCGAAGCCGAAGTTGCTCGGGCCCTTCCACCGGTTGAAATCCGCACAGATGTGGGTCGCTATGATTTCGATGCCCGTTATCTAACCGGGCGTACTGAATTTTTTGCACCCGCACCGCTGGAACCAGAAGAAGATGAGAGGGTGCGGAGTTTAGCACTGGATTGTCATCGAGTCTTAGAGCTAGAAGATTTTTCTCGTATCGATCTGATCCTGGATGATGACGGTAAGCCTTGGTTTATAGATGCCAACGTGGTACCCGGAATGACCGACACTTCCTTGTGGCCCTTAGCAGCCCAAGCTGATGTGGGATTCGAACAATTGATTGAGACGGTTACCTACCAGGCGGCTGTTCGCGGACAGCGCGGTTAAAAGCGCGCTTACCTAAGTTTTTGCGATTACCCAGGCAACTAGATTGACTTAACCAAGCTAGTGTTTTACCTGTTCTAGCAGCTGAGTGAGGCGCTCTAAGTCAGCCTCATCAGCGTATTCGATTACAAGTTTGCTAATTTTCTTTCCCGGCTTAACCGATACTCGAGTATCGAGAATCTGCGTCCAGCGCTCCTGCACGGCCGCTTGGCTAGGAGAAAGATTTACCTGACGAGATTTACCGCTTCGTCTAGTACGCACTGGCGCCCCGCGAACATTTCCCAAAGCTACAATCTCTTCAGTCGAACGCACCGAAAGTCCCTCAGCAATAATTCGATCCGCTAAATATTCTTGATCTTGCGGATCGCTCACCGCTAGCAACGCCCGGGCGTGCCCGGCAGAAAGTACTCCGGATGCAACCTTAGGTTGCACACTGGCTGGCAAGCGCAGTAAGCGCAAAGTATTAGTAATAGCGGGCCGAGACTTAGCAACTCGCTTCGACAGTTCTTGCTGAGTACAGCCGAAATCCTCCATCAATTGCTGATAAGCTGCGGCTTCCTCTAACGGGTTAAGCTGCACACGATGTAGGTTTTCGATTAACGCATCCAGCAGCATTTTATTATCAGTGGTCTCGCGAATAATCGCCGGAATCTGCTTCAGCTTGGCCAGCTGACAGGCACGCAACCTCCGCTCACCCATAATGAGTTCATACGCTGATGCGTCTGTGGGATCAGTGCGCACTACGACTGGTTGCAGTAACCCGACTTCTTGGATGGAAGCGGCTAGTTCGGCAATCTCATCTTCATCAAAACTTTGCCGCGGTTGCGAGCGGTTCGGATGTATTTTGCTAACCTTTATTAGCTCTAACTTTGCACCTGGCACTGGCACCAGAGATGTTTCACGTGAAACAGTAGCATTCGTATTACGGCGTTTGCTTTGAGAATCCTCAGCCTTTTCGACAGCAGAAACTTTCTTGTCTTTTGCTCCTCTCTTAGTCCGTGGAGCACGTAATGTTTCACGTGAAACATTTTTTCGAGGTTCCAAAAGATCTTTGGCAGAGCCACCTTTGGGGGAATGGCCATGTCCTCCGAAGAATATGTCCGCTGGACGAGAGCCGGAATCTTCTGCCATCTCTTCCGTTTTATTCTCTACCGGATCTGTGGGAATCAATGCAGAAAGACCTCTGCCTAAGTGACTCTTTCGCGCCATTACGACTTCACCTCACGACTAACTAACTCATATGCGGCATCTAAATAACATTTTGCACCTTTAGAGGCTGGTTGGTAAGTTAAAATCGATTCCTCATGCGACGGGGCCTCAGCTAAAGCAACGTTCCGAGGAATAATTGTCTGCATGACGATCTCACCATAGTAGGCCCGAACTTCCTCTAATACCCCTTTACTCAACAAAGTATTACTGGTTACCATAGTGGGCAATATCGCGGTGAAATGAAGAGTGGGATTAAGGCGAATAACCAGCATATCGATAGTTTTCGTCAATTGGGTTAACCCTTCCAGCGCCAAATATTCAGCCTGCAAAGGAACTAAAACCTCCTTGGCCGCAACGAGAGCATTAACAGTCATAATTCCTAAAGAAGGGGGAGAATCTATGAAGATATAATCAAACTGTTCTTCGCTACTCAAAAGTTGCTCTACAGATTCCGCTAAAATCTGTTGAAAATTGGTGCGTTCGCTAAGCTCTAGTTCGATACCTGCCATATTCATCGAAGCCGGCACTAGCCACAAATTAGGAATTTTGCTGGTCTGGATCAGAGCATCACGCAGGGGGACCCCCTCGGTCATTACCTCGTACAAGGATTGCTGATCATCCGCTAAATGACGATAACCTAGTGAAGAAGAAGCATTACCTTGCTGATCTGCATCAATTACTAGTACTTTAAGTCCCCCCAAAGCCAGGGCTGCCGCCAGGTTAACCACGGTAGTAGTCTTACCCACCCCGCCTTTTTGATTAGCAACAGCAATTACTCGCGGGTGCTGCGGACGCGGCAGTTCTCCTAACTCCAGTTTGGAGTAGGAACGCTCCGCTAAAGAAAGTCCTTCATCGGAATCCGCCTGCTCTACCATCTCGGCATCAGCCAAACGATGCTTACTCATTACGCCTCCAAAAATTTGCAAAAACTGCCGCCCACTAGGGACGTTTAGTCGCCATAATGATCCGAGTAATCGAATCGTCCATGAGGGATGGCACTTCCTCTATATGTGCCAAATCAAGTTTGGCTGCCCGCAACTCCGCTTGCGCCGCCGCCAGCTCCACCGGAGCACGCTCACCTTTAATCGCCAGCATCCGCCCGCCTGGAGCCACTAGTTTTCCAGAGATGCGTACCAGCTTCTTTAGGTTCGCTACTGCGCGAGAAGTAACCGCCGAAAACTGTTGTCCCGCCGCTAGGTCTTGACTCCGGGATCGCATTACTTCCACATTTGCCAATCCCAACTCTTTTTTTACTTCCTCTAGCCAAACTACCCGCCGAGCTAAAGGTTCTATCAAGAAAAATTCAAGGTCGGGTCGCATTATGGCCAATACAATTCCCGGTAAGCCGGCTCCGGAACCTACATCGGCAATAGTGACGTTCCGTCCCAAAGGTAGAAATTTTTCTGCCGCCGCACAGTTTAACAAGTGTCGCGGCCAGATCCGAGGTAATTCCCGCGGGCCAATAAGTCCCCGCAGTTCGCCCTGATCTGCCAGCATATCTGCATAGCGTTGCATCAGCTCGAAAGAGGAACCAAAGAACTCCTTGACCTTTGGACCTGGTTGTACAACCTCAAAATCTGGTTCTGCCATGACTAAACTCTGTCAAGTAAAGATGTACCGGTAATGGGGAGCCTACCAGCGCCACCCTTACTATTCTTCTGCTTCTTCGGGGCCAGCCGCATCCGGATAAATAACTACTGCACGGTTAGGTGCCTGACCCTGGGAACCAGAATAAATGCCTTCTTCAGCGGCCACATCATGGCAAACTTTACGCTCGAAAGGATTCATCGGCTCTAGACGTACCGGCTCACCCGTGGTTTTAGCCTTGGTAATGGCTTCCTCCGCAATCGAGCGCAACTCTTGTTTACGTTCCTCACGGTAACCGGCAATATCCAGCATTAAACGTGAATGTTCCCCAGTTTTTTGCGAAACAGCCAGGCGGGTTAAGTCCTGCAAAGACTCTAGAACTTCGCCTTCTTTTCCTACCAACCGTTGTAGGTCATTTAGATCTTGCGCATCAGCCACAATATCGACACTGGCGCGATCGTGTTCTACGTCGATCTCTAAATCCCCACCTAGATCTGCAATATCAAGTAGCTCTTCTAAATAATCGGCGGCAATATCGCCCTCTTCTTCCAAGGCGGCAACCCGCTCCGGTGATGCTTCTTCACTCATGGCACCTAAATCCTCTCTTAGCTATCTGCAATGATCCTATCGGTTCTTACGCCGATTTTTACTGGCATTATTCTTGCGCCGTGCCTGCCGGCGTTTAGCCTTTTCCTGCTCACTGAGTCCCCCAGCTTGGCGACGCCGTTTCGCCTGGGCTTCACGCTGCGCCCTGGTTAGTCGCTTGGGTTGTGCCTGAGCATTGTGAGTACCTGCCTTCAATCCGGACTGCTGTTCTTCCGCCTTCTTTTGCAGCGCCGCCATCATCCGGGACTGCTTGACCGGTTTCTTCGGTTTTTCTTCTAGCTCTAGATCTTGGGCCTTTTTATGCAGGCGATCTTGAGTTTCTTTATGGAGGGCAATGCCTTTGCGAAGCTGCTCACCATTTTCCACTCCCGAGAAAGGATCGTCTTTACCCTGGCGATTAGCTTTAACTTCCAGTCGCAATCCTTTAGCCACGTCCTCACCGCTTAACCCCAGTGAAGAAAGCTTTTGATTATATTCCGCTAGCGTTTCTTCCTTGAATTTATCATATTGTTCCTGGTGACGACGCATTTGCGCATCGTGAGCAGGCGAACCGGGAGTAGGTAAATAATGCATTACAAACAGCTGCTGAATAAAGCTGACCACCATCGTTACTACCAGGTAAACCAGCACCCCGATCTGCACGATGAAACCGAACCAAGCGGTCATCAGGGGCATCACGTAGACCATCATCTTCATCATCCGCATTTGCTGCTGATTAGAAGAGTCCATATTGCGCCGCATATTGAGGAACTGCTGGAAGAACATCAATCCGCCATAAAGCAATACGGAAATAATAATTAGCGTTTTAGTCGCGGTGGGGTTAGAGGCCGTGTTAGTGAAAGTATCCGACAGATATACTCCAAATACCGTGGATTTATCCATCTCCGCAGCCAGGGTGGAATCAAATCCCCCAATATGAGCCCCCGGATGCTTAGCGATCAACGGCATTTGCCAAAGTACCCGATACAAGGCTGCCAAAATCGGTAATTGGATCAACAAGGGGAAACAGGAAGCCATGGGATTGACCCCGTACTCTTTATACAAGGTCATGGTTTCTTGGCTCATCTGTTGCTTAGAAACCTGGTCGTTGCGACCCTTATATTTTTCTTGGATGGCCTTGATCTGGGGTTGAATCGCGCTCATACCCCGGGTGGACTTAATCTGCTTAATGAACAGGGGAATAATCAGCAGCCGCACAAAAATCGTCAGCACTACGATAGATAACACCCAGGTAGCACCAGGTCCTTCCGGCAAACCCAGGACGGTAAGTCCCTTATGAATACCTACCAGTACCCAAGCAGTCACCCATTTGAAAGGGTATAAAACCGTGTCATACCAACCACCCGACGTGGGCTGGTTAGCTGCCGCTAGCAGCTGCGCACTTAGCATCATAAATATGCTCCTTTACTTAGTTTCCCCTACTGGGCACGGTGACTTTATCTATCTTTGCCCAATGTGCTTGGAGTTCGCTTAAAGTCATCTGGTGATAGGGAGCGCGCTTCCATTGGCCTTTAATTGGCGGATAATCTACCCCGCCATTGGAAAGAGGATTACAGCGCACCAGCCTCCAAGCGGAAAGCAGGCTTCCCTTCAAGGCACCGTGAACTTTCAGGGCCTCCAGCGCATAGGTACTACAAGTGGGGTAATACTTGCAGCGCGCCGGAAACAGGGGAGAGATATAACGCCGATAAAATCGGACTAAACACAATAATCCCGCCTGCCCCAGATTTTCGCTCACTTTTTCCCCTTTAGCTGCGCCCTGGCCAAAGCTTGATCAAGAGCTAACCCTAACTGCAGGTAAGAAGCATCTTTTGCTTTCCCGAGGGCGCGAATCACCGTGAGACTACCCCGACCAAAGTCCGCGAGTCTGCCCGCACTAAGCGATCGCAACTGCCTCTTTATGCGATTACGATCTACTGCCCGAGGCAAGTTTCTTTTTGGTACAACGAAACCGACCAGCGGCGCCGCAGTGCCTAACTGGTCGGGTAGGTGGTGCACCACCATTAGTTGATTTCCAGCGCTATTCCCACGCCGAAAAACTAAAGAAAAATCGGCTGATTTTTTCAGGCGATTGGCCTGGGTCAACATATTTTAAGCCGAAAGTTCCTTACGCCCTTTACTCCGGCGATTAGCAAT
>OBZZ01000796.1_pt1 | contig 11409 bp, 8 predicted proteins | sample 1501451 | NCBI WGS metagenome assembly OBZZ01 (sample SAMEA2580274, study PRJEB22360) | human gut metagenome | biome: human gut; feature: human-associated habitat; material: faeces | place: Denmark | collected 2008/2010
CCCCATCTGGCCTACGATTGCTCCGCCTTGGCACTGGGTCTTTAATCTCAATTAGCTATCCATGCGAAAACAAAAAGCAAGTAATTTTCAATATCGAAAGTTACTCGCTTTTATTCGGTCGCTGTGAATTGGGCCCCAATCTCTGGTCTGACAATAAAGCTACGACCGATGATCCCGATGTGGAGATAGATCAATTTCGTCGAGTGGAATCAGTTTCGTTTTGTTTTTGATCTTGTAGTAAACGAACAACACGATGAGTAACGGGATCGACATGTACGAGATCAACAGGCGCCCCCAAGCAAAGTTGGCAAGCGACCCAATGTCTTGGCCAATGATCACGATCAAACTCATGATGATGGCTAGAATTGGACCGATTGGGAACCATTTTGCATGATACTTCAATTCATCCAGCGAGTGGCCTTGTTTGATGAAGGCTCGCCGGAAACGTAAATGTGAGACGGCGATACCCAGCCAGGCTAGAAAGCCGGTCAAACCTGATGCTGCCACCAATAATTGATACACACTTGGACCCATGATGCTAGTCAAAAAGGTCATTGCGCCGACCAAGGTGGTTAAGAGCAAGGCTGCGATTGGCACACCACGGTTGTTGGTTTTTTGGAATATGCGTGGCGCAAAGCCAGAGCTTCCCATCGCCCACAGCATTCGCGTTGACGCATACATCCCCGAATTGGCTGAAGATAGCACCGAGGTCAAGATCACCGCATTCATCAGACTCGCGGCCCCGGCCATGCCGATGCGATTGAAAACCAATGTGAACGGCGAAATCGCCACATTGTTGACTGAAGCCCCTAGCAAGTTAGGGCTGGTATATGGAATAATCGCTGCAATGATCGCAATCGACAAAATGTAGAACAACAAAATTCGCCAGAAAACCTGTTTAATCGCCTTAGGAATACTGGTTTCCGGTGTCTCGTTTCCCCCCTGCCGTAATGCCAATGAGTTCCGTTCCTTGGAAGGAGAATCCAGCCACCACAAACACGGACAATGTCGCTGGCAAACCGCCGACAAATGGTGCCGCACCGGTCGTATAGTTTTTCAACCCAACTGGATGGCTACCGCCCATAATGCCCGCAATCGTCAGTAATCCGACTCCAAGGAAAGCAATGACCGTGATCACCTTAACCAGCGACAGCCAGTACTCTGTCTCTGCAAAAGATTTTGCTGAAACAACGTTGATGACAAAAATCAAGGCCAAAAATCCCACTGAAATCAACCATCCTGGCAAATTTGGCAGCCAAAAGTGCATCACAATCGCCGTTGTTGAAACATCGACAGCTAGGGTAATGGCCCAATTGAGCCAATAATTCCACCCCAGCGCAAAACCAAATGCAGGATCCACAAAGCGACTGGCATATTCTGAAAATGATCCCGAAACCGGCACATAGGTCGCCATCTCGCCAAGACTGGTCATCAGGAAAAAGACCATCAGGCCAATTCCAACATAGGCAGCAATTGCCCCACCCGGTCCTGCTGTCGCAATCGCACTGCCGCTGGCAACAAACAGACCAGTACCAATACTACCGCCTAGTGCGATCATTGAAAGATGGCGTGTTTTCAGCACGCGTTTAACTTGTGTTGAGGCAATCTGGGCCATGTTCGCCTGCTCCTTTTGTACGCTCTGCCATCGAGAACCATTTTGATATGCTAACGTGGGCCTCAGCAATTGCCGAAACCCACGTCACCATACCTTAAACTAAAACTGATTGATTAATGTGCAACTGGATTTGCCTTTGCCAACCGTTCACGTTTTTCATAGCGATTCCAATAAATCCACGCCACGCCCATGAAAATCACGACACCAAGAACGTTGTAAAGTAAGGTGCCGATTGGACTAGCGGTGCCTTTTGGCAGATGTCCAGCCAATTCTTCGGCGATCAAATGCGGATCTGGCACGGTCGACATGAAGAAGACGAACAGAAAGACGCAGAGCAGGAAAATACCGGCAGTCAGACCAACCGTCCGATTACCAAACCGGAAATCACGCGGCATGTCATCTTTCTTCCACCGCAACATGATGTACGCAATCAGCAGGAACAAGACTGGCAATAAGGAAGTTGCCGCGGTCATATTAATCAAGGTTTCTAGGAAACTGTCCAAATTACCAATACCAAGTGCAGGTACAATCATCAACAGCGTCACAACCACACCTTGAACGATCAGTGCGTTGGTTGGATTGCCTTCATCATTGGTTTTAACCAACCATTTGCCAAAGACCCCTTCAGGAATTTCGGAGAAGAAGACTTTAACCGGCGCTGCTGTCCAAAGTGCCAACGAACCTAGACTACCAATAAAGAGAATCAAACCGACAAGTCGAACCATCACATTTCCGGGAATATTGAAGTGTGTTCCCAAAATCTTAAAAATATCAAAGATCCCATTGGAGAAATTGCCAGCCAAGACTGACTTCGGCACAACAAAACCAACTGCAATGGCACCAAGGACATACATCAGACCAACCACAATCGTTGAAATAATCATGGTTCGAACAAAAGTTTTGTTGCCGCCTTTCGTGTCTTTAATGTAGACACCGATACTTTCGCCACCCCCAACAGCTTGCAAAATCCAAGCCATGGTCATGAAGAAGGTCCAGTTAAAGTTCGGGGTAATTGACTGCATGCTAAAGTCTTGAGCAGGCTTTTCACCCATTCCCATCACCACAACGAAGGCGAGGACAACAAAGATCAACCCCATAAACAACCGCGCCGTACCAGCAAAGTTGGTGACCGTTGAGATCCACGAAACCCCTTTGATACAAACCCAAGTCGCCAGCCAGAACAAAACGATTGAGAGGATGGAGATAATTTTCGTTCCCATCGCGCCGCCAAACACGTTATGACCTAATAACGCATAGGATCCGTAAATCAGCGTGTTAGGTAACAAGGAAACAAAGAAGAACAAATTAACGAAGAAGTACGACCATGCACCAAGAAAAGCAAACTTGCTGCCCAAGACACTTTCTAACCAACTGTGAACCCCTGATTCCTTATCAGAGTTAGCCGATGCAAATTCGGCAATCATCAGAATGAAAGGCAAAAAGTAGAAAAGACTTCCGAAAATGTAGCCTGGGATTGTTGCTAGGCCGATCTGGATACTGTTATTGACAATACTCGGAAAAGCAAACACCGCCGAGAAAGTCATTAACATTAATGCCGCCGATCCCAACCGTTGCCGTGATTTATCCTCTGACATCGTGAAACACTTCCTTTCTTAATGCTCCTCCATTAATTGACTTTGAAGTTAAACCCAAGTTCAAAGTCATCAAATTTGCAACGATGGCGCTTGAGTTGATTCTGCCCACACGAGTTCGTCCCCAAACCGTTTTGGCGGAAATCCAAATATAGATTCAACGCATCCGACTTTTTAAGGTCAATGGTGTGCTTAGCAGCTTCCAATGTTTCGTCAGCATAGTTTGACACACTGAAGTTCAGCGGCTTTGCCATGGTCACCGTCAACTGATCTTGACCATCAGTCAACGCAATCTGATCAGTGTCCATATGGTTGCCGTTTTCTTGCGGTTTCACATAGTTCACAAACAAATCATCAACACTGCTGGTAAAGTGGCTATAGTACGCTGCTTGATGCGAGTCGCTATAATTTTCTGTCGGACCAAGGCCGTCATAGGACACTTGCTGATAAGCTTTTGGCAATGTCATTTTGACCCCAATTCGTGGCAGCATCTCCGGTGCCATGTCACGCTTGCCGCTTGCTTTGCCAATGACATCAAGATCAAAACTGCCATCTTGGTGCATCGTATATTGTTGCTGGATCAAGTAATACCAACCGCTATTCGTTGTGCCCACTTGTTTCGTCAAGTTGACGACATAATCACCATTGGTTTGTGGGTGTAGCTGTACTTCTCGGGTGCTTTCGTGCCATAAGTTCAAGAAATACTTGTTGTAATAGTCATCAAGCAAGTACATATCGTTGTCGATGGGTGCCCGCCAGAAGTTCATTTTGATACCATCAGCAATCAGTTTGTGGCCATCGTGTGTCAAACTGAACGTGCCTTTGATCTTATCAAAACGATATTCGTTTTGACCCCCTGTCACCATGATCGTGGTGGCGTTTTCGCTAGCTTGCAAAGCCGTTGTTTGTTGATGCGTCATGTGATGCTGTGGCCGCTGCAGGTTCACAACTGTCTGTGACAACACAGTACCGGCGTCAGCCCATCCTGTTTGGTTTTTCAATTCGGTAAGCACATGCAGGTTATAGATGACTTCAGGATCAAGTTTTGGCAACTCAATATCCAACTTAATCGTCTTAGTTGTTCCTGCCATAATCGTTGGTAGGTCAATCTTGCCAGTTGCCATCAGTTTACCGTCAGCTTCAAGCTCGTAGCCAAAATTAAATTGATCGGAGCTAAGAAAATCAAGCCGATTGGTCACGGTGATGGTCTGAGTTGGTAAATCACGAACCGTCATTTGGAAAGGTTCAAAGGTCTTCTTGACCTCTGTCAGCGCCGTTGATGGCTGACCATCTGGGCGAATCAACCCATCAATACAGAAATTGCTGTTGTTTGGTTGATCACCGAAGTCGCCACCATAGCGATAATACGTTTGGTCGCCTTGTTGAGCCGCAACACCTTGGTCAAACCATTCCCAGATAAAGCCGCCTTGCAGTTGTTGATGACCATAGAAGAGATCTTGATATTCTTTAAGGTTACCTGGGCCATTCCCCATTGAATGCGCGTATTCGCATAAAATGTGCGGCTTCTGCGTTTTCTGAAGGACATCGGCCATCGTCATTTTGGTATCATGTTCCAGCCAGGTGTACATCGTCGAATACACATCACTCACTTCGGCCTCAAAATCGCCTTCGTAATGCACGAGGCGAGTTGGATCTTCAGCCTTGCAGTATGCAGCCATCGCACGGAAGTTATCACCAAAATCAGATTCGTTGCCTAATGACCACATGATGATGGCAGGATGATTCTTATCACGTTGCAGTGTCCGCCGCATCCGATCAACGTAAGCCGTCTTCCAGCGCGGATCATCGGTAATCCAGTCATAGCGCTCAGTTAACTCAAAACCATGACATTCGAGATCTGTCTCATCAATGACGTACATGCCTAATTCATCACACAGGTCATAAAAATAAGGCGCTTTAGGATAATGTGCGGTGCGAATTGCGTTGATGTTGTTGCGTTTCATCAAGATTATGTTCTTCCTGAAATCAGCTTCAGACATAACCCGGCCTTCAGTTGCACTGTAGTCATGCATATTGACGCCCTTAAACTTAATCGCTTTGCCGTTAACTAAGAACGTTTTGCCATTCAATTCTATCTGCCGAAAGCCGATCCGCTGACGAACCACTTCAAGCGGCGCATCATTTTGCAGCACGGTCATGGTCAAGTCATAGAGATTGGGCGCTTCGGCAGACCATGCCTGAATATCATTGAGGGTCACATCCAAAGACACATCAGTTGGAAGTGTTTGATCAATTACGGTGGCGCCGTCTTTGGTCAGTTCGTAGTGAATCTTTGATGGCACTGCACCAGACAAGGTTGGGGTAACCACTAACTCACCGGCACGATAATCCTTCAACAAGTAAGTACGCACGCGCACATCATACAAACCATTTTGTGGTCGCGAGTACAAACTCACATCACGGAACAAACCACTTAACCACCACATATCCTGATCTTCAAGATAGGTGCCATCCGACCATTGAACGACTTCGACAGCAATTGTGTTGGTACCTTGCTTCAATGCCTTCGTCACATCAAACTCGCTTGGTAAACGGGCACCCTTGCTATAGCCGATGAAATCGCCATTGAGATACAGCTTAAACGCTGAATCAGCGCCATCAAAGCCAATGATGTATTGTTCGTTAACAGCTACTTCATCCACTGTAAAGGTCCGGCGGTACAACCCAGTTGGATTTTCGCTTGGGACAAATGGCGGGTTAATTGGGAAGTTGTACCAAAGGTCGGAATAATGCATCTTACCGTAACCTTGCAACTGCCAATTACTTGGCACTGGGATTTGATCCCAATCCTGATCATCAAAATCAACGGCCATAAAATCTTCTGGCGCATATTCCGGTGCGTCCAAAAACTTAAACTGCCAAGTTCCATTCAATAACTGATAATGCCGCGGCTGACGATTCTCACCTGGGAAAAATGTTTGAAAATGACTCCGTGGGGCCATCCGATTGATATCCGTTAATTCAGGCTTTTCCCACAACTTTGCTGTTGTCATTAATGGTTCCTCCTCGTAAATGCTTTTTTTGATGGTTGCTTGTTAAACCTCATTAATTTTGTTTGCGCTTTCATAATACGAGTTAATCAAGCAGGAAAGGTTTCTCTTTGTTGCTAGAATCTATCGTTATGTTGTTTTTAATAGCTGTTTTCCTAGAAAGAAAGCGGCTTTATTTATGCTATTCAACACAAATTAGCGCGTCATATAGGCACTTATTGAGAGCTTCATTTTCAGTTGATCAAGACAACATCAGCACATAAAAAAAGTTCGGTGATCTGTTAAACGACCATCGAACTTTTTTGATGAAGGACATCAATCTGCAACCAAATCGACGAAATACCGTTGAATCGCATCTGCTATTTCAGACCGATAAGGCAGTCTCATTGTTGACTCAGTCGCACTGAGGTAAATATCGCGAAATACTTTTTGCGGTGCAAAATGATAAGCAACTGTCCCGCTAACATCAGTGCCAGCCCATGAATACTGTGGCATAAAACAGATACCCTGTCCCGCGCGAACGAGCCCGAGTATGGTTTGCCGATCACCAGTGACAAAACTAGGTCGAACAGTCACGCCTGCTTGCTGCAACATAGAAGTCATCTGGTCACGCAATGGATTCGATTCCGTCATGATCAAAGGCCACTTTACCAACTCTTCTGGATGTACCTCCATGTCGCTTGTTTTGCAATGCGCCTTAGGAAAACGGACTATGATCTCCTCTTTTAAGAGATGAAAATTGCGATTGTTAAAAACGGGCTTTGTCGTAAATTCAAAATCGTAGTGATGCAATCGATCCTGTTCAAAGCCATTTTGCATCAAGTGGATGTGAATCATTGGTAATTCAGAATCTAATCGCTCAAGCAGTCCAGGTAAAACTGCCGTTGAACTTTCAAAACGCAGCGTCACTTGATTTGAATTGATTTCACTAAACCTATGCAGATCTCTTACGGCATGATTGACCTCGTTTAATCCAGCGCGAACCTGAATAGCAAAACGACGACCTGCATCGTTGAGTGCTAAAGAATGCCCATTACGTGTAAACAATGGTACCCCCAGTTCAGCTTCTAAGTCATGAATACTGCGACTGAGACTGGGTTGGCTCACATTTAGCGTTCGCGCCGATCTAGAAATATTCTGAGTGACAGCGACATTAAGAAAATAATTGAGCTGCAATAGACGCATTTCGTCAGCCTCCTATATCCAAACTGATATGGTGTATGACTATTATTGTATTTCCATTTTAAATGAGAATGCAATAAGATGTCGTCATTAAGTTCTTATTTAAGGAAGTGACTAATATGCAACTCATTGCTTCACCTGTGCACGTTCTACAGGAATTAGTCGGTTGTCGCAGCGTCAGCACTGATGATGCTGGACAACATGCTGCTATGGAGAAAATTGTAAATATATTAGAAAAGAATATTGGTGCAAAGGTGACATTGATCTCCACCGCAGGCAAGCCTGCTATTTTCGCGACGGTTTCTGGAGATCGTCCTGAAGCATTACTGTTCTATGGACATTATGACGTGATGACGCCTGGTGATCTAACCCAGTGGAAAAGTGACCCTTTCACCTTGGTAAAACGCGATCAACGTTTTTACGGCAGGGGGACAGGTGACAATAAGGGCCAACTTGTTGCGACATTAACTGGCATCAGCAATTTTCTCAATCACCATCCTGAGTTACCATACACCATTCAATTCTTGATTGAAGGCGAAGAAGAACAAGGCAGTGTGAATTTACCGGAACTTGTCCGCAGTCAGAAAGATGGCCTATTGCGACATGTACAGAAAGTCTTTGTCACGGATGGTTCCATGAATGCAAGTGGTGCTCATGTTTTACGCCTAGGCAATCGCGGATTATTTGGTTTAAGACTAACTGCGACCACTGCCACTCACGCTAATCATTCCGGCAATGCTGGTAATGTGATCGCAAACCCAGTAAATGTGTTACATGAAGTATTGGATCAGCTATATGACTTCAGCAACCAACATGTCCTAATTCCGGGATTCTATGATGGCGTTAACGCCCCTACCCCTCAAGAGTTGTCTTGGATAGAGGCTTTGCCTTTTAACCCCGAACAGATTGCGACTGTCTTTGGTAGTCTGTTGACCACCACCGATAAGCGGTCCTATTATCAAAAGCTAATGTACGAACCCACATTCAATATTAATGGCATGGCCGCTGGCAATACAGGCACAGACGTGAAGACCATTGTTCCTGATTCAGCATTTATTAGCATTGATATGCGTCTAGTTGGTAACCAAAGTATTCCAGTGATCGAAACAGGTATTGAAAAGGTATTGACCCCATATTTGAAGACGGGATCACTCGCATATGCTATCACAGGGAGGGTACCACCAACAGTTGTTCATCCAAGTGATACTGACTTAAACGCCTTTAAGGATGCATCACGACAGTCACACGTCAGTCTTGTCATTGAACCAATGATGCCCGGAACTGATCCAAATTATGTGTGGCAAGATATTCTTCAAGTCCCCGTCTTCACCGTTCCGCTGGCAAACTTTGATCAAAACAACCACGCGGCTAACGAGAATATCACCGAACAAGCTTTCTCCAGTAGTATTCGCTTTATTGAATCTCTAATTGCAACTTACGAGAAAAGAGGAAAATAAATGGAAATTACTCAGACATCATCAAAGACACATCGAGGATCCATCACTTTCACCATGATCTACATTGGCTACATTATTTGTTTCATTGATCGCTCAGCTATCAGTATTGCGCTATCTTACATTGGTCAAGACCTTCATTTAAGTACAGCGACGCTCGGTGTTGTCGCTAGTGCCTTCTTCTTCTCCTATGCCTTTATGCAGATACCTGGAGGTTGGTTGACTGATAAGTTCGGCACTTATCGCACCATCATTGTCGCCATCACAATGTGGTCTATTTTTACCATTCTGACCGGGTTTGCATGGTCGCTGGTTTCCCTGATCATTATCCGGATACTCTTCGGGATAGGTGAAGGAACCTATCCTTCTGCCAGTCTTAAGCAGATCAGTGAAGCCGTGCCTTACAGAAAAAGAGCTTCTGCCACTTCGGCTATTATATCCTCAAATTACGTTGGCGCCGCCATTGCCCCTATCTTGATTGCACCAGTCATCGCCTTTGCCGGCTGGCGCACTGCTTTTCACCTTATGGGATTGCTAGGTATAGCCTTTATCATTGTTTATGCAATCATTCTACGTCCGAAGAAACAAGCAGCATTGAAGGAATCAGGGAACGTGATTCAGGAACATGTCCCATGGAAGACGGTTTTAACCAACGGTGTGCTGTGGCAGTTCTTCTTGATTGTCTTTGGTCTCAGTTCAGTAACAAAAGGTCTTGATTCTTGGATGCCGACTTACTTATTGGCAGCGCGTCACATTAATCTGGCAGGGATTTCTTGGCTTGTTCCACTACCTTCCCTAGCAGCGGGAGCGGGCTCACTGATCTCAGGATACATTATGGCTCGATTTTTCAAAGGCAAAGAAAAATTGTTTATCGGCGTTTCAAGTTTGCTGGCCACGGGATTGATGTTCGGTATGTACAAATCAACTGCATTGCCCGCAGTCATCACTTTTGAGATCTTAACCTATTTCTGCAAATCCATTGCTTTTGCTGGTACTTTTGCACTATTCGCGGAGCTTGTCAGTAAAAAAGCGTATGGCTCCAGTGTTGGTATCGTTAACTTCGGCGGTCAATTATCCGGCTTTCTTGCGCCAATCATTATTGGTGTTCTGGTTCAAGTATCTGGCGGTTCGTACGCTGCAGCCTTTTTGTTTTTAGTCTTTACAGCAGGTGTTGCATTCATCGCAGCATTAACGCTCAGTCCATCAAAATTGAACAAAATGCGCGCTACAGTTGTCGCTGCTCCCGAGGAGGATTAGCTTATGAAAATTACTTCCGCTACGTTACGTCAAGTTGATATTCCTTTGCGGCATGCGTTCGAAACCAGTTTTACTCGAATGGCCGCAAAAAAAACGATGATTCTTGAATTAACCGATGACGCTGGCACGAAGGGTTACGGTGAGGTTTCTGCATTCGATATTCCATTTTACAACGAAGAATTTCGTGCCGGTGCTTGGGAATTACTAATCAATATTATGCTTCCGATGATTCTGAACGTTGACATGGCTCATCCAGATGAAATGTATTCGCTGGTTGCAGGTATTCGTCGAAACAACATGTCTAAATCGGCGATTAATTGCGCCCTTTGGGATATCTTCGCTAAGGAAGCAAATCTCTCCCTCGCTACAGCACTCGGCGGCAATAAGAAAAAAGTTGAAACCGGCGTATCCATTGGTATACAAGCCACACCGCAAGCACTTGTTCAAGTAGTTAATGGCTATATTGAACAAGGCTATCGAAGAATCAAGTGCAAAATAAAACCCGGCAAGGATTATGACTATCTAGCTGCCGTTCGCAAAGCATTCCCAAATGTCATGCTAATGGGCGATGCCAATTCGGCATATCGTCGAGCAGACTTTGCTTCACTCAAACGCCTCGACGATCTCAACCTTATCATGATCGAACAACCCCTTGAGCCTGGTGATTTACTTGACCATGCTGATTTGCAACAATTGATCACAACGCCAATTTGTCTTGACGAGAGCATCACAAGTTTAGATGACACCCGCAAAATGATTCGTCTTGGCAGCGGCAAGATTATTAATATCAAAGTAGCTCGTGTTGGTGGATTAACTGTCGCTAAACAAATCCAAGCATTGGCCGCTAAAAACGACATTCAGTGTTGGTGTGGTGGCATGCTTGACTCTGGTGTCGCTCGCGCTGAAAACGTCGCTATTGCAACACTACCGGGATATACATTGCCAAACGATATTGCTGCATCAACACGTTACTATGATCGAGATATTATCACGCCTCTTATCACACTAAATGGCACCTATGTGGACGTTCCAAATAGGCCGGGCATGGGGGTATCGATTGATCAAGATACTTTGAACGACTTCACTATCGCCACCAAGTCTATAACGGTAAAAGCTGCAACACATGCATAGAAATAGAAAAAACAGTTTGGTCTTGAGATTTTCAAGCAACCAAACTGTTTTTAAGTTAGTAAAAGACTTGCCATGAAACACTTGAGATTAGCCTTTAAACGGATTATAAAACCGTCCGCCATTAACATGAAACAGAAACAGGCCAATGACGATAATCACGGCAACAC
>OBZZ01000798.1_pt1 | contig 11344 bp, 8 predicted proteins | sample 1501451 | NCBI WGS metagenome assembly OBZZ01 (sample SAMEA2580274, study PRJEB22360) | human gut metagenome | biome: human gut; feature: human-associated habitat; material: faeces | place: Denmark | collected 2008/2010
ACCTCCATTTTAAAAAAGTGAGCGCGAGCCGGCGCGCTTAGGGATCGGAGTGTAAGCGGCCTGGGGCGTGATGGCCGCTCTTTGGCCATTGCGACCCAGGTCCTTACACGCAGATTCCTGCGCCGGGGAGCGCGTTAATATGAGCGCGAGCCGGCGCGCTTATTCCGGAATCACATGCGTTTGGCTAACTTGTTTTAACCATTCGGCACTTTGCTTGACATAACGTTTTTGCGTCGGAAAGTCGACGAAAAACAATCCGTACCGTTTGCTATAACCATTTGTCCAGGAAAACTGATCCTGCAGTGACCAAACAAAGTAGCCTTTTACATTCGCACCAGCCTGAATTGCATCTGCAACGGCACTTAAATATTTTTTCAAATAATCAATGCGTTTGGGATCCGCGATGACCGTATTTGGCGTCACTTCTGCTGGTAAGGATTCTTTCAATCCAATACCGTTTTCGGTGACATAGATGGCTGGTACTAACGGATAATCTTGGTGAATCCGCATCAACATGTCATACATACCAGGCGGATAGATGGACCAGTCCCAATCCGTTGTCTCAATCCCGGCTGGCTTCTTCTCCTCGCCGATACCGTGAAGGCGGGCAACTGACGATCCCTTTGAGCCATCACCATTATGAATCGTTTCCGACTTGCCGTGATAAGCGCGCAGCCATTTGCTGAAGTAATTATTAACGCCAACAAAATCAAGCTGGTGCGCCGCCTTCTTAATAGCCGCCATCTCTTCATCAGTGTACTTAAACATCGGTTGTTGATTGGCTGCCAGAATTTCTTTGATCAAAGCCAAGGTCTTAGGGGCGTAATCTCCTGCCAGTGTGCCATCTAAATACAGGCGATTTTCCAACGCATCCTGTAAATCAGCGGCATGCTGATCTTCCGACGAATCACTATATGGATAAGGTGTCTGCAAGGCATGCACGATACCGATTTCACCATCTAGCCCCATCGACTTGTACAAATTAACAATACGCGCATGGGCAACGATTTGATTATGTTCGGCCTGAAATGTTTTATCAAAATGACCGGTTTCCGCTGGTGGAAAAGTACCGCTCGTATATTGTTGCACTGCCATGGACGTTGGTTCATTGATCGTAATCCAGTGTTTGATTTCCGGAAATTCTTCGAAGCAAAACCGCGCGTACTCGACAAAATCTTCCAGCATTTCTTGACTCAGCCAGTCACCAATCGCATGTAACCGTTCTGGTGTATCAAAATGATGCAACGTTACAAACGGGATAAGATGATGCTTGGCACAGGCAGCAAAGAGCCGATGATAGAAAGCAACGCCACGAGGTTCCACCGCCCCGGCACCATCCGGAAAAATTCGCGACCAGGCAATTGAAAGCCGTATTACTTGATGACCATATGCTTCTGCTAACGCCAAATCCTCATCATAGCGATGATAAAAATCAGCGGCGGGGTCAGGACTAAACCGCCCTTGTTTTTCCAGAAAATCATCCCAAAGAACTCGACCTTTTCCGTCTTCTTTGGTTGCCCCTTCAACTTGGTAAGCAGCAGTTGCGCCACCGATTACAAAGTCCTTGGGTAATTGTTTACGCATGTTTTAACTTCCTCCTATAAAGTATGCAGACGAGTCTGTCTAGGTTGATGAACGCCTAAAGATTGGACTCAACAAAATCCAGTGCCATATCGCCGTTGTTTGTCAGTTCAATGTACTGGCGGCCAGTGGTTGTAACCAACTTAACGCCATATTTATCGGTAATCTTTTTCAAATCATCCTTCATACTTTCCATTTGTGGCGCCAGAATGACCATACTCATATCTTTGATCAAGTCCATATCCTGTCCATAAGCCCGAGCCGCGGCGGACAACTTCAACCCCAGCTCCTTAGACAGCTTGTTTAGCGCATTGGCTAAGATGCCACTGGTTCCACCACCGGCACAAAGCACCAGAACGTCAATTTCATTATTTTTGAAGAAACTCTCATCATGCGCTGCCGCTGGTTTTTCATCAGCCATTTCGGATGCTTCGACCTGAACCTCAGCCGTTTGTGGTGCAACCGTATCGGCAGCCAAAACCGCCGTATCTTGTCCTTCAATCACATCTTCTTTAGCTTTTTCTTCGGCTAAAAGCGTTCGATCGTACACGCGAATAAACGGGAAGTAGATAAGGACGTCTAACACAAGTGTCAACAATACAAAGACAAATGCCAGTGGAGCAAAACCGGTTGAAACTAAGATCCCGATGGGTGCCGGTACCGTCCACGGCATGGTGTAGATCATGCTATTCATGCCTAACACACTGACAAAGAACTTAAACAGGCAAACATTCACGATCGGCGTTGCCAAAAACGGAATGAAAAACATCGGATTCATAATAATCGGCATCCCGAAAAGTACCGGCTCGTTAACAGAAAATGTTCCCGGGATAAAAGCCGCTTTCCCGACTGCTTTTAATTGTGCCGAACGCGCCGCAAACAGCATCACGAACGCGACAACCAGAGTCGATCCCGTACCGCCAAAATTCATAACATAATCCATCGTGTTCATCGCCAACACATGTGAAACATGCTGTCCGGCTTGATATTGCTGGAGATTGGCCGCTGTATTGGCAATCATGATCGGAACAACAGCCGGCTGGACAATTGAAGGCCCCTGAACCCCACAGAACCAGAAGAATGCCATCGCGCCGGCAATCAACGCTAACCCCAGATAAGAATCACTGGCCTGGAAGAGTGGCGACAACACTTGAATAATCCAGCGCGGCAGGATCGTTCCCGTTGCTGCTTTAAACCCAACGCCAAAGAGCCAAAAAGCACTAACAGATAGCCCCATTGGAATTAAATCTTTAAATGACTGGGAGATATTGCCTGGAACCTGTGGCGGCAACTTAATCGTGACGTTGTTTTTAATACAAACGTAGTAAATATTAGGCACAATTAAGCCGACGATATAAGCGCAGATCAAGCCCTGAGTGCCCATGTAGGTTAAATCGACCCCGGTTTTAAGCGGTAAAATCGATAAAATGACAAAGGCGATTTCCGAAGCAACAATGACCGCAACCGGATTGATCTGGTTTGTCTTGGGTAATTCCAGATTCTTGCTGTCGGTTAAATTCTTTGCAGTCGTACCGGCAACAAATAATGCCAACAATCCCATTGAGTAGTTGTAAGCAATCATCAGGGTATCGGTCACATTCTTAGGCCAGTAAAACCCCCAAGCATTAGGAACATAAGCGATCATCATGAAGATACTGGAGAAGATGATGATCGGCATACAGGCAATAAAGCCATCACGGATTGCGGACACATACTTATTCGCCGCAATCGCTTCAAAAATCGGCTTTAGCTTATCGAAAACCTTATTCATGATACTTTCCTCCCGTGAGCGTATGCTGCCCTCCAAGCCAGCAAACGCGTTATGATTTTTTGCCCTGTTTTTGATCGTGGGCAGGCGCTTCGTTAATTAGCCGCTGAATATGAATGATAAAGTATAAGCGTTCGTCTTCACTCATGTTGCGATAAAGCTGATCCTTAATCTCATCAAAAATTTCCGAAGCAATCTGATAAGACCGCGGATAATTTTGCTCTAATTCATTGGCCACCTCGGGCACAATGGCAACAGCATCCGTATTAACACGCTGCAGTCGGTCAATCAGATACTGTAAGTGAATCATGAAGCGATCATAATAATTGCCGTTAGTTTGCGATCTCGTAATGCGATGCCGCTTCAAAACGCGTTGCACCAGTTGACTTAATGACGCCTCATTATTCTTATCAAAGGCCTGCTCGTTGTCGTCTTCACCGCTGGCATTGATGAAATGCAAGGCAAGATTTTTCACTTCGGAAGGTGGAAATGCTACGCCAAGGTTAGCTGCAATGATCTGCAACGCTTGGTTAGCTACGGCATACTCTGCAGGATACTGAATATGAAAATCCGGCACCATCGTCTCTTGATACGTTCCATTCTGATAACGTTTATAGGCTTCGTAAATATGATCGCTTAACGTAATGTAAATATAGTCAAGTACCTTAAGGTGAAATTGCTTTTGCGCAACGTCAATAATTTCATAAGTGGTCGTCACCACGTCGATCGGAATATTGCGAAGTAAAAAGTACAGATTCTGGCGGGAAGTTTCACTTGCAAGGTAGAAAATTTTTTCAATTTGTTTAGCCGGAATCACATCGCCACGCTTCTTTTGAAACGCGATCCCCCGTCCCTTAACAACCGCTTGACTATGGTTGTCTAGCTCAACCAACGCCACGTTATTGTTAAAGATCTGATCGATTTTCGGCATCTCATCATCTCCTCACCCAGACATAGAAAAAACCACAAATCACGCGCTACTCTCAGCGTCATGATTTGTGGTCTCGCCTAATTGAATAGTCACAATCCACAATGAATATTCCTATCAACAAACAAATTGTACCATATATAAACAAAATGTAAACGTTTTATTTGATTTACTTTCTGAATTTTCACAGACGTTTTTGCATAATCGTTTTAAAAGTTCACTTGCCATATAGACAAGCACATTCATAGATAAAATAACAACAATACTGTAACTGCTGTTTTCACCTCGCAATTTTTGTGGCTGAATCGTACCCCCCATCCGCGCCAAGCATTTTAATTGACGCCTTCCTAAATCAGACGATAATGATCGAGACGAATGAGCAAGCTGTTAACAATCCGGACAAAATATTGACCGTAACAGCACATCTTTTTCAAGGAGGTCATCATGGCAATTCCTGATTTAACCATTATTGTCCCCACCTATAACTTAGGCCGGTATCTTCCAGCGACTTTAAAGCGCATCCAGCAACAAACCATCGACGTGGAACTTTGGTTAATCGATGATGCTTCAACCGATGAAACTGCTGAAACCGCCGCCGCGTTTGTAAATGGCATCCCCAATTATCACGCAACCGCCTTTTCCCATCACCAAGGTATCGGCGCCGCACGCAATTTTGGTATTGACCATGCGACTGGGCGGTTCCTTGCGTTTGTCGATGGTGATGATCTGATTGCACCGACTTTTGCTGCGACCTTGCTACGCGGATTTACCCCCGGCGTTGTCGCAACAGCTGTCGGCTATGACTGGTGGCAGCGTAACCGCGGCGGCCCTGATCAATTTCAATTGCTATCACAAGCGGCAATGTTTGAACAGGTCTCGCATCACGGTACCGAAATTGGCGGTTATATTTGGAATAAGGCTTTCCCTCGTGCCAGCTTAAATGCCGGGCATATTCGATATGATGAACGATTACAAATTGCGGAAGATTACTACTTTACTGCTGACTTCGTTGCCCATACGCCCGGCATGTATGCCTACAACCCAACCATTCTCTACACCAAAGTCAACCGTCCCGACAGCACGATGCACCGATTTTCCCCGGCTGATCGGCGCCAGGAAATTCAAATTTTTGAACGTATTCTTGAATTAAAAAAATTAATTCAGCCGGACTAGTTGAGGTGAGAAACTGGTTTTGAGCCCGTATTTCCGCGGGTTTGGGCTAGGTCTATATATTCACGCTTTTAAATATTCACCTTATAGTTAAAATAACTTATGATCTATATAAGTGTACTACTTGCAATCAGCAGCAAAGTCATGTATAACTATTTTAGAAAACGTTTTCATTGTGCGCAATCATATTTTACTGGAGGTAGTTAACCGTGACAAACGAACAGCAGTATATTCTGGCGATTGATGAAGGAACAACCAGCACGCGTACCATCATCATCGATCACAATGGGCAAAAAGTTGCTGATGCCCAGCGCGAATTTCCACAGTATTTTCCACATCCTGGTTGGGTTGAACATAACGCAAATGAAATCTGGAATGCTGCGTTATCCACGATTGCCACAGCGTTTATCGAATCGCATATTCAGCCGCGCCAAATTGTTGGGATCGGCATTACGAATCAGCGGGAAACAACGGTCGTGTGGGATAAGCAAACTGGGCTGCCCATTTACAACGCCATTGTTTGGCAATCCCGTCAAACCAGCGACATTGCTGATCAACTTAAAGCGGATGGCTATGCTGATCTAGTTCACGATGCCACCGGTTTGCTAATTGATTCCTACTTCTCTGCTACCAAAATTCGCTGGATTCTGGATCATGTACCAGGAGCGCAGGAACGGGCTGAAAATGGTGAATTGCTTTTTGGCACCATTGACACTTGGCTATCATGGAAGCTTTCTGGCGGTGCCATTCATGTCACCGACTACACCAATGCTTCACGAACCATGCTCTTCAATATCCACAAGTTGGATTGGGATGATGAGATCTTACGGATTCTCAACATCCCCAAGCAAATGCTGCCGGAAGTTCGCAGCAATTCAGAAATTTATGGGGATGCAGCAGCCTATCATTTCTTCGGCAGTACCGTTCCCATTGCCGGTATGGTCGGGGATCAGCAAGCAGCATTATTCGGACAGCTGGCTATCGAACCGGGAATGGTCAAAAACACGTATGGTACCGGTGCCTTTATCGTCATGAATACCGGCGATAAGCCAACCTTGTCGAATCATAATCTGCTAACCACTATTGGCTACGGACTTAACGGCAAGATCACTTATGCCTTGGAAGGTTCGGTCTTTGTGGCTGGCAGCGCCATTCAATGGTTACGTGATGCCATGAAACTGATTGAGCGTTCAAGCGACTCCGAAGCTGCCGCACGAGCATCCAAGAGTCAAAACGAGGTCTATGTCGTCCCTGCCTTTACTGGCTTAGGTGCTCCTTACTGGGATTCGGATGCACGTGGCGCTATTTTCGGAATTACCCGTGGAACAACTCGGGAAGACTTCATCAAGGCAACGTTACAATCGCTTGCTTATCAATCCCGTGATGTTGTCGACACGATGAACAAGGATACCGGCATGCCGATTCCAGCTCTGCGCGTTGATGGCGGGGCTGCTAATAACGATTACCTCATGCAGTTTCAGGCTGACATCCTTGGTATTCCGATTGAACGCGCCGCCAACCTTGAGACCACTGCCATGGGTGCCGCCTTCTTTGCCGGGCTAGCAACCGGATTCTGGAACAGCACCGATGAACTCCAAAGTATCGTCAAGGTCGGTAAGCGCTTTGAACCGACCATGGACGTATCAGACCGGGAATCACTTTACGAAGGCTGGAAACAAGCCGTTGCCGCCACCCAACAGTACAAGCACACCTCCAAGCAAGACTAATTCATTCTAAAGCACGATCTTATTGCGCCATCATTTATCTTATTTAAAAAGGAGCCTACTCAAAATGGCATTTTCAAAAGAAACCCGCACCCAGACGATTGATCAATTGAAGCAGACCGAACTCGACTTACTCATTGTTGGCGGTGGTATTACCGGTGCCGGCGTAGCAATTCAGGCAGCCGCAAGCGGTTTGAAAACCGGCTTGATTGAAATGCAGGATTTCGCGGAAGGAACCAGTTCCCGCTCGACCAAGCTGGTTCATGGCGGCATTCGTTACCTCAAGACTTTTGATGTCGGCGTTGTCGCCGATACCGTTAAAGAACGTGCCGTAGTTCAAGGAATTGCGCCTCACATTCCGCGTCCATTCCCGATGTTGTTGCCAGTTTATCAGGAAGCCGGCAGTACTTTTGATATGTTCAGTATCAAAATCGCCATGGATCTCTATGATCGTCTGGCAAACGTTGAAGGTTCCCAGTACGCCAACTACACCGTCACCAAAGATGAAATTCTGCAACGCGAACCGCATTTAGCCGCTGATGGCCTCCAAGGCGGCGGCGTGTACCTCGACTTTGTCAACAACGATGCCCGGCTTGTTATTGAAAACATCAAAGAAGCAGCAGAATTAGGCGGACTGATGGCTAGTCGGGTTCAAGCCATTGGCGTTTTGCATGATGATGCCGGTCAGGTTAATGGCTTACAGGTTAAGGATCTTTTGGATGGCAGCGTTTTCGACATTCATGCCAAACTCGTGATCAATACGACCGGACCTTGGTCTGACAAGTTCAAGGCGTTGGATCAAGCCGAAGATCAAACCCCAACATTGCGGCCAACGAAAGGGGTTCACTTGGTTGTCGATGGTTCTCGACTGCCGGTACCACAGCCAACGTATATGGATACTGGCTTGAACGACGGCCGGATGTTCTTCGTGGTGCCACGGGAAGGCAAGACTTACTTCGGCACCACCGATACCGATTACCACGGCGACTTCAACCATCCGCAAGTCGAACAAGCCGATGTCGATTATCTCTTGAAAGTCATCAACAAGCGCTATCCGCAAAGCCATATCACGCTTGACGATATCGAAGCGAGCTGGGCAGGATTGCGACCGCTGATTGCCAACAACGGCAGCTCCGATTACAACGGCGGCGGTGCCAACACCGGTAAAGTTTCGGATGATTCCTTTGAAGCGTTAATCCGTGTCGTTGATGATTACGAAGACAACCAGGCTACCCGCGCTGACGTTGAACATGCGATCTCCAGACTAGAAACAGCCCACGCCGAAGCTGCTTTGAGCCCATCACAAGTTTCACGCGGCAGCTCACTTCGCCAAGCCGATGATGGCATGATCACCTTGTCCGGTGGGAAAATCACGGATTATCGAAAAATGGCAGCGGGCGCGCTTGCTTTGATCCGCCGCTTGTTGGCTGAACATTTTGCAACCGAAACACGGACCGTTGATTCCAAAAAGCTCCAGGTTTCAGGTGGGCATTTTGACCCGACCAACGTTGACGATACGATTGCTTTTTACACGCGGATTGGCATCGATGCCGGCTTGCCGGAAAAAGATGCTGCCGACTTGGCCAATCGCTTCGGTTCAAATGTCAGCCGGGTTGTCACCTACACAGATGGGCAGGCGGCTCCTGGACTCAGCCTTAAGGAAACCATGAGCCTGCGCTATTCGATCAACGAGGAAATGACCTTGACACCAGTGGATTACCTATTGCGGCGGACCAATGCAATTCTCTTCCATGCCGAGACCCTTAACGAGCTTAAACAGCCAGTCGTTGATGAAATGGCACGCTTATTGGGTTGGGATGACGCGACTAAAGCCCAACAATTGGCAGACCTTAATCAGGCTATTCGTGAAAGCCAATTAGCAGACTTGAAGAAGACGCCAGCATCAACCAATCCTGCGTAGAAAGAGGTAGCCATATGTGGACACAAACATTAGGTGAATTCATCGGTACCTTCATCCTGGTACTGCTTGGCGATGGTGTCGTTGCCGGCGTATCACTGAATAAATCCAAAGCGAATGGTGCTGGCTGGATTGCCATCACACTCGGGTGGGGCTTAGCCGTGACGATGGGCGTTTATGCCGCGGCATTTCTCGGTCCAGCCCACCTTAACCCGGCCGTGACGCTTGCGTTTGCTGCCATCGGTCAATTTCCATGGGCTTGGGTCATGCCATTTGTCGGTGCGCAAATGCTCGGCGCTATACTGGGAGCGGCAGTTGTGTGGTTGCATTATTATCCGCACTGGGAAGCGACCAACGATCCTGCGACAACATTAGGCGTTTTTGCAACCGGCCCCGCGATTCGCAGTTATGCGGCCAACTTCATATCCGAATTCATCGGCACGGCTGTCTTGATCTTTGGACTTTTGGCCTTTACTAAGGGAAAATGGACAGACGGCCTGAATCCAATCGGTGTCGGCATCCTAATCACCGCTATCGGCCTATCGCTTGGCGGGACGACGGGTTATGCCATTAACCCGGCACGAGACTTGGGACCACGCCTCGCCCACGCCATTTTGCCAATCGCACACAAAGGCGACTCCGACTGGCCTTATGCTTGGGTACCGATATTAGGACCCCTGGCAGGCGGCGTTGTTGGTGCCTTGATCTTCACGGTTTTGCCGTAACCTGTCTCTAAAAACTCACAATGTAAAAACCGCCAATTCGTTAATAAAAACGAATGGCGGTTTTTTATTGAGCGTGAGCCGGCGCGGTTAGAAGTCTGCGCTGGGGAACGCGTTATAGAAAGTGAGCATGAACTGGCACGATTAAGTATCGGTAAACGCGTTATGGTTGAACCCTACTTCATTAGTCGTGCCACTCGTTCCTGTAAAGCAGGCACAACTTCAGCCATAAACCATGGATTGCGATTGACCCAACCATAGTTAAGTGGCGAGGGATGGACAATCGGAAAATACGTCGGTAAGTAAGCCCGAAAGTTTTTAACCGTTGCCGTTAACGTTTTTTCCCGGCGCTTGCCTAAGTAATATTTTTGCGCATAGGCACCAATAACAATGGTCAGCTGAATATGGGGCATTAACGCTAACAAGGACGGATGCCATTTTGCGGCGAAATCTTTGCGCGGCGGTAAATCTCCGGACTTACCTTTTCCCGGGTAGTAAAAGTCTAATGGTAAAACGGCAATTTTACCGCTGTGATAAAACTGATCTTTGGTAACGCCCATCCATGTCCGCAGACGATCACCGCTTGGATCATTCCAATAGGTTTTGGTTGTCTGGGCTTTGCGTCCCGGCGCCTGGCTTGCGATCAAAATCGTTGCGTCAGGTTCGATGTGATATAACGGATCCCACCCTTGAGCCGTAAAGGTTGCATTAGCCGGATCCTGCCGAATTGCTTCAAAAATCTTGTCGGCCGTTGTCACGCTTGAATCCCTCCTTGCCGATATTTGGGCCATGCTTTGTTGCGTTCGAAATCCGCGGCGAGTTGACGCGCATCTTTAATCAGCGGCTCAGGATAGGCCATTGTTGCCAACAACGCAATCGCATTATGGGAAGTGGCCGGTCCTTGATGCAGTAAGTAATCAAATACGACACCATCTTTTTGAGTCACTTTTTCCTGAAAATGCCAATTGATGCACTGCTCGCCCATGATGTCGGTTAGTTCATTGTCGTGCGTGGCAACCACGACCAAACTCGGATAATGGCTTAACCAGTTGATGACACTGGCTGAGGCGGCAATACGTTCGACTGTATTGGTGCCTTTTAGGATCTCGTCAATAAACCCATAAACCCGCTTGTTTGACGCCACTGCCCTTAACAACCGGTGAATCGCTTTAATTTCCGCGACAAAATAACTATCGCCTTCACTGAGATCATCCCGAACCGCCATGGCTGTCATCACCAATCCCGGCTGCATCGTCAACTTTTCAGCTAAAACCGTATTAATCGTCTGCGCCAAAATGGCATTCACCGCTTTGCTTTTAACGTATGTCGATTTCCCTGACGCGTTGGCTCCGGTAATCAAGGCATTTTTGTTCCACGCTACCGGATTGGCAACTGGGTGTTTCAATAGCGGATGCACGATTTTCGTGGCCGTCATGCCGCCTGCTGCAAACGCCGGCTGGCTGCTTTGCGAATGAGCCGTCCGAAAATTGGCAATCGCAATCGCTAACTCCAAATCGCCCAACGCCTGCCACA
>OBZZ01000803.1_pt1 | contig 11263 bp, 11 predicted proteins | sample 1501451 | NCBI WGS metagenome assembly OBZZ01 (sample SAMEA2580274, study PRJEB22360) | human gut metagenome | biome: human gut; feature: human-associated habitat; material: faeces | place: Denmark | collected 2008/2010
AACCCAGCCAGTTTAGCTGCCTTTTGTCGAATATCGGCAGGCGGTGTTTGTGGCAAGGTAAAATGTGTTTCCATTTTGTGCGGATCAAAGTCAGGCGTGACGCTCACCAATGAATAGAAAACATTGCTGGAAACCGTATCCGGAATATCGGAAAGCGTGTAGGCACGAATTTCCGCTTCTTGTTTTGGCAGATGGCTCAGGAAGTCAGCCAAGACCCGATATGAATAATAAACGGTCTCTTCGTATGTTGTCCCGACTGCCTCAGCGTTAGGAATATTTGGAAAACTAATGTGATAACCTGTTTTGGTTTTCTCGTTGCGCGCCACGAAATAATAGTGACGTCCCGTTTTTGCCATCTCGACCACTCCTTCTTTACTAATATTATAGCACGGTGAGAAACATTAACAAGAAAATTGCCGGTACTCATTTTTAAGATTTTTTCTCATCAAATTCATAGAAAAAGTCGCCTTTGATGACCTTTGCAAAATGTAGCCCTCGTGATATACTTATATCCGTTGATTTGCGGTCGTAGTTTAGTGGTAAAACTCCAGCTTCCCAAGCTGGTGTCGCGAGTTCGATTCTCGTCGACCGCTGTATAAGGTTCTGTGAGAAAGAGGAAATAAGGTCAGTTGGCGGTTCTTAGTGAGATCGGATAGTGCAAACGATCACGTCGGACCTGATGGCGCGCTTTTGAGAATCAGTGCTTTGAGTGGACATATTGTCAAGCAGAGTGGTACCGCGGGCTAGGGCTCGTCTCTTCGAACAGGAGAGATGGGTCCTTTTTTCGTGGCATCATCATTTTAGGAGGAAGTTATGGATTTTAAAGAACTTGTTGTTAAGGCACTTGAACCAGCACTTGCCGGTCAATTAGACGCGGCTGCGATCAAGTCCTTGATTGAAACACCCAAGTCATCAGACTTAGGAGATTATGCTTTTCCAACCTTTTCCTTGGCGAAGATCATGCATCGCGCACCAAAGATGATTGCGAGCGATTTGGTCGGTCAAATTGATGTGACCCCGTTTGAACAAGTGAAGGCTGTTGGTGGCTATGTTAACTTTTATCTGGATAAAATCAGTTTTGCCCACGATGTGTTGAAAGTGATCGCGCAAGCTGGCGAGCATTATGGTGATGCTAATATCGGCAGCGGGAATGTACCGATCGACATGAGCAGTCCGAACATTGCTAAACCAATGTCCATGGGGCACTTACGCTCAACCGTGATTGGCAATGCCTTAGCCAACATTCTCAGCAAAATCGGGTATACACCGATTAAAATTAATCACCTTGGCGACTGGGGCACACAATTTGGTAAACTGATTGTGGCGTACAAGAAGTGGGGATCCGAGGACGCTGTCAAAGCCGATCCGATCAAAAATCTATTGCATTACTATGTGGAATTTCATGAGAAGGCCGAGGCAAATCCCGAGTTGGACGATGAGGCCCGTGCTTGGTTTAAGCGGCTGGAAGATGGCGATGAAGAAGCCATTGCGCTTTGGCGCTGGTTCCGTACAGTTTCACTGGCAGAGTTCAATCGAATTTACAAAATTCTCGGTGTTGACTTTGATTCTTACAATGGCGAAGCCTTTTATAATGACAAAATGGCTGATGTGGTGAAGCGACTTGAAGACAAGCATTTGCTGAAAACTAGTCAAGGTGCCGAAATTGTGGATTTGAGTGCGTATAACTTGAATCCAGCGCTGATCAAGAAGTCAGATGGCGCAACGCTGTATATGACGCGTGATCTCGCTGCTGCGATTTTCCGGAAAGAACATTATCATTTTGTTCAAAGCCTGTACGTTGTTGGTAATGAACAACGCGAACACTTCCAGCAGTTAAAAGCCGTCTTGTTAGAAATGGGTTACGACTGGGCGAATGATATTCACCACATTCCATTTGGGCTGATTACGGCGAATGGCAAGAAGTTGTCAACGCGTAAAGGCAACATTATCTTACTGGAAAATGTTTTGCGTGATGCTGTCGGTCTGGCGAAACAACAAATTGCTGAAAAGCATCCCGATTTACCAAATGCGGATAAAGTTGCGCATGAAGTCGGTGTCGGCGCCGTCATTTTCCATGACTTGAAGAACGAACGCTTAGACAACTTCGACTTCAACTTAGAAGAAGTCGTGCGTTTTGAAGGTGAAACTGGTCCATATGTACAGTACACGAACGCGCGGGCTAATAGCATTTTGCGGAAGGCTGCGATTGACCCGGCGCCTGAAGTGGCTTTAAGTGATCCAGCGGCTTGGGACGTTTTGCGCGCCCTTGGCGATTATCCAAGCATGGTCTTGCGTGCAGCCAAGGAATATGAACCTTCTGTGATTGCTAAGTATGCACTACGCTTGGCAAAAGCTTTCAATAAGTATTATGCCAATGTCAAAGTGCTGGTTGAGGACAGTGAGCTGCCAGCTCGATTGGCGATGGTTAAGGCGACGACACAAGTGCTAACAAATGCGCTACAACTGTTGGGTGTCGGTGCGCCAGAAGAAATGTAACCTTGCGCGTCAGCAACCGGCAGTGACGATAACGCGCTCGTTAGTCCAGACACCTACGCATAAGGACTTTGGTCACAATGGTCAAAGTTCGGCCATCGCGTCTAAGGGCACTTACACGCCGATGTCTCCTGGACTGACTCCCGCGCAACAATAATGGTGGAGGCCATGTGATGAATAAAAGTGAACGCCAAGCGGCCTTAACACGAATCATTAATCAAAAGCCAATCGCCACGCAGGAAGAGTTATTGGCAGCATTAAAAGCGGCTGGTATTGATGCGACGCAAGCCACGATTTCGCGCGACATTCGCGAGATGAAGATCGTCAAATCGCAAGACGCAACCGGGACGTTACGTTATACCATTTTTCGCGGTTCTTCAGAGTCCCAGTTAGAACGGTTGGGCCGCTCAATTCGCGAAGTCGGGCTGTCAATTACCCGGGTACATTTCATGAACGTGATCAAAACGTTACCGAGCAATGGCAATTTATTGGCAGCGATTATTGATGACATCGGTTTTGAGCAAGTTGTCGGCACCATCGCTGGTCATGACACGATTGTCGTGATTAGCCCGGATGAGAAGCAGGCAAAATGGTTTGAAGCGGCTTATCGGCAAGCCTTCAATTCGTAACCATCTGGCAACATCACAAGCAAAAGAGCTGGGCAACAAGGTCAACCTTGTCAAACCCAGCTCTTTTCGTTGTCACACAATTAGTGGCCCGCTGCTTGCCATGGTATGTGCCATTACTTTGGCTCAAAATTGTTCAAAAAGGCAGGGGACTGGTCACCGTCAACGTTGTGTCTGATAGCGGCTTTGTGAAGCGAACCTGAAAGGCGTGCAGATACATGCGCTGATAGGTTGTCTGATCAGGGGCATAAAGCGGATCACCTAGGATTGGATAGCCAATGCTAGCTAAATGTACCCGAATTTGATGGGTGCGGCCGGTTTCGAGTCTGAGCGCAACCGTCGCAGTTGTTGACGTTTCTGCGATCCGGCGAAAATGAGTAATGGCCGATGCCCCGTCCGGTCTAATCATGCGTTTACGCTGATCATCAGGATCATGCCCAATCGGAGCCGTTATGGTGCCACTGGCCGCAATTCCCTGCGGTACTAACGCTATATAATCCCGATGCATGGTTTTAAGAGCCAACTGTCGGTTAATGATGGCTTGCGTTAAAGGGGTCTTCGCGATGACCAATAAACCACTGGTCGCCATATCTAGCCGATGGGTAATTAACGCCGGGAAAGGGGCCAGATAAGCGGCTGCTTGGTTCATTAAGGTACCGGTTTCGCCTGGTAAGTTTGGGTGAGTTTTCATACCAGCCGGCTTATCGACAATGAGTAGATCATCATCTTCATAATGAATTGTGAGGGCCGGCGTTTCCGGAACGTAGGCAAGTGGCGTGGGTTCATCATAAGTCATCGTGATAACATCACTAGGCTGTACTTTTTCATTAAAATTACGATAATGACCATTAACTAAAATTGTTTTGGCAACGCGCAATTGGTGTTGCCGTTTACGTGGTATCAACCATGCTTGAAGTTGATCGCGAAGGCTGGCGGGCAGCGTGGCACGTGCAGAAGTTTGAAACAACAAGTGATTTCCTCAATTCATTTGACCATAAAGTTTGCTTAAAAAGATGTCGATGAAATTTTGGCGGCTGTCGCCTATGCTACAATAAACAAGATTCACATTAGGAGGACGGAAATGCAGTTCTTATCACGAATTTGGCAGGGAACACGGTGGTTTTTCCGCCGGTTTCAGGTGATTCGTTGGCTGATTTTAATTGGTCTGACAGTCATGCTCGGGTTCTCTGCTTGGTTTACTTATAAAGCCAAAACCGCCGATGTTGAAAACATCAAGAGTACCTTACAAACAAAAACCGTCATTTATGACGCTAACAACGAAGAAGCCGGTACACTGTACGGCCAAAAAGGGACCTACGCAAGTACAAAATGCCGTTATCTCGACGGAAGACCGTACGTTTTATACCAATGGCGGTTTTTCAATCAAAGGGATTCTTCGCTCTGCTTTGAATTATGTCATCCACCATGGCCAAATCATGGGTGGTGGTAGTACGATTACCCAACAATTGGCGAAGAATACCTTGCTGACGCAAAAGCAGACGGTGATGCGCAAGGCCCAAGAACTATTTATGGCCATCCAGTTGAATAAAGTTTACTCCAAACAAGACATTCTTGCGATGTACCTCAATAATGCTTATTTTGGCAATGGGGTCTGGGGGGTTCAAGATGCTGCTAAGCGGTATTTTGGCAAAGATGCCAGCCAGCTTGATGCGAGTGAAGGGGCAATTCTGGCGGGGATGTTACGGAATCCTAGCTACTATAACCCCGCTGATCACATGGACAATGCTTTGTCGCGCCGCAATGTCGTTTTGCAATTGATGGTGGACAATAAGAAGCTCACGCAGGCGCAGGCCAATGCGGCAAAAGCGCAGTCAGTGCAGGTTGTCGATACTTTTTCAACGGCCAACAGTCAAAAATATCCGTCTTATTTTGACTCCGTCATTGAAGAGGCGCGCAGTGAAGGTATTAGTGTCGATGATATTTTGAACAAAGGTTATAAAATTTATACCAATTTGGATCAAACTTATCAACGCAACCTTCAAAACAGCTTTGCTCAAGACTGGGCGTTTCCGGCAAATGCCGCAGATGGTAAGCAGGTTCAAGGGGCTTCCATCGTGCTTGATCCGAAAACAGGCGGTGTCAGGGCGGTCGTTGGTAATCGCGGTGAGCATACCTTCTTAGGGTTTAACTACGCAACACAACTTCGCAATTCGCCGGGTTCCACGATCAAGCCGTTGATGGTTTATACACCAGCACTTGAAAATGGTTATCATTATGATTCTGTCTTGAAGGACGAGAAACTTAGTTACGGTAAAAATAATTATACGCCGACCAATGCAACCGGCACCTATTTAGGTACTGTCCCGATGTATAAAGCGTTGGCCGATTCGATCAATGCGCCGGCTGTTTGGCTGCTTAATAAGATTGGTGTACAAAAAGGGGTCACTAGCTTAGATCGGTTTGGCATCCAACTAAAAGAAAGCGATCAGAATCTTGCTGCTGCACTTGGTGGCCTTAAAAATGGGGTTTCACCGCTGATGATGGCACGGGCCTATGCGGTGTTTGCGAATGGCGGTAAATTGCCAACGACTCACTTCATTCGCAAAATTGTCGATGCGTCAGGTCAAACGGTGGTCGACAACTCACATCCAACGATGCGTCAAATCATATCAAAAAAAGTGGCTCAGGAAATGACGAGCATGATGATCGGAACGTTTAACGAAGGGACCGGTCAAACTGCTAAACCAGCTGGCTACACAATCGCCGGGAAAACTGGCAGTACTGAGGTCCCAAGTAGTTGGGGCTACGGCACTAAGGATCAGTGGGTCATTGGTTATACGCCAGACATTGTAAATGCGACCTGGATTGGTTACCCGACAACCGACAGTCAGCATTTCCTTCAAGGCACCAGCACGTCTGGGGTAGCACCGTTATTTAAACTCGAAATGACGAACCTAATGCCGAATACGCCACAAACCGCGTTTGACACGAAAGATGCCGCACAAATGGCTAGCATCCAAACACCATCCAGTGGCGACAAAACATGGCAAGGAATTCAGGATAGTATCGAGAAAGGCATAGACAGTGCCAAGCAAACTGTGGGACAATGGTATGATAATATCAAGGGCTGGTTTAAATAGGCTCAAAAAGTGAGGTAAAGTATGGCAAATGTTTACGACACCGCTAATCAGATGGCGGCAGATATCAAGACAACACAGGAATTTCAGGATCTCAAGAAGGCGTTTGATCTCTTGAAGCTGGACACCGTTGCTTACGGTTTGTTCCAACAATTCCAACAAAAGCAATATGAGATGCAGCAAAAGTCAATGCAGGGACAAGATTTCACGGATGATGAAGTGAAGTCATTGCAAGAACTTGGCGACAAGATGCGCGACATCCAGCCGATCCAAAATTTGATGGCAAAAGAACAAGGCCTATCTCAGATGATGGACGAATTGAACAAAATTATTTCCCAACCAATTATTGATGTCTATCAAGGCAAGTAATGACTGGTGATTGAAGGATTTCCGTTGATTGCGGAGATCCTTTTTCTTTGGAAATTCATGCGCATAGAGAAGGCTGAGCGTGTCGCGACAATGTTTGAACTAAACTTGCTGGCAAAAGGCAATTCATAGGTGGTGCATTTTCTTTTGCAGTATCCAACCATTATTTTTAAAAAGGGTTAGGTGCCAGCTCTTACTCGAGCGCTGACTCGTCCTTGGATGTGCTTAACATTTGTATGACAATGAAGCATGGTTTCTCATACACTCAAGCACCAACCTTCCTTGTACTTTATCATTGATATCTGTATGATTTAAGTAGTGTGAAAATTCAAGGAAAAGGTGACGACCTTGGTAAAACGGCTTTTCGATTATCATAATGAAGAAGATGTTCGGCTTCCTGTGCTGATTAAATCAGCTGAAGTGCGTGTCGCAAAGAATGGCAAAAAATTTATTGCGATGATTTTTCAAGACAATTCAGGACATATTTCAGGTAAGTTCTGGGATGCTAGCGACAATGACATTGCTCAGTTTAAGGCTGGCGAAGTCGTCCAATTGTCGGGTAAGCGTGAATTATATCAAGGCAATCCGCAAATTAAGATTTTTTCATTGCGGTTGGCAACCCAAGAGGAAGGCAATGATCCTAAAGCCTTTGTTGAGCGGGCGCCAGAAGCACCCAGTGATATGGAAGAGGAACTGAACAGTTACATCTTCGAAATCACCAATGCTAACTGGAATCGAATTGTCCGTAAACTGATCAATGATCACAAGAAGGCATTTTTCAGTTATCCGGCGGCCAAGTCAAATCACCATGCTTTTGCTGGTGGTCTCGCTTTTCATACGCTAAGCATCTTGCGACTTGCTAAAAGTGTCGTTCAACAGTATTCGAGCTTGAACAAAAGTTTGCTATATGCAGGCGCAATTTTACATGATCTCGGTAAGACCATTGAGTTAAGCGGGCCAATCTCAACTGATTACACGGTTGAAGGCAACTTGATTGGTCACATCGTTCTCATTGACGAGCAGATTGTCTTAGCAGCACAACAACTTAAAATTGATATCAACGCTGAAGATATGCTCTTACTACGTCATGTCGTGCTTGCACATCACGGATTGCTTGAATACGGCTCGCCGGTGCGGCCAGAGCTTCTTGAAGCGCAAGTGTTGCATGATTTAGACGAATTGGACGCATCAATCAATATGATGACAACCGCCTACCAACATGTTGATCCTGGTACCTTCACAGAACGACTTTTCGGTATGGACAATCGTCGCTTCTATCGACCTAAAAATGGTCAAACTTTTCCGGATCCGCACTAGGCGAATTCAGTCAGTTTAGTTGTAGTCATGTGGTTGTCAAAAGGCTGATAAAGATGGGATAGCGCCTATCTTTATCAGCCTTTTTTTGAGTCCTACAAACAATCACTTGCCATTCATTGCGTCATGTTTGCAACACAAATAAAAGCCTCGCAAAATTAATTGCGAGGCTTTCAAGTGCTAACACTGATTTAATTTTTAGTTTGAAGTACTGGTACTTGAGCTGGTGCTCAGATAGCTTGAAAGAACATCCTTCAAGTCGTTATCCTTAATGGAAACATTTTCCTTCTTAAGCACTTTGGTGATGATACCGTTCATCACCGTTTGGTCGCTCTGCCATGTTGTATAGAGCTGGTTTTCCAAATCTTTCTTGTGTTCCTTCATCGTGCCTTTTTTACCAACGGAGATAACGCGGATAACATGATAGCCATACTGCGTCTTAACCGGTGTTGTGGTGATATCGCCGGCCTTGGTTAACTTAAAGGCTGCTTTCTTGAAGGTTGAATCCAAGCTAGTATCGGTGTTGTCAAACGCCGTCAACTTACCGCCCTTATCTTTTGTTCCAGTATCGATTGAGTTCTTCTTGGCAAGGGCCTCAAAGTTCTTTTCGGTTGGGTCTTTTTGGTAGTCGGAAATGATTTGTTTAGCTTCATCTTCGGTCTTGACCAAGATATGTTGCACGGTGATCTTCGGTTGATACTTCTTCCACTGAGCAGCAATTTGTTTTTCTGTTGGCTTTTTGAGGGCCTTCAAGGCAACTTCTGAGTACAAGGTTGTCCGAATTTGATCCTTAAAACTTGATTCGGTATACCCATTTTGTTCAAGGGTTGTATCGAATGAAGAACCATATTGTTTCTTCAGTGTATTGAACTGACTGTTGACCTTCTTATCAGACACCTTATTCGGGTATTGTTGTTCCAATGCCTTCAAAACAATCATGTTACGCAATGTTGCTTGGCCAGTGGTGGTCTTCTTCATGGCGTCATAGTACTCGTCTTTGGTGACCTTGGCACCTTTCATGTTTGCAACCGTGCTGCTTGAACAACCAGCTAACGTCACTGCTACAAACAAACCAACAACGCCGAGAATCCATTTTTTCATGCAATCACACATCCTAATCTTAAAAGTTTCGGTTAACACTGCCGTCTACTATACCATAACTTACTGCCGCACGCGGATCTTCACATAAGTTTCACGAAACCGTCACGACTTAATTGATGGGCATCGCCAGCAATTTTCAATGTTTTGGTAAAGGTTCACGCTGATCGGCAGTCGGCATAGCATCAAGATTGCTGACAGCATATTTTCAACATGCTTTTGGATCGCATCAACGCGCGGGGCCGTTTCAAATTCAAAAGTCTCGACCCGATCTGTGATATCTTTCATGGCAGGTTTCAAAGTATTGTTGAGTTCGTCAGATAAATGGGTGAGGGATTGACTGAACTGAGCAACACTCTCACGCACCTGACCAACCCCGTCTGATAAACCTTCAAAGTAGGCCGCGATCTCTTGTTGAAGTTGTGGACCGGTTTTTTTTGCAGTCAACAGCGCATAAACTGTTCCGGTCAGTGCTCCGAGTAAAAAGCCGTGTTTAAATTTCATGCTTGGGCCTCCAGCTGGGTACGAATTTTGTCAGCGACCGCTTCAAGTTTCTCTGTGTCATACTGTGCACTGTGATCGCCAAAGTGCATGCCAAAATCATCTTGATCGCTATAGCGAGGAATCAAATGGATATGTGAGTGAAAAACGCTTTGATAGGCGACCTTGCCGTTGTTATTCAAAATATTCATACCTTTAATTGCCGGGTCACTGGCCTTGATGGCGCGGGCAATTTTTGGCAGACGTTCAAAAACAGCTGCGGCAAGTTCAGTGTCATAAGCGAAAATATCTGGAATGTGAACTTTGGGGACTAATAAAGTATGTCCCGGTGTAACCTGCGTGATATCCAGAAAGGCTTTGACAACGTCATCTTCATATACGGTAACATTGGGGATTTCGTTACGGACAATTTTGCAAAAAATGCAATCATTCATGTTGCTGCCTCATTTCTGCTTGCGCTTTTTTAATAGAAACCTTGATTTCATGCTATCATATCACTAACTGAAATTATACAGATTGGGACTGGTAAGATGACTTTAACAATTGAAGGATTGACCGGTGGTTACGGCAATTTAACGGTCTTGAAAGATATCAACTTTACCGTACCGGCAGGCAAAATTGTCGGGTTAATTGGTTTGAATGGTGCGGGCAAGTCAACGACCATCAAACATATTATAGGATTGTTGACCCCACAAAGCGGGACGATTTCACTTGATGGCAAAACATTGCACGATGATCCCACTGGTTTTCGAGCTGACCTCGCGTATGTGCCTGAGACACCGGTGCTTTATCCGGAATTGACGTTGCGGGAACATCTTGAAATGACCATCATGGCTTACGATCTTGATGCGACGGTTGCATGGCAAGATGCCGATAATATGCTGAAAATGTTCCGACTCGACAATAAGTTGGACTGGTTTCCAGCAAAATTCTCAAAAGGGATGCAGCAAAAGGTCATGATTGTGGCGGCGTTTATGACGCATGCACAGCTTTTTATCATCGACGAACCTTTTACTGGACTTGATCCACTGGCCGTCCATGATCTGTTGGACTTGGTGACAGCAAAAAAGGAGCAAGGAGCGTCTATTTTGATGTCAACCCATATTTTGGCAACCGCTCAACAATATGCTGACGAATTCGTTTTGATCAAAGCAGGTAAAGTCAGAGCAACTGGTGATTTACCTTCTTTGAAGCAGCAATTTGATCTTCAGGATGGCAGCTTGGATGACATCTATATGAAAATGACGGAGGAACAGTAATGGTCGCGTTATGGCGAACTCGACTTCGACAACATGTTCAAGAACAGCAAAAATATTTGCGATTGGTGTTCAATGACCATTTTGTACTGGTCTTGCTAATACTTTTTGGCGGTGCCTTATATGCCTACAGTCTGTTAGTGAAAACATTGCAGCCATCTTGGTGGTTAGCTTTGTGTCTGGCTGTCATTTTTACGGCTTTAATCGCGCTTGGCCAGTTAGCCACGTTGGCGCAGGCGCCCGATCAAGTCTTCTTACTGCCAAAAGCAGAGGCCTTCAGTGACTATTTGTTGAAGGCACGGCGATACAGCATGATTTTACCGGCAACTTTATTAGGTTTTGCGGCTTTGGCGATGTGGCCATTATTTGCACAATTGGGTCAAGATCCAATCAGTGCGACGGTGACGCTGCTACTAGCTGTGTGGTTATTCAAAGATCTCGACTTGTGGCTGCAATTGCTTCAGCGCTATCATCTGCCGATCAATTGGCGACATCCACGACTTGTACTGCT
>OBZZ01000813.1_pt1 | contig 11031 bp, 13 predicted proteins | sample 1501451 | NCBI WGS metagenome assembly OBZZ01 (sample SAMEA2580274, study PRJEB22360) | human gut metagenome | biome: human gut; feature: human-associated habitat; material: faeces | place: Denmark | collected 2008/2010
GGGGAAAAACTGTATCCTAGTTAGAGCTTGGGTTTTTTGTGCCCAGATATAGAAAAGATAATAGGCGGTAGGCAAAAGGGAGGGGGATGCCCAGGTGCCCAAACCAGCACATAAGAGCGGGGAACGCGGGCCTTACGCCGGTGGCGTGGCTCGACGTGAAGCCATACTTGATGCAACAGTAGACATGATTGCGGAAGTTGGCTACCACGGTCTATCTATGCGCGATGTGTCCCGCCGTGTGGGTATCTCGCACCCAGGAGTTATCTACCACTTCCCCTCCAAAGAAGCCCTACTCATGGCGGTTATTGAACGCTACGAGGATCGCTCTAACTTCGATGTACAGGCTATGCGGCACATGCAGCCTTTCGAAGTATTCAACGCCTTTACTGAACTTTCTACCGAGCTCAGTTCCAACCCCACAATCGTGGAAATGGAATGCATGCTGTCGGTGGAAGCCTCCAACGAGGTGCACCCCGCACATGATCACTTTGCGGCCCGCTTTGAAGGACTGCAAACCGTGCTGACTAACGCTTTTAGTCAGCTACAAGCCGATGACCTGATTAACAAGGACGCTGACCCGAAGACACTGGCGCATTCCCTTCTGGCCGAATGGTACGGCCTGCATATCCAGTGGCTCTACAACAGGGACAGAGTAGATGTGGTCAGTTCCTTGACCAACTTGATTATTAATCAGGTGGATCTTTCCAACCCCAAGGCACTTCGCGCCATCATGTCCAGCGGTTTCGCTTCCCCCTCGGCGATGGCCGCAATCGAACAGGCGGCCGGGTTTACCTTGGAAGATCTGTTGGAAAAGGGGTACATCAGCCTTTCCTCCCAGGAAATGGAGAAATACGGCCTTTCGGACGTGCCAGAGGACATCTTGGACAAGATCGTTCGTTCCGGCATTCTGGTGGCCAGCGACCTAGAATACGCGCAAGAAAATCAGGCTCTCAGCATCGATTTGCTGGGTCGGTTGGTTATCAACAGTGTCCTAGAGACCGACGAATACAACACCTTGGCAGATGTTGGCGTGGTGCCGCGTGAAGCGGTGGCGGCTCTGACCGCAGTTATGGCTGCCCGGCCCTTCTAGGAAATGGCCGCGATGGCTTCTGATCCAGTAGCAGCGGTCTTAGAGCAGTTTCCTTTCCCAGTCTCCTGTGCTCTTTTTTCCTTTGAATCGGCGTCTCTACCGCAAAATTGCCAGCTCTTAGGAACCTGGGGTGACCAGGGGAAAGTCTATCCCTGGATGTCGGTGACCAAGCTAGTTACCTCCCGCACGATTTTAGGGGCCGTCGAAAACGGCATCCTCGACCTGGATGAGCCCTTAACCCGGCTACCGGGAGTAGCCGATCCCCGCCCGGTAACTGTAGCTGACCTGCTATCTCACCGCAGCGGACTCGACCATGAAAAACGGGCTTTTACCCGCGCCTCACAAACCCGCAGGGTATATTCCAACTCCGGATACGAAATCCTTGGGGATCTTCTCAGCGAGCGTAGCGGAGTTCCTTTTGCTACCTGGGTGGCGGAAATGGTGTTTTCACCCCTGGGAATAAAACGTAAATTGCGAGGTTCGCCTGCCTGGGGAATGCATGGCAGCCTGCGAGAACTACTTACTTTTGCTTACGAGGCCGCCTGTCCGCGATTCCTATCCCCAAAGCTGTTTTCTGCCTGGTCAACTAGCGATGAGATGCAACTACCGGGGGTAGTGCCTGGCTATGGCTTTCACCGCGACAATGCCTGGGGGTTAGGCTGCGAGATCCACGCCGGAAAAGACCCGCACTGGACGCTGCCCGGCTCCAGCGCGCAGACCTATGGACACTTCGGGCAATCCGGGTCTTTCCTCTGGATTGACCCTGCCTGCCAACTGGGGGCAGTTTTCTTAGGACAAGAGCCCTTCGGTGCCCTCCATAAGCGACTGTGGGTGCAGCTCAACCGTGCTCTGCGTGAGGTAGGAACCGCTTAGGAGGCTTTGGCGGCTTAGGGGGCTACCTCTAAAATCACTGGCACATGGTCCGAGGCACCTTTGCCTTTGCGTTCCTGGCGCAAAGACTGTGCTCCCGTGACTCGTTTTGCCAGGGCAGGGGAGCAATAGGCAAAATCTATGCGCATCCCTTCATTGCGGGGAAACCGCAGTTGTTTGTAGTCCCAATAGGTGTATTGATCAAACAGATCGCGGGTGACTTCGGTAAAACCGGCATCGGCGAAGGCAAAAAATGCTTCTCGCTCGGGGGCAGATACATGGGTGGAGCCTGCAAACACCTCCATATCCCATACATCCTGGTCAAAGGGGGCAATATTCCAGTCTCCCATTAGCGCTAGTTGCACGCTCGGATCTGCCTGAAGTAGCGAGGACGCATATTCGCGGAGTCGCGCTAGCCAGGTGAGCTTGTAGCGGTAGTGCGGGTGGGAAAGCTCCCTACCATTGGGAACGTAGAGAGAAAAGATTCGCAGCCCGCCGCAGAGGGCGCTGAGGGCACGCGGCTCCACTACCGGTTCTTTCCCGGGGTTACCGTAGGCAGGTTGGCCCGGGAAATCTTGCTGCACGTCCTCCAGACCTACCCGAGAAATAATAGCCACCCCGTTCCACTGGTTTGCGCCATGTACTGCGACCTCGTATCCGGCAGCGGTGAAAGGTTCATAGGGGAACTGGTCCGGGCGACATTTAGTTTCTTGTATCGCCAATACATCTAAGTTTTCGCGCTCTAAAAGTGCGCTCACCCGTTCGTATCTGGCGCGGATCGAGTTAACGTTCCAAGTTGCAATCCTCATGTGCTAACCATATCGGTTCTAAAACCGATAAACTGAATGCCATGACCGCTAATGATTCTCAAAAAGCTCGCCTGATTTCCTTAGTCAAAGAGCTATCAGTTAAATATGGCGATTTCACGCTGGCCAGCGGAAAGAAATCCTCGTTTTATATTGATCTGCGTCGCTCCACCTTGCATCATGAGGCCTCGGTTCTCATCGGTCATGTGCTGCTGGATCTGCTAGAAGAGGCTGGCTATTTGCCGGAAGATATTGATGCGGTCGGAGGGCTGACGATGGGGGCCGATCCCGTAGCTTTTGCAATCATGCAGGCTGCGTCCTCACGCGGTCTTGATATTGACGCTTTTGTAGTGCGCAAAGAAGCCAAAGATCACGGGATGGGGCGCCAGATCGAAGGACCGGATATCGCGGGTAAACAGGTGGTGATCGTCGAAGACACCTCCACCACTGGCGGATCGCCTATCCAGGCAGCGCAGGCAGCGGAAAAAGCAGGAGCCAAAGTGCTCTGCGTGGCGGTGGTAGTTGACCGCGGCGATGTGGCTAAGCAAAAAGTTAACCAAGCCGGCTGGAAATATCTGGCGGCGCTAGATTTGACAGATTTAGGAATCGAGGGGGATTAACAGATGTCATGGGTTTTAGTAACCGGAGCTTCCAGTGGACTCGGGCTCGAGTTTTGTAACCAGCTGGCCGGGCGCGGACACAACGTAGTGATGGTGGCACGGCGAGAAAATGTTTTGCTGGAACAGGCGCAACGCATTGAAGACTTTTACGGGGTAACCTGCGAAGTGCTGCCCGCCGATTTAGCTTCGCAGACAGGCTTAAAAGCGGTGGCGCGGCGTTTAGCTTCCCCCGAGCGTCCGATTTCACTGTTAGTTAATAACGCTGGTTTTGCCCTGGCGGAAGATTTTGTCGACAGCTCAGCATCTCAGCAGGTGCGCGGGCTAAACGTCATGGTGCGCGCGGTTATGTTGCTGTCGCAAACCGCGGCTTCTCGGATGCGCCGGCGCGGACGGGGTGCGATTTTAAATGTGTCCTCGGTTGCGTCCGGGACTGCCATGGGAACCTATGCGGCTCATAAGACCTGGGTAGAGATCTTTAGCTGCGCCCTGGCAGAAGAACTGCGAGGCAGCGGGGTGCAGGTGATGGCGCTTAAGCCCGGCACTACCGATACCGGCTTCTTCAGCAAAATCACCACCAAGATTGAGGACGTGCCCACTATTGCCCGGCTAACCCCGGAATACGTGGTTGAGCAGGGATTAAATGATTTGGCGCGCGGTAAAGTTATTTCGGTGCCCTCTGCAATCTTTAAGGTCATGAGTTTCTTGACCTGGAAGGCTCCCCGTTTCCTGGTCTGCCGTTTCACTGGCTACCTGCAACGAGACCGTTTCCGGGTCTAAGGGTATGGGCAACGGAGTTGGTCCTTGGCCTGGCGGGCCAGAGCACTGGCCGGAAGGTGAACATTGGGATCCACAGCTACTAGCAGATGGGGATCACCGTAACGTAGAAGATCGTTTCCGCTATTGGCGCCGGGATGCGGTTCGGGACTTCCTCGATAGCGAGCGTTTTCCTTTCCAGGTCGCCATCGAAAACCTCGACCATGATTTCAATATCGGTTCCATCGTGCGTTCGGCTAACGCCTTCGGGGCTAACTCGGTACATATCGTAGGGGCACACCGCTGGAACAAACGAGGCGCGATGGTAACCGATCGCTACCAGCATGTAGACCATTTCCCAGATGCGTCCTCGTTTGCGCATTGGGCGCGTTCTTCCGGGGTCACCCTGATTGGGATTGACAATGTGGAAGGTTCCCAGCCTTTAGAGGACGCGGTTCTACCGGCGGAGTGCTGTCTGGTTTTTGGTTCCGAGGCCAATGGTTTAAGCGCGGAAATGCTCTCTGAATGCGCCGCGGTTTACGAGATTACCCAATACGGTTCTACTCGCTCCATAAATGTGGGCGCGGCAGGGGCAGTAGCCATGTGGGCGTGGGTGATCCAGCATCGCGATAGTCCGAATTCTGATGCGGCATCAGGTCGCGTCGGAGTGTGAAGCGGACAAAGAATAGCAGAAGAGCCGCGGGCGTGCGGGCGGTAGGGTTACTAATCTGCCGAACCTCATCCTCAAAAAGCCCTAAAGCCTTTAACCCTTGGGACACAAGACCCTGCACTTAGCTCTACCTTGTGAGAGAATAAAAAATGTAAGAAGTCTATCTTAAAGGAGGGCCCTCGTGGCTATTGCAACCCCTGATGTTTATAACGAAATGCTAGATCGCGCGAAGGAAGGCAAGTTCGCTTATCCCGCGATTAACGTTACTTCTTCCCAGACGCTAACTGCTGCGATTCGCGGTTTCGCCGAAGCAGAATCTGACGGAATCATCCAGGTTTCGGTGGGCGGTGCCGAATACTGGTCAGGCTCCACCATTAAAGATCGGGTAGCCGGCTCCTTGGCTATGGCCGCCTATGCGCGGGAAATCGCCAAGAACTACCCGGTGACCGTAGCTTTGCACACCGACCACTGCGCCAAGCAGAACATTGATTCATGGATTCGTCCCCTCATGGAGCTGGAAGCTGAAGAGGTAAAGGCGGGTCGCTTGCCGGCCTACCAGTCCCACATGTGGGACGGCTCTTCGGTACCTCTGGCTGAGAACCTAGAAATCGCCCAAGAACTGCTGGATCTGTCGGTTAAAGCCAACACCATTCTTGAGGTCGAGATTGGCGTTGTCGGCGGTGAAGAGGACGGCATCGTTGGGGAAATCAACGAGAAGCTCTACACCACCCCCGAAGATGGTATGAAGACCGCTGAAGCCTTGGGCTTCGGAGAAAAGGGTCGCTACCTGACCGCCTTGACCTTCGGTAACGTTCACGGCGCCTACAAGCCGGGACACGTGAAACTGCGTCCGGAAATCTTGGGTGAAATCCAAGAGGCCGTGGGTAAGAAGTATGGCAAGGGTGACCGTCCGTTCGACCTGGTAATGCATGGTGGCTCCGGTTCGACTGCCGAAGAGATCGCCACTGCGGTTAAGAACGGCGTTATTAAGATGAACGTAGACACCGATACGCAGTACGCCTTCACCCGTCCGATTGCTGACTGGATGTACAAGAACTACGAGGGCGTTTTGAAGGTTGACGGCGAGGTCGGCATCAAGAAGCAGTATGACCCGCGTTCTTGGGGTAAAGCTGCCGAAGCCGGCATGGCCGCTCGCGTAGTCGAGGCGTGTGAGCGTCTGGGCTCGGTCGGCACCAAGATGAAGTAACTTGCTGGCTAGCTAGTTAGCTAAAGATTTAAAGGTAGCCCTGGCGGATTTTTCGCCGGGGCTACCCTTTTTCTTGCACCTGTTATCGACGAAGCCTGACTACGGAATCTTAATCTTTGCTGGCAGAGCTTCACTCCTAAACTAAATCGCCCTCCGGTGACAGAATCACCCTTCCGCAACCAAATCGCCTTCCAGAGGCATGTTTAGGGGCGCGTAAATCATACTTTTCCCCGGCGTTGGAGGGTGCTTTTGTGTAGGGAGGGCGCAACTGTTCGCCTTTCTTCCTTTTACCTGACCAAACCGCCCTCCGGCAACGGAATCACCCTCCGGGGACAGTTTCGCCCTCCGGGGTGGTGTTTTAGGGCGGGAAAATCGGGCTTTTTCTCGGCGCTGGAGGGTGTTTTTGTGTGGAGAGGGTGCACCTGCGCGCTTTTCTTCCTATTACTTGACGAAATCGCCCTCCGGCGACAGTTTCGCCCTCCGGGGTGGTGTTTAGAGGGCGAAAATCGTGCTTTTTCTCGGCGCTGGAGGGTGCTTTTGTGTGGAGAGGGTGTTTTTGTACGGGGAGGGCGCAGGTTATGAAAATAAGGGGCGATGACGGTTCGGGTATCTCGCGCCTTAGATATGATGGAAAGAACTAGGCAAGGAGATAGGGTGATGGGCGAAGAACGTCAGGTATTTGCGGTGGTAGTAGCTTATAACCGCGCTAAACTGCTTCGCGAATGTTTGGATGCGATCGCGGTGCAGACCAGACCGGTTCAGCGGGTAATCGTGGTTGATAACGCCTCAACCGATGACTCTGCACGTCTTGCCCAGCAGCACCCGGTAGTAGACCGGGTAATCGAACTTTCAGAAAATACCGGTGGCGCGGGCGGATTTTGCGCTGGAATTGCGCACGCGCTTGCCTATAAAGAGCTGGAAAATCACGATTTTATTTGGATTATGGATGACGACACCATTCCTACACCCGATGCGTTAGCGCAGCTGCTCGAGGCCGGCCAGAGATATCCTGGCTCTCCAGCGCTACTGGCGTCACAGGCACAGTGGATCGACGGTAGCGAGCATCCCATGAATGCCCATCGGGAAAGACCGCTAATATCACCCGACCGCAAAAGGATTGCCCGGCGTCTAGGACTGCGCCAAGTGCGCGCGGCCTCCTTCGTATCAATACTGGTAGAGGTGGCACAGGTGCGCAAGATTGGACTGCCGATTGCCGATTACTTTATCTGGAATGATGATCTCGAATACACCGCCCGGCTGCTGAAAAATCGTATCGGATTGTACGTGCCTGCCTCGGTGGTAGTGCACAAAACTCGCGCGGCCGCCTCCGCCACTGATGATCCCGGGGATCGCTTTTATTACGAGACGCGCAATAAAATTTGGTTCCTATTGCGTTCACGAGGACTGCTCGCCATGGATCGGGTCCTTTACGGAGGTTCCATGTTGGTGCGCTGGTTCAGGATGTGGCTGGTCAGTGAGCACAAGAAAAAAATGTTGCGCCTGGGGGTAAAAGGGGTGGCCGACGGGGTGCTATCTGGGCCGCGTCCTAATGAAGAGATATTTTCCGCAGACCCGGAAACTGCGAAACTAGTTGCAGCCTGTGAAAATGTAGCCCGGGTGAAAGCAGATAAACAACATGGTTAAAGTGCTTTTTGCGGGCTCATCCGGTGGACACTTAGCCCAGCTATATACCCTTAAACCCTGGTGGGAGCAGCAGCAAGCCCTGTGGGTCACTTTCAAAACTCCCGATGCCACCTCGCTTTTAGCTGATCAGAAGGTCGTGTGGGCAGAGCATTCGCCTGACCGCAACTTTTGGGACGTGTTCCGTTCCCTGCGTTTAGCCTGGCTTTTACGTTCGGCTCGCCCCGAATTAGTGGTATCTGCAGGTGCCTCTTTGGGTACGGTTTTCATTGCCCTAGCGAGGCTAATGAAGATTCCCACTATCTATATCGAGGTATTCGACCGCATCGAGATCCCCTCTCTGTCCGGACGCATATGCTATCGGATCGCAGATCGCTTCGCTGTGCAGTGGCCTGAACAGTTAAAACTTTATCCGGGTGCCACGGTGATCGGACCGCTATTATGAGTGAAACCACCAGTGTGAGCGAAAACAATAATCGCGAACTGCAAGCCGACTACCTGTTCATGGTGGGCACTCACCATATGCCTTTTGACCGCTTGATCCAGATGGCGGATCGTTTCGCGCGCGAAAATCCGGACGCTTCGGTGCTGGTGCAATATGGAACTTCCCAACCTCCGAAAGAGGCGAACGGGCGCGAAAATCTCAGCCACCAAGAGATGGATGCTCTTGCCGGGAAACTCAAAGGTGTGGTTTTACCGGGCGGGCCTTCCCTAATGATGGAATGGTTACGGCGCGGTTTCCTGCCAGTGATCGTGCCTCGCGACCCAGAACTGGGCGAACACATCGACGTTCACCAAATCCGGTTCTCTAACTTTATGCACGAGCGCTCCCTAATCGTCCTTGCCAACGATTATGAGCAGGTCAAAGCAGCTCTAGCAGATCCCCAACCGGTATCTGCAGCCCAATTAGACAAGATTGACAGTGCCAGTGCAGTTAGAGCCTTCGGAAAACTGGCTTCGTCGCTGCTGGCAGATTAATTTTTAGGGTTAACACGGTAGGATTAAGAAAGCTAGAAACGAGCGTAAAACAAGGAGAGGCCACGTGAATACGGATTTAGTGATTGTTGGATCCGGATTATTCGGTCTGACAATGGCAGAACGAGTCGCTAACGACTTGGGGCGGCGGGTCACCATCGTTGAAAAACGCGATCACATCGGCGGCAACGCCTACTCTTACCGCGACCCGGAAACCGGTATTGAGATCCATAAATACGGGGCGCACCTGTTTCACACTTCCAATGAACGCGTGTGGGAATATGTCAACCGCTTCACCGCTTTCACTGACTATGTACACCACGTGTATACCAATGTCGGGGGCGAAGTTTTCCCCATGCCCGTCAATCTGGGAACCATCAACCAGTTTTTCCGCTCGGCCTATTCTTCCCCGGATGAAGCCCGCCAGCTAATCGCCTCCCAAGCCAGTGCTATCCGGGGCGAGGACGCAGAACAGAATTTTCGAACCAAAGGGATTTCTCTGGTGGGGGAACCGCTGTTTAAAGCGTTTTTTGAAGGTTACACCGCGAAACAATGGCAAACCGATCCGCGGGATCTTTCGGCGGCCATCGTTTCTCGACTTCCGGTGCGTTACAACTATGACAACCGCTATTTTTCCGATAAATACGAGGGACTTCCCCAAGATGGCTACGCCGCTTGGCTGGAGAAAATGGCGGATAATGACCGTATCGATGTGAAACTATCGACTGACTTTTTTGATTCTTCCCAACCCTTCAACCGCGACGCCTGCATCGGGCAGATACCGGTGGTCTATACCGGTCCGGTAGATCGCTTCTTCGATTACCGCTACGGAGAACTGGGATGGCGCACCCTGGACTTCGATTGGGAAACCGTGTCTACCGGCGACTTCCAAGGTACTTCGGTGATGAACTACGGGGATCGCGATGTTCCCTACACCCGGATTATTGAGTTCCGTCATTTTCATCCCGAACGGGACTATCAAAATGAAAAAACCGTGATTGCCCGGGAATATTCCCGCACCGCTGGCAGGGACGATGAACCTTACTATCCGATAAACACTGCCCGGGACCGAGAGCAGCTGCTAGAGTATCGCGCCTTACGGGATAAGCTGCCCCACACCCTCTTTGGGGGGCGGCTCGGTTCCTACAAGTATTTCGATATGCATATGGCGATCGCTTCCGCACTTTCTCGCTATGACAACGTGGTTAAACCCTTTTTTACCGGGCAAAAAACGGATGGGGAATAACCGGTGAGTAGCAGTACAGATTTTATTCGGCCGGGTACTTCCCGCGGTTTATTCGAAGTTTTCCGGAAACAATACCTGCTGCAACTGCTGGTACATAAAGAACTGCGGGTACGTTACCGAGGATCGATTCTGGGGATGCTTTGGTCCTATGCCAAGCCCGCCACCCAGTTCCTGGTGTTTTATTTCGCCATCGGAGTGTTCATGGGGATGAACCGGAACATTACCAACTACGTGGTTTATATGTTCGCCGGAGTGGTGGCGGTCAACTATTTTTCGGAAATCTTCGGTAACTGCACGCGTTCGCTGGTACAAAACCAGGATTTGGTGAAAAAGATCTATTTGCCCCGGCAGCTTTTCCCGGTTTCCTCTGTGTGGGTAGCGTTCGTGCACTTTGTCCCGCAAGTGGTGATTTTGATTATTGGGAGTCTGATTTTCGGGTGGCGACCGGGACTGAAAAATTTGGCAGCGGTGCTGCTAGCAGTGGTTATCCTTACGATCTTCAGTTTGGGGATCGGGCTGCTGGGTGGGGCTTTTAACGTGCTGTACCGAGATGCCGAGAATTTTGTAGATTTGATTTTGATGGTCGCCACCTGGGCTTCCCCGGTGCTTTACAAATGGTCCATGGTTTACCATGTGCTGGGTGACCTGCAGGGAGGCTGGCTGTGGTATGCCTATCAACTGAACCCCCTAACCACAGTGGTGGAACTTTTCCATTACGGCTTTTGGATACCGACTGCGGGCGTAGCCGAGGGTTTCCCGGATAACTTTCCGGTAATCGTAGTGGCTTCCACGGTGATTTCAATCCTCTTGTTGCTGATAGGTGATAAAGTTTTCCGCCACTATGACGGGCGTTTCGCCCAGGAGCTGTAAAAGCTATGGCCAATAAAAACGCAAGAATCAACCCTGAATTAGCTACCGCGGATACCGTGATTACCGCACAGGACGTGGTTAAAGACTTCACTATCCGCAACACCCACACTTTGAAAGATATGTTGGTCTGGTCGTTGACTGGCAGACGCGGACAAATGCGCGACCAATTCCGCGCCCTCGATCATGTTTCTTTCAATATTTCTGCTGGGGAAACCGTGGGCTTGTTGGGTTTCAACGGATCCGGAAAATCAACCATGTTGAAGCTAATCTCCGGGGTAATGCA
>OBZZ01000820.1_pt1 | contig 10889 bp, 10 predicted proteins | sample 1501451 | NCBI WGS metagenome assembly OBZZ01 (sample SAMEA2580274, study PRJEB22360) | human gut metagenome | biome: human gut; feature: human-associated habitat; material: faeces | place: Denmark | collected 2008/2010
CTGATCCAGGCTGGTGTGGCAATGGGTAGTTTGTTTGTGACGATTCCAGAAGCCGATCAAGCTGCCCTAGCCGATTTTGCGGCTGCTTTTGGTTTAGGTTTTCAAATCAAAGATGATATCAATGATGTGACTAAAACCACCGCGGAATTAGGTAAAACCGCCGATAAGGATGTGGCCGAACACAAAAATACATTTCCCGAACTGCTGGGATTAGCCGGTGCCAAACAAGCCCTGACGACCCAGTTTCAGCAAGCCACTGCTGCGTTAAACAGCCTGACCGTTGATGCAGCCGACTTAAAATCGATTTTGGCGGTGTTACAAGCATGACAAAAGTAAAAAAAGAACGGGTCGATGTACTGCTTGTGGAGCAAGGCTTATTTGAGTCACGCGAACAGGCCAAGCGTTCGGTGATGGCTGGCGAAGTCTATGATCAGAACAATCAACGTTTGGATAAGCCGGGGGTCAAAATCCCCGGCGATGCTATTTTGCATGTGAAAGGCAAAAAAATGCCGTATGTAAGTCGTGGTGGGCTTAAATTGGCTAAAGCACTGAAAGTATTTGCGATTGATTTGACGGGTAAAACCGTGCTTGACATTGGCGCATCAACTGGCGGTTTCACCGATGTCGCCTTACAAAATGGTGCCAAAATGAGCTATGCCTTGGATGTCGGCTATAATCAACTGGCTTGGAAACTTCGTGAGGATCCGCGCGTAAAAGTGATGGAACGGGGGAATTTTCGTTATAGCAAGCCCGAAGATTTTACTGACGGCCCCGTGGAATTTGCCATGACCGATGTTAGTTTTATTTCGTTGAAACTCATTTTGCCGCCGCTAAAAGCCATCTTAATGCCGCACGGTCACGCGGTGGCACTCATTAAGCCGCAATTTGAAGCCGGACCTGCGCATGTTGGTAAGCATGGGATTGTCCGCGATCCCCAGGTTCATCGGGATGTGTTGAAGATGATCGTCAACTTTGCCAGTGCCACCGGCTATAACGTTTTAGGTTTGGCGTATAGCCCGATCAAAGGCGGAGAAGGCAATATTGAATTTTTAATTCATTTGCAAAATGCCGATCAAACCCCGGGAGAAATCGCACCAACTGTTGATATCGAGCGCACCCTTAGTGATGCTTATGCTGCATTAAAACGCCCTTAATTGAATATTTATGCAAAAATTTGGTAAGCTTGGTGCGTCTGCGCTATGCTATGGGTAAAGCATTTTTCCACGTTAAAAATGCATTCATGACAGAGGTGAGCACATGCGAAAGCGCGAACGACAAGCGACAATTCAACGGTTAATTCAAAGTGAGCCGATAGAACGGCAGGAAGATTTAGTGGCCCGTTTGACCGAGATGAAAATTCCGGTCACTCAGGCAACGATTTCCCGGGATATTAAAGAAATGCAACTGGTTAAGATTCCGGCAGGTGAAGGACATTATCGCTACAGTATGCCCGCGGAAAAGCAGCTGCCTGCTACGGATAAACTGCGGCGGACATTGGTTACCGCGATGAAGTGGGGCGAAGCAATGGATAATTTTGTCCATTTGGCGCTTTTGCCAGGGACGGCAGCCGCGGTTGAGACGCTGATCGAACAATTGGACGACCGGCGAATTTTTGCGACGATTAGCGGGGATGCATCCATTCTCATTATTTGTCGCTCGGCACAGTATGCAACCGATGTATTGGCGGAACTCGAGGCCATGGTGGGGTGAAAAGATGTTACAGGAGTTAGCAATTCATGATTTTGCCATCATTGATAACCTGGCGTTGAGCTTTCAGTCAGGGATGACGGCGCTCACTGGTGAGACCGGGGCCGGCAAGTCAATTATTATTGATGCGGTGGGTTTGTTGGCTGGTGGGCGCGGATCGGTTGATTTCATCCGAACCGGGGCATCCAAGGCAAGCTTGGAAGGTTTGTTTGACGCGCAGGCGAATCCATTGACCGAAGCCAAACTCCAGGCTTTTGGGGTGATGGACCCGGACCAAAACGACACCGTGTTGTTACAACGTGAATTATTCCGCAGCGGCCGGAACGTTTGTCGTGTTAACGGTCATCTGGTCAACACCGCCACCTTGAAGGCGATTGGCGAAACGTTGGTGGATATTCACGGCCAGAATGAACATCAACAGCTGATGCATTCGGAAACGCATCTAGGTTTATTGGATGCCTTTGCTGGTGATGATTTGCTGAAAATTCGCCACCAATATGCAGAAGTTTATCAAAATTATCAGCACACCTTACAAGCAGTGAAGCAAAAACAGGCAAATGAACAGGAATGGGCGCAACGACTGGATATGTTGAAATTCCAGGTGAGCGAAATTCAAAGCGCCGATCTGCAACCGCATGAAGATACCGATTTAAGCACCGAACGCGATCGGTTGGCAAACTTTCAAAGAATCAATGCTGCCTTGCAAGAAAGCTATGCCCTGTTGAGTGATGAGGAAGTCAATGCACTTGATCAAATTGGTCAAGCAATGTCGAGTATGCAAAGCATTGCCGATTTGGATCCTGACTTTGCGTCAATTGCCGACAACTTGCAGAGTGCGTATTACAGTTTGCAAGATGTTCAAAATGATTTATCGAAAGAACTCGATGATCAGGAATTTGACGAAGGCCGGCTGGATGAAGTCGAAAAACGGCTCGACTTATTTAATCAGCTCAAACGCAAATACGGCGAAACCCTTGATGAAGTAATCGCTTATGGCAAACGGGCAGCGGCGGAATTGAATCAGATGGAACAAGCCGAAACATCGGTTGAAGATCTAGACAGCAACCTAAAAGAATCTCAAGCCCAGCTTCAGAAACTCGGTGCGGCACTTTCAAAACGCCGGCACGCTGCGGCTAAGCAACTGACCAAAGCGATCCACGAGCAGCTGGCGTCACTGTACATGGATAAAACGGTTTTTTCGGTTCATTTTACTAAGGCCAAAGATTTTCGGGCAGACGGGTTAGACGAAGCGGTCTTTTATATTCAGACTAATCCGGGTGAAGAAGCCAAGCCGTTAGCCAAAATTGCGTCAGGGGGAGAATTATCGCGGCTGATGCTTGCGATGAAAACCATTTTTGCGCGCTCGGAAGGGGTCACGGCGATCATTTTCGATGAGGTTGATACCGGCGTTTCCGGACGGGTTGCGCAAGCGATTGCCAATAAAATTAGCTTAATCGCCAAAAGGTCGCAGGTGTTGTGTATTACGCACCTGCCGCAAGTGGCTGCCATGGCCGATCATGAGTATGTTATCAGCAAGGCGGTTCATGACGGTCGGACAACGACCCAGGTCAATAAACTAACCCATAAAGCGCGAGTAGAGGAAATTGCGCGGATGCTGGCCGGCGAAAAAATCACTAAGCTGACGATTGAACATGCCGAAGAACTATTAAGAATGGCCGATGAGTTTAAACATGGCAAAGCGTCATCGTAGTCAGGTGAACTGGTGACGGTATTGAAGGCGCTAAAAGTTCGATGGTAGATTTTTCCCAGCATAACAAAAAGCGATTCAAGGAGACATCCGTCATACTTGAATCGCTTTTTGCTTGGTCACAGGAGCCGTATTCAGAAATAGCTATTTGAATCGTTTAATGTAATTGACACTGCTGCTGGTCATGATTCGGAAAATGTTGCTGTGGTATCCTTTAACCAGGAAGCGTTTATCCCCAAGTGGTCGGACAATGTGGCCCACAAATGGCGCGGTTTCATGGTTAAAATACAGTGCAATCTGGTAATGCCGTTGCATCGCCTGATCAATGAAAAGATCCACTTGATGGGCGGGCATTTGCATCGTGGGTGCTGCCAGATCGAATAATTCCCGGTATGAAGCTACAAGGTGATGGGTCACATTTTGCAGTGCTGACGATTTATTTTCCATGATCGCGCCTCCGAACGTTTGTTTGTAACTTCATTATACGAACATGTGTTCAAACTTGCAACTACTTTTTGAAATTTATTCAACCTGTAACAACGGCAAGCTCGTGAACGAATTGGAGGTGGCAAAGTTGGTATTGGCAGTTGTTTTTGGTGGCGGCGCATGGTGCTTATCAAGCCGGTGTCTGGAGCGTGCTGGGTCCGCGACTGGCGCCTGCATTTGTCATCGGTTCTTCAATCGGTGCCATTAACGCTGCTGCTACGGCTCACATGGCGCCGCAACAACTGGGGCATTGGTGGCAGTCTTTGACCAGCTTAAAGACGCGGGGGCCGATCTTCGCCAGACGTAACTTTGTCCCATTACTTGAGCAGATGTTGCGGTTGCCAAAACGTGATCAACGGGCGGTTTTAGCCGTTACCACGCGCTTACCCGACTTACGTGCCCATGTGACGCGCATAGATGGACTTTCGGTTGCTGATGCCAGAGAGTGGTTGCTAGCCTCCAGCGCAATGCCGGGGATTTTTACACCGATTGACCGGCATGGCACCAGTTTTGTTGATGGTGGCGTGGTTAATGATCTGCCCGTTGACATTGCAAGAAATATTGGTGCTGATTTTGTTGTGGCCATCAGTGGCGCGGGGATTGGCCGGATCGGGTCTGATCACGGCGATGTTTATCTGAAACCTAGTCAGCCACTGCCTCGTCTCTTTAACTTTCGTCCCGCAGCGATTGCCGAAATGATGGCCTTGGGGAAAAAAGATGCCGAGATGACCTTACGCCATATGACGTTTTCATTACCGCGCTCTTGAAGCAGTTGAAATCGGCGGTGAAAAAGTGCAAAATGTTTAGTAATACTTAACGAAAGAGGTTCACACATGCACGAACGGGGAATGCTGATTGTTTTGTCTGGTCCCAGCGGCGTAGGCAAAGGAACGGTCCGACAAGCCATGCTTGAAGGCAACTACCGGGATTTTCAATATTCTATTTCAATGACGACGCGCCAAATGCGTCCTGGCGAGGTTGATGGCGTTGATTATTACTTCAGAACCAAAGCACAGTTTGAGCACGAAATCGCGACAGGTGGTATGCTTGAGTATGCGAAGTATGTCGACAACTACTACGGTACGCCACTGAAATACGTTAATGAAACGCTTGAGTCCGGGCGTGATGTGTTACTTGAGATCGAAGTCAATGGTGCAATGCAGGTGCGCAAGAAGTGTCCCAATGGGGTGTTCATCTTCCTGACGCCACCGGATTTAAGTGAATTACGCCATCGATTGAAAGGTCGCGGTACGGATGACGACGAGACCATCGATAAGCGCATTCGCAAGGCGGCTTCCGAAATTACCATGATGGAAAATTATGATTATGCCGTGGTTAACGACAAAGTGGATTTGGCCGTCAAGCGGATTGAGCGCATCATTGAAAGTGAACATTTACGTGTTCCGCGTGTCATCGACCGGTACAAAGGTATGTTGGCGAGTGCCGATTTAGCTAGATAATGGAGCGCCAATTTGCGACTTGGCAAATTGGCGATTATGAAAAAAGGAGTCTCATCACATGATTATTTATCCTTCAATTGACAAGTTATTGGAAAAGGTGCCCTCACGTTATTCACTTGCTGTTTTGGCAGCCAAGCGTGCACACGAACTTGAAGCGGGCGATTTGAAAATGTTGTCCGACTATAAATCAGATAAGAGTGTCGGCAAAGCGCTTGAAGAAATTGCTGCTGGCGACGTGATTATTGATCCAAAATCAAAGATGCTTGAACGGGATGCCGAAAAACTCGATCACAAAGATTAAGGATTAAAAGACAAACCATTGAAGTAAGGGGCAACGGTAAGCAGAACAACCGGTTGCTCTTTTTTTATGGCAATATTTTTGGAAGCATTAATGGATATGCGTTTGCCGGGTTGGTTTAATCGCCATGACCGGAAATTTGGCTCACGTTTGCTATAATAAAGCTACTACGAAATGTAAAAGGGGTGCCTCATGAAAAAGCAACATATTGCCTTGTTTGTTACTGGCGGGATTGCGGCATATAAAATACCACTGTTGGTGCGCGCGTTAGTCAAAGCCGGGCATGACGTGCGGGTTGCGATGACGGCCAGTGCGCAGAAGTTCGTGACCCCTGAAACGTTGGCCATTGTTAGTAAACATGCTGTGTTGACGGACGGACATGAGTTTGATCATCCGGAACACGTGGCGCATGTTGCTTTAGCACACTGGGCGGATTTGGGGGTCGTTGTGCCGGCAACCGCCAATACCTTGGCAAAGCTGGCAGCCGGTTTAGCTGACAACGTTGTCACCACGACGCTGCTAGCAATGACTGCCCCTAAATTAATGGTCCCGGCTATGAACGATCAAATGTGGCAAAATCCACAAACGCAGCGTAATATTGCGCGGTTGATTAGCAGACAAGGCTATCGTCTGCTGCCACCTGCTACCGGACAATTGGCTGAAGGTTATACCGGAGTCGGACGGATGCCTGAACCGGATCAGATCGCGCTGTTTCTTGAAAACCTTGCCGAGCCGCGGTTAAAAGGCCGGCGTATCATTGTCTCGGCCGGTGGGACAAAAGAACGACTAGATCCGGTGCGCTATTTAACGAATGACTCATCAGGTAAAATGGGCACCGCCATTGCCAACGCCGCGGCTGGTGCTGGTGCAACGGTGACTTTAGTGACCACTAGAGAGCTGCCTGTTGTCCCTGGGGTGACCGTGAAGCCGGTGACCAGTGCCCAATCGATGGCTGATGCAATATTGGCGGATTTTCCGGATGCCGATGCAGTTATTATGGCGGCGGCGGTTGCAGATTATCGCGCGCCGACGATTAGCGACCACAAAATAAAAAAAGTCGATGCTAACAGTGGCTTGACGTTGACCTTGGTCCAGAATCCGGATATTCTGGCGACATTGGGGCAAAAGAAAACCCATCAGGTAGTCATCGGTTTTGCCGCAGAAACCAATGATTTGTTAGCCAATGCCCAAACCAAACTGACGAAAAAAAAGGCCGACATGATCGTTGCCAATCCAGTCGATGCGAACCATGGGTTTAATGCCGATACGGATACGGTCACCTTTTTGCGGCCTGATCAGCCACCGGTGACGCTGCCGGAAATGACGAAGCAAAAAGTCGCCATGGCTTTAATTGAGCAATTAACAACGATGTTACCGAAACAAAAGGGGTGAGCGCTTGGCAACCATTGCCAAAGTGATTGTGGATGTTCCGACCATGCAAACAGACCGGCCATTTGATTATCTTGTGCCACCACGACTCGATGGCGCGCTTCAACCCGGGATGCGTGTTTGGGTTCAGTTTGGAAAAGGAGCGCGGAAAGTCAGCGGGATGGTTGTCGCACTTTCCGATCAAAGCGAGTATGCCGGTGAACTCAAGCCGCTGCTGGATGTTTTGGATCCCGCGCCGGTCTTGAACTATGAAATGCTGGCGCTATCGAAATGGCTGGCAGAAACCACTTATTCTTTTTGGATTGCCTGCATGCAAACCATGTTACCAACCATGCTAAAAATCGATGCGGTTAAGATTGCCGAACCGATTGCATTGTCGGCTGAGGAGCAAGCCCGCTATTTTGGTCAGGCGGATAGCGTCGCCTTCAACACGCTTTCTGATGAGGATCAGGTTGCTTTGATGAAATTGGCACAGGCTGAAAAAGTGGCCATTTCTTACGTTAAGAAAGATCGCGCGCGGGTTAAACAGGTTTTCTACCTCATCCCCCAATTGTCAGCTGAGCAAGTTGCAGCAGAAAAACAACAGACGCGCAAAAATGCCGTCAAACAATTGCAATTACTTGAGTTGATCGGAACCTGGGCGGCCAAACATGAACGACCATTGCTGACGGATGTGGAACATCACACTAAGTTAACAAAAGCAACGATTAATCAGGCCGCGGCGAAAGGCTGGTTGAAATTAGAAGCCCATGAAACCTACCGCGATCCTTATCCGCAACTTCGGCATCAACCGTTAACGCAACCCTTACCACTGACGGCTGATCAAAAAAAGATTGTGGACACAATCAATCAAGCCGTGAAAGCAAAAGAGCCGAAAACTTTCTTACTTGAAGGGGTGACGGGATCGGGTAAAACCGAAGTCTATCTACAGGTGATTGCGCAGGTGCTGGCGGCGGGGCAAACGGCGCTTATGCTGGTGCCCGAAATTGCTTTGACGCCGCAGATGGTTGATCGGGTTAAGGGACGCTTCGGGATGCATGTTGCCGTCATGCATTCCGGCCTGTCTGATGGCGAAAAATATGATGAATGGCGGCGCATTGCCCGCGGCGAGGCCCAAGTGGTTGTCGGTGCGCGTTCAGCTGCGTTTGCACCGCTCAGGCATATTGGCGTGTTCATCATGGACGAGGAACACGAAACCAGCTATAAACAAGATTCGGTACCGCGTTACCATGCTCGCGACGTCTTACTCAAGCGAGCACAGATTCATCATGCACCGGTTGTACTAGGATCGGCCACGCCATCGTTGGAATCCTGTGCGCGGGCGGAAAAAGGCGTATACACGCTTTTACGTTTGCCTCAGCGGATTAACGATCAGCCGTTGCCACCGGTGCACATTGTCGATATGCGTGAAGCATTTGCACAGGGGGCTCAAGAAGACTTTTCGGCGCCGTTGTTAGATGCGTTGAAGGTGCGTCTGGAACGGCATGAACAAAGCGTCTTGCTGCTAAATCGGCGCGGATACTCCAGTTTTGTAATGTGTCGCGATTGCGGTTACGTTGCAAAGTGTCCTAACTGTGACATCAGTCTAACGTTGCACATGGATACGCATACGCTAAAGTGTCACTACTGCGGCCATGAAGAAGCAATTCCGCGCCGCTGTCCGCAGTGTGGATCGGACAAAATTCGCTATTATGGCACCGGCACCCAAAAAGTTGAGGCTCAATTGCAGACGTTACTCCCAAACGCGCGCATTTTACGTATGGACGTTGATACCACGCGGCGAAAAGGCGGACATGCCCGAATTTTGAATGCATTTGGCGCTCATCAAGCCGATATTTTACTCGGCACCCAGATGATTGCTAAAGGGTTGGACTTCCCTGATGTCACCTTGGTTGGCGTCATTAATGCTGATACGTCACTGGGATTGCCGGACTTTCGAGCCAGTGAAAAGACGTTCCAATTGCTAACTCAGGTAAGTGGCCGAGCAGGGCGGGCCGATAAACCCGGCGAAGTGTTTGTGCAGACGTTTAATCCGGATCATTACGCCATTCAGTATGCCAAACGTCAGGATTACGAAGGCTTCTTTCGCCAGGAGATGGCAGTGCGCCACCAAGGCAACTACCCACCATATTTCTTTTCAACTAAGATTGGGGTTAGTCATCCTGATGAGACGCAGGCAGCGAAGGCGATTTTTTCCTTGGCTAAGGAATTGCGCGCACAGCTGTCAGATCAGGTAATCATGCTTGGACCAACGCCCGGACCGATTGCACGCTTGAAGAATCGCTATATTTATCAGATCGTTTTAAAATATAAACATGAACCGGCCTTAGCCAAAACCTTGCAACATATTCTTGAAGAGACACAACAAAGCAGCCGGCAAGGATTTCAGGTAACCATTGATCCCGAACCGCTATCATTTGTTTGAAGTTGTTGTCAACGAAGGGTATCACGCATCATATCGAATCGATCGTTTGGAGGAAAACATGACTTCAGTAATTTTTCTAGGAACACCTGATTTTGCCGTCCCGATCCTTGAAGGACTCATTGCCCAGCATTATGACGTGGTGGCAGTGATGACGCAGCCGGATCGTAAAGTCGGCCGTAAGCAGAAACTGGCCGCAAGCCCGGTCAAGCAAGCAGCTGTCGCTCATAACATTCCGGTTTTACAGCCAGAAAAGCTTAGCGGCAGTCCTGAGCTGGCGCAGGCGATTGCCTTAGCGCCGGATCTTATTGTGACGGCGGCGTACGGGCAATTTTTGCCGACCAAATTTTTACAAGCAGCCAAAATTGCTGCTGTGAATGTCCATGGTTCGTTGCTGCCGAAGTATCGCGGTGGGGCACCGATTCAGTACAGCATTATCAACGGGGATGCTGAAACTGGCGTCACCATTATCGAAATGGTTAAGAAGATGGATGCTGGTGATATGTTTGCGCAGGCGAAGTTGCCGTTAACCCGCCAAGACGATACTGGCACTGTGTTTGCGAAATTATCTTTATTGGGTCGTGATTTGTTATTGGCAACCTTGCCAAAGATTATTGACCAAACCGCCATCCGTACACCCCAGGATCCCGAGAAAGTCACGTTTGCCCCGACCATCACCAAAGAGCAGGAGCACCTTGATATTCACTTGTCGGCGCAAGCATTGGATCAATGGGTACGCGGGTTGCGGCCAGAAGTCGGCGGGTATGTTTATATGAACGGTCAACGAACCAAGCTTTGGGCCATCACGCCGTTAACCGCGACTACAAACTTGCCTGCTGGCAGCGTGGTCGCACGCAGCAAGCACCAACTCGTCATCGCGGCGGGCGAACAGAGTACCTTTCAAGTTGATGAGCTCCAGCCAGCCGGGAAAAGCAAACAGCATATTGCCGACTATTTAAACGGCCCTGGCCGCGATTTAACCGTGGGACAGCAGGTGATCACCGATGACCCCAAATAATCCGCGACTGTTAGCCGTTCAAACCTTAACCCGCGTCATGGGTAAAGGCGGCTATTCCAACCTGACGCTCGATCACGTGATCACCAAATATCAGCTGGATTCGCGTGATGCCGGATTGCTGACAAACATTGTCTATGGCGTGATTCAGCACCAATTGACGCTGGATTATCTTTTGGCGCCGTTTGTTAAAACCCGACAATTGGATACTTGGGTGCGTTGTCTGTTGCAGACGGCAGTGTATCAGCTGCAGTATTTAGATAAGGTGCCGGCACGAGCGGTTTTCTTTGACAGCACGGAAATCGCAAAAAAATTAGGCCATCAAGGGGTGGCTAAATTTGTGACCGGTGTTTTACGGCAGGCACAGCGGACCGGGTACCCCCCTCCCCTGACCCAACTAGTCC
>OBZZ01000831.1_pt1 | contig 10732 bp, 4 predicted proteins | sample 1501451 | NCBI WGS metagenome assembly OBZZ01 (sample SAMEA2580274, study PRJEB22360) | human gut metagenome | biome: human gut; feature: human-associated habitat; material: faeces | place: Denmark | collected 2008/2010
AATCATCACCGTCGTCGGTCAGGATACTGTCGGCATCATCGCACGCGTCTGCACCTATCTTTCCGCGCACAAGGTCAACGTACTCGACATTTCGCAGACCATCATCGACGGTTTCTTCAACATGATGATGATTGTGGACTACTCCAACGCCGACGAAGAATTCGGCACCGTCGTCGACGATCTCGACAAGCTCGGCGAGGAGATCGGCGTGCGCATCCGCTGCCAGCGCGAAGAGATCTTCACCAAGATGCACCGCGTCTGAGCTGCTGGTCAGGCAAGTAACCGAATCTTCGAATCCGAGCAACCGTAAGGAAAAACCATGCTGAATATCATGGAGGTCCACGAGACCAACAAGATGATCGAGCAGGAGAAGCTCGACGTGCGCACCATCACCATGGGCATCAGCCTGCTGGACTGCGCCGCCGACAGCGTCGACGAGGTCTGCGAGAACATCTACAACAAGATCACCACGTATGCCAAGGATCTCGTATCCACCGGCCAGGCCATCGAACGCGACTACGGCATCCCGATCGTCAATAAGCGTATCACCGTCACTCCGATCTCGCTGGTGGGCGCAAGCTCCTGCAAGAGCTCCGAGGACTTCGTCAAAATCGCGCACGCGCTCGACCGTGCTGCCAAGAAGGTCGGCGTCGACCTGATCGGCGGCTACTCCGCACTCGTATCCAAGTCCATGACCCCGGCCGAGGAGATGCTTATCCGTTCCCTGCCGCAGGCGCTTTCCGAAACCGACATCGTGTGCTCCTCCGTGAACGTGGGCTCCACCAAAACCGGCATCGACATGAACTCCGTCGAACTGCTCGGCCACATCATCAAGGACATTGCGCACGCCACCGCAGACAACGACTCCTACGGTTGCGTGAAGTTCGTGGCATTCTGCAACGCCCCGGACGACAACCCGTTCATGGCCGGCGGCTTCCATGGCGTGACCGAAGGCGACGCGGTCATCAACGTCGGCGTTTCCGGCCCGGGTGTGGTCTCCCGTGCATTGGACGAGGCCAAGGGCAAGGATTTCGAGTTCTTGTGCGAAACCATCAAGCGCACCGCGTTCAAGATCACGCGCGTCGGCCAGCTGGTGGCCCAGGAGGCGTCCCGTCGCCTCGGCGTGCCGTTCGGCATCATCGACCTGTCGCTTGCCCCGACCCCGGCCGTCGGCGATTCCGTTGGCGAAGTGTTGGAGAAGATCGGCTTGGAGCAGGTGGGTGCCCCGGGTACCACCGCGGCGCTCGCCATGCTCAACGACCAGGTGAAGAAGGGCGGCATCATGGCGTCCTCCTATGTGGGCGGCCTGTCCGGCGCGTTCATCCCGGTCTCCGAAGACAAGAACATGATCGACGCGGCCACCAACGGCTGCCTGAAGATCGAGAAGCTTGAGGCCATGACCTGCGTGTGCTCCGTCGGCCTTGACATGATCGCCATTCCTGGCGACACCACCGCGGCCACCATCTCCGGCATCATCGCCGACGAGGCGGCCATCGGCATGGTCAACCAGAAGACCACCGCCGTGCGCGTGATCCCGGTGGAAGGCAAGGGCGTGGGCGATATGGCCAACTTCGGCGGTCTGATGGGCTATGCGCCGATCATTCCGGTGAACCAGACCAGCTGCGAGGCCTTCGTGACCCGTGGCGGCCGCATTCCGGCACCGATCCACTCCTTCAAGAACTAGAGCATTCCGTGCATTAGCGCATTGCTTCGGCCCCTCCGCGGAGGGGCCGTTGTGTTTGCATATGGATGTGGGATGCGAGCTTGGCGGGGGAGTGTAGATTCCGGGCATGCGGATTGTGGCGGGTATGTGGGTTTAGGGTACACGGCTGCTCGCGTGCGTCAGTGAGCGCGGATTCACAGGAAACTCGCAGAAAAACATGGTGGTTCCTGAAGGTTGGGGATGTTAACTATGTCTCAGCTGCAAAAAGCCCCGAACCGCAAGGTTCCTGATAATTGAATCCTCTTCTTCTCTCTTCTCTCTCTAAAGCCCGGAGGTGTTCGCCTCCGGGCTTTTCTGTCGATTGTGTATTTTCTTAATGCCGGAGCGTTTATTCGTCCGTTTCGGGTTTGCCTGGTCGGATGGTCGCGGCGCGGGCGACCCGCAGGAGCTCGCGCTCCCAGCGTTCCACGGCCCTGGCCCTTCGGCCGGGCCGGGCCGCGTCCAGGCACAGCATGACGGCCAGGCCGCCCGTCAGGGGCGCGAGCAGCGCGACCGTCAGACACGAGCCGTTGCGCGCCTCCCAGCGGCGGGTGAACGGGCCCTCCCCGCACGGCTCGCGCGAGACCGAGCGCGCGGGCCCGTTATCCCCCTCCCAGCGCTCCAGCCACTCGTCCCACGCCTCCCCGCCGTCCGCCTCCGCGTCCCACTCCGCCTCGGCCAGGTACAGGGACGCCACGGGATCCCCGCCCCGTCCGGTCCGTTCGAAGGCGAGCAGCACCTCGCCCGCGGCCGACGTGCGCTCCGCGAACCCCTCTCCCGGCCCGGGAAGCAGTACCTCGCCCCCATCGCACAGTGCGACGCTCCGCGCAACCGGCACGCGGGGCGCGGGCCTCCGGCCGTGCGTTCTCTTCCACTCGTCGATGGCCGCGTACGCGTCCAGCACCGCCTGTCCGAGCTCCTCGGCGGACGCGCCCGCAGGCACGGTGCCCCGCCACACCTCGTCGCCCCAATCGTCGCCGATTCTTGGCGGATATGCGTACACCCAATATTCCTTGTCCTTGTAGTTGGTGACCTCGACGAGGTCGTTGTTCCGGGCGAACGCCCGATACGTCCTGTATCTGGTGTCGTGCCGCCAGAAGTTCTCCTGCTCCTCGAGGTTCAGTTCGAGCGGTCCCGTGCACTCGATGAACGCGAACGCGTCCAGCAGCGCCACGCCCACATCCCCGGCCGTCACGCCGGGGCCCTTCAGACTCCGAAAGAACCGGTCCGTCACCCGATTGATGCCCCAGCTCATCACGAACGGGCAGACCAGGAACCTGTCCTTCTCCCTGTTTATGGAGACTATCCTTATCTGGCTCATGTATTTTCCTCCTATTTCGCGATCTTGTACACGATGCGTATGCCCGTGCCGGCACGCTCCCTCTGGAACGCCATCAGCGCCTCGACGACGTCGTTGCCGATGGCGGTGTCCGGGAACACGACCTCCAGCACCTTGGAGTCATATTTATCCTCAGTGAATTTGCCTTCCTTCCAAGGCATATATTTGTGGCCTTCACTATCCACCTTATTGAGATACTTGTCCTCGAATCCTTCGAGGTCCTTCACGTACTTGTTGAGTCTGGATCTCAGCCTGCCGGGCGTCTGGTAGCTGTGTGCGTCCAGGTCGAGGCTCTTCGTGCTCACCAGAACCCTGTTCTCCAGCCTGTCCGCGACCGGGAACGTGCGGCCCAGCCCGCGGCCCGTGGAATGCCCGTTCAGGCATTCGTCGATGATGTCTCCGCGCTTCAGCCACCGCTCGTTCCAGACGTTCTTGCCGGTGTCGATTGTGGCCGCGATGGGCAGGTCCCTGCCGGATGTGACCAGATGCTTGGCGAGACCGGCCTTCTTGACGGCCTTGACGAGACGCTGCTTCTCTTTTTTGGTGAGTCTTGCGTGGCCGGTCTGGGAGAAGCTGGCGGCGGCCTTGACGAATCCGTCGCTGCCGCCGAGCTTGGCGACCACGCTCGGGCAGCTCTCCTCCAGTATGGCCAGCAGTCTTGCGGCCTTCGCCGGGTCGTCTATGTTGCGCAGGATGAATCTGCCGGCCTTCGCCGCGCCCTTGGCCGCGTCGCCGGCTGCGGGAACGATGCCCGCGGCGCTGATCGCGGCGAAGGCGTAATCGCCGTGCTTCACGTTCGCTATGACGTCGCGAACATCGGATGCGGGGATGACGCCCCCGATGATCTGGCCGGCCAGGGTGACGGGATCGTCGTCATCGGTGATGAAGTCCCCCGCAATCGCTCCGACCACGAAGCAGGCGAACTGCTCATACCATGCCTTGTCGTACACGTACGGGCTGGTGTCGTCGGCGAGCTCCCTGTCGTCGCGCCTCCCGTCGCCGTCTGGGTCGGGCGAGGTCGGGTCGAAGTTGCGGCGAACCTCGTCGCCATCATTCAACCCGTCGCCGTCCGTGTCGGGATTCATCGGATCGGTCATCGAATCCGACTCGTCCGCGTCGGCGATGCCGTCACCATCCGAATCGACCAGTGTGGGGTTCGTGATGAGCCGTCCGGTGACAATCACCTTGGCGCGGTCGGCGTTGTATCGGTAGTCGAGGCGGTCGATCTCCTCGCCGTCGGGGATGCCGTCGCCGTCCGTGTCAGGATTGTTCTTGTCGAGTTTGAGCGAGACGCCGTTGAACAGCACGAGATGGTCCTCGTACCAGTCGGCGATGCCGTCGCCGTCGCTGTCGGTCTCGATGTCGATGAGCTTGCCGATGTTCTCGTAGATGCCGGCCAGTGCATCGGCGTTCTGGGCAAGATAGGATTCGCCTCCGGTCTGGCTGGCGAGTACCTTCATCCATCGTTCGAAATATGATCCGGGGCCGCCTCCGCCCAGTCCGACCGCGTTGATCTTGACCTTGCGCTTGTTGGCTTCGGCGACCACGCTGTCATGCAGTCGCGTGTCGGAGGTCTCTCCGTCGGAAAGCACGATGATGTTGCGTAGCGTCGTATCGTCGTCGCCCTGGAACATGTTCAGGGCCTGCCGCACGGCCAGGTACATGCTGGTGCCGCCCGAATCGTAGAAGTTCGCATCAGCCAGGGCGTTCTTCGCGGTCTGCGCATCCGTGAGTCCGCCGGTCAGATCCGTGACTCCGTCCGCGAAGCGCACGACACCAGTACGGGTGTTCTCCGGGAAGCGCTCTACAAGGTCGCGGGCCACGGAAAGGCGCTTCTTTCCGCGGTCGTTGCTCCACATGCTGCCCGAATCGTCTATGACGAACACCGTCTGCACCGCATTGAACTGTTCGTCGCTCCACACGTCCTCCCATGAGAACGAGTCGTGGAACGTGGTTCGGTTCACCAGCACGTATTTCGAGAAATGCGAGACCGTTGCCGTGGCCTCGTTTCCGGTCACGGTGGTATCGAGTTCCTCAAGACGCTGTTCCTTTTCGTTGAACCAGCAGATGGCCGGGTCGAACGACGAATCCGACAGCAGCGATTCATCGAAGCGGAAGCGCAGCGTCGCGGCCCCCACCTGCCCGTCAACGGTGAACTCGTACGCATCCCCTATGAGCCCCGGCATATCGTCCGGGAAATACGACGGGTTGTCATATTTGCGCACGTCGAGGGTGGCGGCCTGGCTTGCGGGGAGGTTCACCGACACGGACACGTCCACGTCGCCTTGCCCGGCGTCCTCGGCGGGCGCCGTCACATCGAACGTCTCCTGAGGTACGAGTGGATCCGTGCCCCATTGGATCTCACGCCGGTCGTCCACGCCATCGCCATCCGTGTCCGATTTGAGGGGATCGGTATGGGTGCGCGTCGTTTCCTCGCCGTCGGTCAGCCCGTCGCCATCCGTATCGGCCGCCAGCGGGTCCGTGCCGATCTCCCGCTCGGTCAGGTTCGTCAGCCCGTCGCCATCCGGGTCCTCATCGCCATCCGCCACGCCATCGCCATCGCTATCGGCGCAGGAGGGGTCCGTGCCCGTTCTGATGGTTTCGAACGCATCAGGCAGTCCGTCACCGTCGGTGTCGTTATCGCCCCCGAGCATCATGTCCAGTACATCGGGCACACCGTCATTGTCGCCGTCGATGGTTGAATCGCCGCAGGACCAGTCGCCGCCGTCCCAACGGCATACCCCGGACGCCTCGTAGCCGGGCGCACTCTTTGCGGGAACCTGATGCCCGCCGTCGTTGAACAGCACACGCGCCTTGGCGTATTTCGTTATCGTGTAGGAATACCAGTCATCCGACATGTGCTTCATGGCAGTGCCCGGCCAGGCGGGCCCGGTGTCGGCATCGGACGCGTAATAGTAGATTCGGGGGCTGCCCCAGCCCGATGGCTTATGGAACATGACGAGCACGCTGTCGGGTCTCGTGTCGGTCCATACGCCGTTGCGGCACCACGCCTCGGCCGTTACTAGATGGCCTTCCTGACCGCTTGCCGGAGTCTGTCTCGAGCCGCCGTCGTTGAACAGCACGCGAGCGGATTGCGTTCCGAAGATAGTCGCGGTATACCATCCGTCGCCGTCCGCATGCATGGCCTCGCCCGGCCACGTCGGCCCCCTGGCCGCTTCGGAATAATAGTACAGGCGGGCCTTGCCCCATTTCGCGTAGTCGTAGAAGTGCACCTTCACGCCCTCCGGCATGGAGTCGTACCGCGTGCTTCCCACGAACCAGGCTTCGCCATTGACCTCGTACCCCGGTTGGTTTGTTCCGGGGTGCTGCGATTTTCCGTTGTCGCTGAACAGCACGCGCAATCCATGCGGCGCATTCACGGTAACGCTGTACCAGCCGTCGCCGTCGTCCGCCATCCGTTCGCCCGGCCAGGACGCGGAGCGCACACCATCGCCGTACATGTACGCGAACGGCTTCGCCCAGCCGGCGCTGTCGTAATAATGGATCGTCACCTCGCCGGACCCGCCGCTTCCTTCGGTGGCTGCGGACGCCACCGAGGCAGGCATCACCATGAACAGCGAAAGCAGCGTGCATAGCACGCATGACAGACGGGAACCCCTCATAGGACCTCATCCCCTTGCATGTATCGCATGGACGCGTGCGACGACGCGGGCGCCCATGCCCCTTTCTCTTCCCTACGGGCCGACACAACCATGGCCCGCATCCGATTACAGCAGACGGGCTCCCCTGGGTGCAAACGATGGCAATGCGTCGGAGCGGCGGCTGGGCGTTGCGGCATCTGCCGTCAAACCATTGACCTGCATGCAAAAAGGCCGTCCGGAATGCGAGATGGAGGGACAGTCGGCCGCAGGCGTCGGGCAGGCTGGACACAAATAGCGATCGATCGCATCCAATAAAGCTTCCGTTCCTGCGGCCACCGCCGATACCGGGGAATAGGAAGACGGGGAAGGCGATGCGCGGCAATGACTTCGCCAAGATGCTGGAGGTTGTGTTCCCGGACACCGCGATCGGCAATGATATCGCCGAGGCACTGAAGGCGTTTCAAAGGGAGCATGCTGGCACAGGCATACGTATCGTATATAAGACCGCCAAGTGAAAGGACCGCATATGGAACCGGACTTCGACCCCAGATTCATCTCGGTAAATCGTGAGGGAGACAGGCTTCTCATTCTTCCGTGCGTAAAATGCTGGGGGACAAATCGAACCACAGATAGGTATTTCGTAAGCCTGAGCGGTTCCGAGGCGACGGCCGAGCATATCGGTGAATCCATACTGAGTACTTTTTCTTTCATCGAGCATGCCGGCTCCTTGGAATTGAGTCTTGAGGAGCAGGAGAGCTGCTGGCGGCACGACACCAAATACAAGACGTGGAAGGCGTTCGCCCGCAGCAATGATCTCCTTTGGATTTCCACCAGTCCCGGCTGCAGGTATCTGGTGTGTGCCTATGCGCCGAGGTCGGGCGGCGGCGAGCCGGGGGACTCCATATGGCACGCCATCGTGCCCGCCGGCGCGTCCGCCGAGGAGCTCGGGGATGCGGTGATGGACGCGTACGCGGCCATCGACGAGTGGAAGGGGACGCACGACGGGCGGGGAGCGAGCGGGACCCCGGATCGTGTGCAGGATCATTGGACGGGAGGAAAGGAAAAGGATATGGGCGTGATGACGGTATCGGTGAACCGGGAGGGGAACAGAATCCTGTTCCTGCCCTGTGTGGAGTGCTGGGGAATGGATAGGGCCACCGACCGGTTCTTCAGGAGTCTGAGGGGCCCCGACGTGACGGCCGGGGATATAGGCGGGGCGCTGCTGGACGCGTTCGCGTTCATCGAGCGCACGGGCCCGCTCGAGCTGAGCCTCGAGGAGCAGGAGAACTGCTGGCGGCACGACACCAAATACAAGACCTATCGTTCCTTTGCCCGTAATAATGACTTTCTTCAGGTTTCCGTTGAGAAGGGGAAGCCATATTTCGTGTGCGCGTATCCGCCGCGTACCAGTGATCTGGTGGGCGACGAGGTGTGGAAGGGCACCGTGCCTGCCGGCGCGTCCGCCGAGGAGCTTGGGGATGCGGTGCTGGACGCGTACGCGGCCATCGACGAGTGGAAGAAAGCGCACGGCCGGAGGCCCGCGCCCCGCGTGCCGGTTGCGCGGAGCGTCGCACTGTGCGATGGGGGCGAGGTACTGCTTCCCGGGCCGGGAGAGGGGTTCGCGGAGCGCACGTCGGCCGCGGGCGAGGTGCTGCTCGCCTTCGAACGGACCGGACGGGGCGGGGATCCCGTGGCGTCCCTGTACCTGGCCGAGGCGGAGTGGGACGCGGAGGCGGACGGCGGGGAGGCGTGGGACGAGTGGCTGGAGCGCTGGGAGGGGGATAACGGGCCCGCGCGCTCGGTCTCGCGCGAGCCGTGCGGGGAGGGCCCGTTCACCCGCCGCTGGGAGGCGCGCAACGGCTCGTGTCTGACGGTCGCGCTGCTCGCGCCCCTGACGGGCGGCCTGGCCGTCATGCTGTGCCTGGACGCGGCCCGGCCCGGCCGAAGGGCCAGGGCCGTGGAACGCTGGGAGCGCGAGCTCCTGCGGGTCGCCCGCGCCGCGACCATCCGACCAGGCAAACCCGAAACGGACGAATAAACGCTCCGGCATTAAGAAAATACACAATCGACAGAAAAGCCCGGAGGCGAACACCTCCGGGCTTTAGAGAGAGAAGAGAGAAGAAGAGGATTCAATTATCAGGAACCTTGCGGTTCGGGGCTTTTTGCAGCTGAGACATAGTTAACATCCCCAACCTTCAGGAACCACCATGTTTTTCTGCGAGTTTCCTGTGAATCCGCGCTCACTGACGCACGCGAGCAGCCGTGTACCCTAAACCCACATACCCGCCACAATCCGCATGCCCGGAATCTACACTCCCCCGCCAAGCTCGCATCCCACATCCATATGCAAACACAACGGCCCCTCCGCGGAGGGGCCGAAGCAATGCGCTAATGCACGGAATGCTCTAGTTCTTGAAGGAGTGGATCGGTGCCGGAATGCGGCCGCCACGGGTCACGAAGGCCTCGCAGCTGGTCTGGTTCACCGGAATGATCGGCGCATAGCCCATCAGACCGCCGAAGTTGGCCATATCGCCCACGCCCTTGCCTTCCACCGGGATCACGCGCACGGCGGTGGTCTTCTGGTTGACCATGCCGATGGCCGCCTCGTCGGCGATGATGCCGGAGATGGTGGCCGCGGTGGTGTCGCCAGGAATGGCGATCATGTCAAGGCCGACGGAGCACACGCAGGTCATGGCCTCAAGCTTCTCGATCTTCAGGCAGCCGTTGGTGGCCGCGTCGATCATGTTCTTGTCTTCGGAGACCGGGATGAACGCGCCGGACAGGCCGCCCACATAGGAGGACGCCATGATGCCGCCCTTCTTCACCTGGTCGTTGAGCATGGCGAGCGCCGCGGTGGTACCCGGGGCACCCACCTGCTCCAAGCCGATCTTCTCCAACACTTCGCCAACGGAATCGCCGACGGCCGGGGTCGGGGCAAGCGACAGGTCGATGATGCCGAACGGCACGCCGAGGCGACGGGACGCCTCCTGGGCCACCAGCTGGCCGACGCGCGTGATCTTGAACGCGGTGCGCTTGATGGTTTCGCACAAGAACTCGAAATCCTTGCCCTTGGCCTCGTCCAATGCACGGGAGACCACACCCGGGCCGGAAACGCCGACGTTGATGACCGCGTCGCCTTCGGTCACGCCATGGAAGCCGCCGGCCATGAACGGGTTGTCGTCCGGGGCGTTGCAGAATGCCACGAACTTCACGCAACCGTAGGAGTCGTTGTCTGCGGTGGCGTGCGCAATGTCCTTGATGATGTGGCCGAGCAGTTCGACGGAGTTCATGTCGATGCCGGTTTTGGTGGAGCCCACGTTCACGGAGGAGCACACGATGTCGGTTTCGGAAAGCGCCTGCGGCAGGGAACGGATAAGCATCTCCTCGGCCGGGGTCATGGACTTGGATACGAGTGCGGAGTAGCCGCCGATCAGGTCGACGCCGACCTTCTTGGCAGCACGGTCGAGCGCGTGCGCGATTTTGACGAAGTCCTCGGAGCTCTTGCAGGAGCTTGCGCCCACCAGCGAGATCGGAGTGACGGTGATACGCTTATTGACGATCGGGATGCCGTAGTCGCGTTCGATGGCCTGGCCGGTGGATACGAGATCCTTGGCATACGTGGTGATCTTGTTGTAGATGTTCTCGCAGACCTCGTCGACGCTGTCGGCGGCGCAGTCCAGCAGGCTGATGCCCATGGTGATGGTGCGCACGTCGAGCTTCTCCTGCTCGATCATCTTGTTGGTCTCGTGGACCTCCATGATATTCAGCATGGTTTTTCCTTACGGTTGCTCGGATTCGAAGATTCGGTTACTTGCCTGACCAGCAGCTCAGACGCGGTGCATCTTGGTGAAGATCTCTTCGCGCTGGCAGCGGATGCGCACGCCGATCTCCTCGCCGAGCTTGTCGAGATCGTCGACGACGGTGCCGAATTCTTCGTCGGCGTTGGAGTAGTCCACAATCATCATCATGTTGAAGAAACCGTCGATGATGGTCTGCGAAATGTCGAGTACGTTGACCTTGTGCGCGGAAAGATAGGTGCAGACGCGTGCGATGATGCCGACAGTATCCTGACCGACGACGGTGATGATT
>OBZZ01000832.1_pt1 | contig 10710 bp, 8 predicted proteins | sample 1501451 | NCBI WGS metagenome assembly OBZZ01 (sample SAMEA2580274, study PRJEB22360) | human gut metagenome | biome: human gut; feature: human-associated habitat; material: faeces | place: Denmark | collected 2008/2010
AGACGAGGTTACGTCATCTGTTACGGCTGCAACCATTTCATAAACTTTTTCAGGATCCAGCAGCCAGTGCGCCCCGGCATCTGTCTTCGTCACTTTAGGGACTGGGCACCCCATGTTGATGTCAATGATGTCGGCTGCCGTGTTTTGGTCCACAAACTTAGCCGCATTCACTAAAGTCTCTTTGGTACCGCCAAAAATCTGAATAGAAATCGGGTGTTCACGCGGATCTACAAATAACATATTCAGAGTTTTTTCGTTTTTATACATGATCCCACGGTCGCTGATCATTTCACAGACCACTAACCCGGCACCGAATTCTTTAGCCGTTACCCGAAAGGCCGCGTTAGTCACACCCGCCATTGGTGCAACAACTAAGCGATTCGGAATTTCAACATCGGCAATATGCCACATACAGGCCACCTCTTTCTTGCTTGCGCCTTGCTAACTTTACTTAAAATAAGTGTCAACTGCAACTATTCGTTTCGGGCCATCAAGGCTTCCAAGTCCGCCACACTATAATGATATTGATTGCCACAGAACTTGCACGTGGTTTCTGCACCACCGTCCTGATCAATCATTTCCTGTAATTGAGCATGCGGTAAAGTTGCCATAATATCGCCAAAATGTTCTTTTGAACAATTGCAGGCAAATTTTAACGGCTGCGCATCAAGAAATTGGACTGGTTCGTCACCGGCAATTCGCTGAATAATTTGCTCTGGTGTCAGGCCGCTTTTTAATAATTCAGAAACCAACGGTAATGTTTTGACGTTGGCTTCAAGTTCAGAGAGCTCCGCATCGTTGGCACCAGGCAAGGCTTGCAACATGAAACCGCCGGCCACCTGAATCGTGTTGTCGGCATTGACGAAGACTGACAGGCCAACTGCAGCCGGAATTTGCTCTGACTTGGCTAAATAATAGGTAAAATCTTCTGCCAACTCACCAGAAACCAAAGGAACTTGCCCAGTGAAAGGATCGCCGACGCCAATGTCTTTCGTCACTGCTAGTAAGCCACGTTTGCCAACAGCCCGCGCAACGTCGATTTTACCAACCAGATTCAGCGGCAAGTTAACGTGCGGTTCTTCAACATAGCCGCGTACTGTGCCAACATTGGTACCATCCGTGACGAGTGCGCCAACGGGACCGTCGCCTTTAATGCGAACCGTCAGCATATCGTCTGCGTTTTTCAGCCCGGAAGCCGCTAACAATGCTGTGGCAACAAGCGTCCGACCAAGTGCAGCCGATGAAGCGCTCCAAGTATCATGGCGCCGCTGCGCTTCACGCACTGTTTGAGTCGCATCAGCAGCGAAAATTCGAAAATGTTCATCACGCGACAATGCGCTCGCGATATAGTCACTCATGTAGGGTCCTCTTTTCTGAAAGGTAAACGTGGCTATTTTACCAGAGATGGGTGTTATTGAAAAGATGCGGCTATCGTAGTCGCCTGAACAAGCGTGGATAAACAACTTTTATATTTGACGCAAAGCTCTGTCCATTTCTTTCCATAAAAAATACCCCGCCTTTCTATCAGCGAGGTATTGATTGTTACTAATCAAAGCTTTGGTCACGTTCGGCCTATGTACCGGCCAAGTGAAAAGCTCAAGATGTCATTTGAATTTAGTTCAGGCCTGTTGCCAAAGTCCAAGTTAACGTGGTTTCGTACGTACCGTTATTAACGACTGATGTCTTAGGCAGAACCAGTTTGATATTGGTCTTGTCCCAGCCAAAGACGTTAGCGCCTTCACCTTCACCTGTAGCCGCATGTGCAACCTGATGATTGGTGTCAGTGCCACTCAAAGTCATCGTTGTTGTTTTGCTGATGTCAGTCAATGGTACCAATGCACCAACCGGCGTGAAGCCATCATCTTGCGATTCGTTGGTTAAACCGTAGACATTACCGGTCTGACCATAAGCCGTGTTCAGCATGGTCAATGTCGCATTGTCAATGGTCTTGCCAGTATCGGCACCATTATCGTCCTTCAATGAAAGTGGGCCATCTGCCTTGACGCTCAGTGTCCAATCCCCGGCTTTACTGTCAGTTTGGCCAGTTTTATCTTCAGCGTTCTCAGCATCAGTACGTGTCGTTTGCTTATCAACAACCGTTGTCCAAGCCTTGCCCTTAACATTAGCCAAAGCGGTGTCATCAGTATTAAGGACAGCGGTCAAGTTTGTATTACCGCTCTTATAACTTGGATAGCGAGTATTGTCAGCCCGCCCTGCGTTTTGTCCGTCAGCAGTGAAAACCGGGTAATCTGAGAAGAACTGTTCGTGGTTACCAAAGTCCAAAATCTTAGGAACCATTTGCAGTCGCAGGTAACCGGTGTTACCGGTTGGCGGCAGTTGACCAAAGGAAATCCCCGCGGTTGTCTTGGCGTCTTGCGGTAGTGCCTGACCACCGTTAACGCCTGCATTACCTTGAACAGTAGCTGCTTGCGATTGCCAAACCGGCAAGTAAAGTTGCACCCGCGACCAACGCACTTGTCATTTTAGTGAATTTCATTTTGAAATTCCTCCTCTTAAAATTTTTTACATCATGGATTTATCCACGGTATAAAACAGTTTCAATAAGCGATAGCTTGACGATCAGAAAAGATTGACCGTCTTCCAGGTATTAAAATCGTTGTATGTCTTGATCGTAAAGACAAGACACGTCACAAAGGCGATGAGCAGCAGGATGGACAGACCAATCCAAAACCACTTGACGCGTCGGTAGGAAAATTTAGCGATCAGTGCTTTCAACAGCATCACCTCCTTTGCTGCGGCGAACGTGCCGATAAATAAAGAAACTAATCAGTAGTAAAACAACCAACACAATTACAAGCTTGACCCAAAGCCATTTTCGTTGGGCAATTTGGTAAGCAGTTGCCGAACTTGTAACCAGTTCCCCTGAACCAGTGATTTTGACGTACCGTGTGTCTTCTCGTACCTGTTTGCCTTGTTTCAGTCGACTCGTCAGTTTATATTCACCTGCCACTGATTTTTGTCCGGTTATCAGTCGTGTTACATCAAAGACTGTTTGTGGCGCGATTCGTGGCAACTCCCGGGTGACAGTTAATGAGAAAAAGCGACTCGTTGCGCTTGTCAGATTAATCTTGGCTGAAACATCCTTTAAAAAAATTCGCTTAGGATTTTGTACTTGAGATCGCAACTGAAATCCTGATCGTTTTTGTACCAAAGATATCTGCCCCATCCTTAAGTTGCTAACGCTGCCAGCAACATGACCGTTGTGCAAGACGAGGCCAAGCGTATAAGCAATTCGGTTTTGGACACTTGTATCTGTTGTTGATGGTGCTAAGGCTGACAAGCGAATTGCTGACAAATAAGTTCCTCGTGGCTGCCCTTTCCCCGGCTTCAAAACAATTGGCAGTTGTCGCGTTTCTCCCGGCTTGAGCTCAAATTGACGATCAATCTTCACTAAGTCACTCCCGGCGATCGGTAGATATTTACGATTCGCCTGAGTGGCTTTTACATAACTAACAACGCCATTAGCTCCTGTTTGCGCATCAAGAATTTCGGCATTCACTTTTAAGATTTGTGCGCTAGCGTTGTATGCCTGTACTGTAATGGTTCGTCGCTCACTTTTAGGAAGATCGAGATCGAAGTAGCCAGCGCCTTTACCAACATGATTGTCACTAGGTAAAACTGGCGCGACCATCAGTGCTTGCTGGCTGTTAGAGACGGCAGCGCTTACAAGATTTGTAAAAGTAAACATGTTCATCAAAGCAATACCAAGAACACCGATGAGGACTAATCGCAAGGCTTGCCAGTCGTTCTTCATCGTGGACGAAGCTTGAAAGTCCATAGCAGTCCCCCCAGACTGGCTAATAGCAAGACGCCTGTCCCGATCGTTGCATAAAGCCAGTGATTGACTGGTTTCTTGATAGCACGTTCGTTGATACTCTTAGCCTGAACGTTACTAACCTTCATCGTCTTCTTAAACGTCCAGCTCATTGGAAAACGATTTTGCGTGTTCAAGCCTTTGAGTGTGACCTTAATGTGATAGGTGCCGGGCTTCATTGATTCATAACTCCATGAGACTGGAAAGACCATCTTCGAGTTAGGCGCAATCATGAAATTATCAGCTTTGTAGGTTTTAACGTCGCCGCCGTCCATGCCGACTGCCACGCTGACATTTGCTTTTGAACTCGCCATCGGTTCGACATTACGCAACGTTACGCCAAGTGCGGGATGTTTTTGAAATAAGATTGGGTTTGTTTCGTCATACTTGACGTTCGGAAAAACTTCATAATTCTGCCCACGTAAAACCACTCCAACTGAGTAAGCATAGTTCGAGCCAACCGCGTTGCCGCCAGATTCGCCTTTATCGACATGTTCGATGAAATGCCAATCACCATAAATCATGCCATCATATCGCTGTTTTGGCATTTTGATGGTTGCACTGATGACCTTCATCTGTTTCGGTGCTAATTGAATCGTGGCGCCACCTTTGTCTAAGGTTGCAACGGTTGTAAATGGCGTTTTCAGACTTCGGTCAAGATTCTTCGTGCTCGATGTAAAGTCGATACCGCCGCCATCTTGGGTATAGGCGTTTCGTAAGTCGCTCTTGACTGTGATGTTCTTATCAGAAATATTTTGAACTCGCATCTGGATGGTGTGCTTTGTATCTTTTGGATACACCAAATCAAAATAATTCAGTTTCATATTTGCTTGCGCATCAGGCAAAACCGGCTGCACTTCAAAGTCAGTTGTTTCGGTTTTACTGGCGGCGGCCACGCTTTGCGGTGCGAGACCGACCAGTATGCATGCCGCGGCAGCGATCAGCCACCGCCCTCGTTTCCATTGCAAAAGTTATTCCTCCTATGGTAAAAGCGACAAATTCCAAGTGAGCGTTGTATGATAGCGGGTCTGATACCGTGGTGTGCTTGCTGGCACATGTAACCCAACACTTGTCGCGCCGCTATCGTTGTCACCAAAGTTAATCCGCCATGTGCCATATCCGCTATTGTCATACAACGTCCCGGTCGGATCTTTATCAGTGCTGGCATCATTGCGATAATGACCACCCTTTTTAACTTGTGCTAAAACAGTTGGACTGGTGGCTGTCGGATTCAAGGAAAAATCGTCAGGTGCTTGATAATCCATCGTGTCTTCCTGCGCCCAAGTTGGATTTGAAGTTGCATCTGTTCGTTTCAGTTTAGGATTCATCAGATGCAGCGTCGCATCGGTCAAAGTTTGAGCAACCTGTAAGTTTGGATCTTGACTGTTTGGTTTCGGAGTTGACTTAAATTGACCGTCCTGTTGCACACTCAGTTGCCAACCTTTTGTGCCATAGTAATCTTCAACTGTGACGCCAAAAGGCAACGGTTGCTTAGTCGTGCTTTGGTTTTCACCAATGTAATAGGTTCGGTCAACCGACTTATTGTCAAACTGACCAAAATCAAGCGTTGGATCAACGGTCAGTTTCAACATTTGTTTCTCATAGCGATAAGTCACCACCAAATCGTCTTTACTGATCACTGGATCAACCACGCTGGCTTGATCAAAAGTCGCACTTGTGAGGTCAGTGGAAGTTGCCTGATCGACCACTGTATAACCATCAATTGCTTTTGGCCGAATCGGATCTGCGTTAATTTCCGATACGTGTTTACCGACATCACCACTCACTGTCACTTCGGGTGCGATCTCAGTTGGCTTTGCCATGTCACTTGCCCGATCAACATAGCGGAAAATAACCTTGCCTGTCGTCGCCGGTAAATGTATGGTCGTCTGATTCGAGAATAAGGTTCCCACACTAGCTTTGTTGGGAATCGTTTCGGCAGTATCTTTTCGATCAATTTTGGCTTTAAAACGAACTCTGAAGCCTTGACCATTCGGGATTGTATAAGGAAAGGCAATGGTGCCATTCGTCTTGAAACTCGTGTCGTCAACGGTCACAAATTCGTTGTTCGTGTCAGCATCGGCAATCTGTAAGGAACCATCTGTATAAGTGGTATTCGGATCAAGCTGATCCTTGATACTGCCAGTGCCCATACCCGTCAAGTTGGTATATTGCAGTTGATATGTGACATCATCGCCATTTTGGCCGTTCGTCTCCGTCTTAAACTCAGTCTCGCCGGCTGTGTCATTGCGAACCGCCTTTTGAAGAACGAAATCTTCCGGCGGCTGACGCAATTGATACTGGTAGGTCACGGTGTAGGACGTTGTCGCAGAAAATTGGCCTGAATCTTTGCCATCAGGCGTATCAGCTGTGTACTTGCTAGCGTATTGATACCAATTATTTTGATATTGAATCCATTCTGGTCGTCTAGACGATGCGTCCCAACTGTTACCCGGATCACCGGGGATCGTGACTGGATCAGCAATTTGTTGGCCAGCAGAGTCGGTAAACTTAACAGTGACTGGTTTTGCATTCTGAGGTGTCTTAATGAGTGCAACCGCCTGAAAAGTAGGATTAGCGCCGCTAGCACCGGTGTATCCGTAATAGACTTTGTCTGATTTAAAGTAGTCTAGAACATTGTTAATGTGAAAAGTGCTTCCTTGCGTTGGGTCATCGTCAAGGTAATATTGCAAGTCGCCGCCTAAGATGCGTACCCCATTTTGATACGTCACAGACGGTGTCCACTTAACAACAAAGTGGCGAAACTTGCCATCCGAAAGCGGTTTATTTAACTGAATATATTGAAGATGTCCAACATCTTCTGATTTTTTGGTGGTTAGCGGTGTCTCACCCGGACGAACAACGCCAAGATGGCCGACCCCAAACGTATTTGGATAGTTCACATCAAATCGATCATCTGCGACGCCAGATCCGTTCCACCAGTTGTCCATTTCAACTGCAAGTGCGTTGCGGATATATTGCTTGATCATGTTGTTTTTGCCATCAGTCGACCACGGATAGGCGCCAAGTCCGCCACCTGGGGAGCCATAAGCACCTATCGTCAACGGATCGTTTTGCAGAACAAAGGCCATCCCATCAGCATCTACTCCAGGATGCGAGCCAAAGTAATGATAAGTGTCATATGTAAATGCACTATTCAGGTCAATCTTTGACTTAGACCACATACCGCCAATCTGCCAACTCTTCGTCTCGCGACTACCTGTGACAATAAGTGCCTGCGGATAAGCCTTGCTAAAAGCGGAGACGTTAGGGAAGTTTTTTGGGTCCGCTTGACTCCTAGTAAAGTAATCACTGGCATTCAACGTTGAGGCCGGTGGTGCTACCGGAAACCCATCTGCGGCACCATATGTTTTCTGAATAGGGAAAAGGCTTAGCGACAAAACTGAAATAATAAGTATCATCAACAACTTTGAAAAGCTTTTCACCTGAGTGCCCCTCCCTAATTAGTCCTCTTAATTATTTAATGTCCAATTTAATAACGCTCTTTATTTCATGTTAACAATAGAGGTCTCAAAAAACAACAAATATTTTTATATATATAGCGCTTTAGCACTTCATAGTTAAGGTGTCAAGTCTCAAAAACCAGATGATTATTTATTAAAATATGATAATCCTTCTCTTCAAAGGTTAACAGTTCGTTATGTAATGCTTTTCATAAAAAGCATTAAAACCTCATTATTAACGAAAATAGATCGATCGGTCATTTTTTTAGCGCAATCTGACACACCTTTTAACTATACTTAACGAGATTTTTCCTGCTGCCATACCATCATTTGAATTTAGCCATGACATAAGAAGACGAAAAAAGTCCTTCTCAGCATCTCTGCTAAGAAGGACTTTTTCAAATCATTCAAATCTAAGCTTGCGGACCCTGCTGATCATCGTTGTTTGAAGATGAATTGTCAGTCGAAGTATCGTCTGGCTTTTCAACCTCATCAGAATCAGTATCGTCGTCACTGGCTTGCTGATCACCAGATTGTGGTGAATCAGTTTTACCACTGGCTTCTTCATCTGCTTTCTTTTCTTTTTCAGCCATTGATAGGGCTGCTTTGGATTGCTCGAAAGTAGCGGCCTTTTCACTTGGAAATTCATCTTGGTCACGAGCAGGCATTTTGCCATCATTGAACAAGCTGAGGATTTCCTTTTCATTCAAGGTTTCGTATTTAAGCAGTGCTTCCGCAATCAACTTATGCTGTTCACGGTGGGCCTCAATGATTTCGTGAGCCTGTTTATGGGCATCGTCGATAATGCGACGAATTTCATCATCAATGGCTGTAGCCGTCGTTTCAGAATAAGGTGGTGTCTGACCATACTGTGCACCCAGGAACGGTTGGCCTTCAGTTTCAAGCTGAACCGTGCCGAGACGATCGGACATCCCATACTGCGTCACCATACTGCGGGCAATTTGAGTTGCCTGTTCAAAGTCATTGGATGCCCCAGTAGACTCAACGCCAAAAATAATTTCCTCAGCTGTTCGTCCACCTAAGAGTCCAACGATTTGTTCTGTCAATTCCTTCTTGGTAAGTAGGAATTGATCATCCTTTGGCAGCATGATCGCATAACCGCCAGCGCGTCCACGAGGAATGATCGTGACTTTTCGAACTGTCCGCGAATCGCTCAGAACCAAACCAACAATGGCATGTCCGGCTTCGTGGAACGCCACCATATTCCGTTCTTTCGGATTGATGACGCGGTCGCGCTTCGCTGGGCCAGCAATGACCCGATCTTCGGCTTCGTCCACGTCTGAGGCATCAATTGCCTTCTTACTTCGTCGGGCCGCGACTAAGGCAGCTTCATTCAGTAAGTTTTCCAAATCAGCCCCGACAAAACCAGGCGTCTGACGAGCGACTTCCTTAAGATCAACACTTGGTGCAAGCGGCTTGTTCTTCGCATGCACTTTCAAGATGGCTTCACGACCCTTAACATCCGGTCGGCCAACTAGAATCTTCCGGTCAAAACGACCTGGACGCAGCAAAGCAGGATCAAGCACATCAGAACGGTTAGTAGCGGCAATGACGATAACCCCTTCGTTACCGGTAAACCCGTCCATTTCAACCAGTAACTGGTTCAAAGTCTGCTCACGTTCATCGTGGCCGCCGCCCATACCGGCACCACGCTGGCGGCCGACAGCATCAATTTCATCAATGAAGATGATGGAAGGAGCAGCCTTTTTAGCCTGATCAAACAGATCACGCACACGAGAAGCCCCGACACCGACGAACATTTCAACGAAATCTGAACCTGAAATTGAGAAGAACGGCACACCAGCTTCACCAGCAACCGCTTTGGCAAGCAGGGTTTTACCAGTACCAGGAGGGCCTTCCAAAAGCACCCCGGCTGGAATTCGAGCACCTAATGCCGAGAATTTCCGCGGATCCTTCAGGAATTCAACCACTTCAACCAGTTCCTGTTTCTCTTCTTCAGCACCAGCAACATCGGAGAAGCGAACTTTGTTGGCATTTTTATCTGCCTGCTTCGCCCGTGATTTGCCAAAGCTCATCACCCGACCGGAACCACCGCCTTGGCCAGCCTGATTCATCATCATGTAGAAGAAGACCATCATGATCACAATCGGCACAACCGTAATCAGCAAGCTAAACCAGACGCCGGATTGTGATTCTTCCTGCGTGTCGGTTTTAACATTGTTAGCGCTGGTTGCCTTTTGGATCTGGCTCAAAGTCGCATCGTTCGTCGGAATATATGTCGAGAACTTCGTGACTTTGGTGCTCTGACTACCAAACAGACTCAGCGAGTTATTTGAACTAGAAGACTTCTGTGCCTTCTTGTATTCCCCACTGACCTTATAGACTCCGCCAGATGGCTGGAGTGAATAACTCTTGACGTTGTCTTTTTTCAACTCCGACAAGAACGTGCTGGTTTCAATCTCTTGGGACGATGTTGTCCCATTATCGCGCATATAATACGCAAAACCGGTGACCAGCAGCACAAAAATGATGATATACGTCAGCGTGCTACTGAACAGGCCGTTTTGTTTTTTCTTCATTTAGAACCTCCGGCAACATTCAATTAGTTCCTTATATACTACCACAAACACAACATTCAGATCAGGATTTTGCTGCGTAGATTTCCGGTTTTAATACACCGATATAAGGCAGGTTTCGATAACGTTCAGCATAATCTAAGCCATAACCGACCACAAATTCGTTAGGAACAGTTGTCCCAACGTAATCGGCGTGCACATCAACGACGCGACCTTCTGGCTTATCCATCAACGCACAAATACGAACCGACTTCGCATGACGCGTTTTGAAAATGTCGGTCAGATATTTTAAAGTCCGGCCGGTATCAACAATATCTTCTACAATCAAGATGTCCCGATCCTTCACGCTGGCGTCAAGGTCCTTGATAATCTTGACTTCACCGCTAGACTCGGTCGCATCCCCATAGCTGGAAACGTCCATAAAGTCGAGTTCCATGTAATCATCGATCTCACGAACAAGATCTGTCATAAACATGATGGCACCTTTTAAAATGCACACCACTAAGGGGTTTTTCCCTGCATAATCGTGCTTGAGCTCAGCGCCAAGTCGTGCCGTGATGGCATGGATGTCGTCTTGAGAATACAACACCTTCAAAATATCGGAACTCATGATTTATCCTCACTTTTGTCAACATCTGGTGATTGCACCAGTACAACATGGAGTATATCAGTTTGATCTATGGCCGACAATCGTTCTAAAGGCTGACCTTCAACCCAAAACACTTGATGACCCCGAGCTAAAACCAATAATTGATCGCGCTGATAGGCTGGAATTTTTGTGTTAATCAAAAAACGCCGCAGTTTCTGAATCACGCCATTGGGTAATTGCACAACATCGCCAGCTTGCCTTGTG
>OBZZ01000835.1_pt1 | contig 10674 bp, 8 predicted proteins | sample 1501451 | NCBI WGS metagenome assembly OBZZ01 (sample SAMEA2580274, study PRJEB22360) | human gut metagenome | biome: human gut; feature: human-associated habitat; material: faeces | place: Denmark | collected 2008/2010
GTCTTGAAAAAATCTAGAACGACTCGTGATGTGCTCTTTATTGACGCATCAAAAGAATTCGAGAAGGCTAAGAACCAAAACCATCTGACAGGCGACAACATCCAAAAAATTCTCGAAACGTATATCAATCGCAAGGATGTTGATAAGTATGCCCATGTCGCGTCATTTAATGAGATCAAGGAAAATGACTTCAACTTAAATATTCCGCGTTATGTTGATACGACAGAACCAGAAAAGCCAGTTGATGTGGTCAAAGTGGTTGCTGATATCAAGAAAAACGATGAAGAAATTGCAAGATTAAGTTCGGAGCTAGCCAAAGATTTTGACGATTTAGTGGCCAATAATGACGAAGCTGCCAAGCAACTCGCCGCCTTGAAGGAGCTGTTTAAAAATGAGTAAGGATGTTAAAAACGTTCCTGCATTGCGGTTTAAGGGGTATTCTGACGCTTGGGAAAAGCGTAAGTTGAGTGAAGTAACTAATCTGATAACCAAGGGGACAACTCCGAGAGAAAAAGGTGGTAGGGGCGAAGTCAATTTTATTAAGGTTGAAAATTTATCAAAGAATGGAAATATCTTCACTACAAGCAAAGTCTCTGTTTCAGAACATCAAGGCTACCTAGCTAGGTCCATTCTGCAAGAAAATGATATTCTGTTCTCCATTGCCGGATCTCTTGGAAGAACTGCAATAGTACCAAAATTAGTTTTACCCGCAAATACTAATCAGGCATTAGCTATTATCAGACTTAGCACAGGTTGTGTAGAATTCGTTGCCACTTATTTATCTGGAGAGGCAATCGATAGATATATTAGAAGGAACCCAACAGTCGGAGCACAACCCAATATTTCGTTAACTCAAGTCGCAAGTTTGCAAATTGACTGGCCATCTTTACATGAACAGGAAGTGATTTCAAAATTATTTGCCAGAGTTAAGGACCTTATCGCTGCAACTCAGCGTAGAATTGATGATTTAGAACAAGTCGAAAAAACTTTATTGCAACATTTATTTGACCAGTCGTGGCGCTTCAACGTATACTCCGACCCATGGGTAAAGAGTAAAGTGGCCAATATGGCTAAAGAAAATTTTGGCGGCGGCACTCCCTCCACCAAGAAGAGAAGCTTTTGGACCGGTTCATTACCCTGGATTCAAAGTTCTGATCTAGACAAGTCAAATAAATATACAGTGATTCCAAAGAAGTTTATTTCGTCCGCTGCGTTAAAAAGCAGTGCAGCAAAAAAAGTGCCCTCAAATAGTATTGCAGTTGTAACCAGAGTTGGAGTTGGAAAGTTAGCATTCATTAATTACGACTATGCGACAAGTCAAGACTTCCTCTCGTTTTCTTTCCTTAACTGGTCTGCGTTTTTTTCTGTTAATTTATTGACTCGTGTGATGGAACAAATGTCTAACGAAGGCCAGGGCACTTCCATAAAAGGAGTAACGAAATCTGAGTTACTGGCAAAATCCGTTTTAATTCCAACCTCTTTAGAGGAACAGATTAGTATCGGCAATCTATTAAAGTCATTTGATGACCTTATTAAATCAACCTCTAACAGATTGTCAAAACTGGAACTATTAAAAACATCCTTACTAAAGAATCTTTTTGTATAAAGCTTACGCTGACTTTTTCTAGTTCATATGGTAAACAGTTTAATTGTCTAACAAAGACAACTAAACCAAGGAGGTGCGCAATGAATTTACGCACACAGAAATTCCATATGTACTTCAAACAGTGGATTGAGCTCTACAAGGAAGGCGCTGTTCGACCAGTCACTTATCAGAAGTATCAAATGTCTCACAAGCATTTGGTCACGCTGGCTCCTGATCTGCATATGGACGAACTCAAGCGACGGACATATCAAGAATTGATCAATGAATTCGCCGCGAACCACGAAAAGCAGACGACACTCGACTTTCACCACCATCTCAAGGCAGCGATCCTGGATGCTTTGGACGAAGGCATTTTAGAACAAGACCCTACGCGCAAAGTTGTCATCAAAGGAACCGTGTCGCGTGTACATAAGGTTAAGTTTCTAAATCAACATGAACTCACAAAGCTGTTGGCCTTGTTGGATCTCGATCACGGATTGGACTGGGATTATTTCCTGCTGCTGATCGCCAAAACAGGCCTACGATTCGGTGAAGCGCTTGGCGTCACACCCATGGACTTTGACATGGCAAAATTAACGCTGACGATCAACAAGACATGGGACTACAAAAGTGCCACTGGAAGCTTTGCAGAGACAAAGAATACTGCCTCTGTTCGCAAGGTGCCGCTTGATTGGCAGGTTGCGATGCAATTTGCAGCTCAAATCAAAAGTCTACCGCAGGACAAGCCGATCTTTGTTACAGATGGGCAACGCGTATACAATGAGACAGCAAATGATATTCTTGAGCGCAAATGTAAGCGGGCAAGCATCCCTGTCATCAGTATTCATGGACTGCGCCACACCCACGCGTCTCTGTTACTATACGCAGGTGTCTCAGTTGGTTCAGTTGCGAGACGACTTGGACACGCCAATATGAGCACCACCCAGAAGACATACCTGCATATCATCCAAGAATTAGAAAACCAAGACAACGATAAGATAATGCGCTATCTTACCTCATTGATGTAACACAAAAGGATCGCCTAACGCAGCTTCACCGCGTAAGACGATCCTTTTCAAATGAAAAGGTCCTGTAATAGGGCTTTTTTTAATAATTCAAGGCTAGAAAGTCTGGATTGAGTTGCAGCGATAAGGTTGTCGATGCTTGTGAACAATGCGCTAATCTCTTTCTGCTCATCAAGATTCACGATTGGAACTGGAACATCTTTCAATTGCTTAATTGGTAATTGTTTTAAAGCAGTTCCTGTATTTCGAGATAATAGTTCTTTTTGACCTCTCCAGGAAAGAAGAAACTGAGCCAAAAATTTTCCACTTAACTCTGACTTATCAGTTCGAATAACTGCTAGTTGAGAATTGATATTCCAGTCGATGTTCTCTTCCTTAACGTATCCTAACGCTCCTAAGGACCCACGAACTGCCAAAACAATATCGTCTTCAACTAAATGACCTGACGTCAACTCAGCGTGTTTTTCCTTTGTAATGTAATTTGCATTATCTTCGATAAGTTCACCATTTCTAAGATTACTCCCTCTTAAAAATGGAACTCCATTCTCCTTGTCACTAAGTTCAGATTCTTTCGGATATGACTCGCCATAATTTCCATCAGTAAAATATGAGTTTGTCTCCCCCAACTTACGCTTTTCCCACGGGTCAGAGTAACCTTTGAAGCGCCACGACTGATCAAAGAGACGCTGAAGTAGCGCCCTTTTAGCTTGTTCTAAAGCATCAATCTTATCCTGAGTTGCAGCGATAAGGCTATCAATTTTCTCGAGAAACCGTGAGACCATAGCCTGTTCTTTGCTGGTGGGAAAAGAAAATCTAAAATTTCTGATCGTGTTGAGGCTGAGAAACTTTTGAGTTCCTCCCACATTTTCATTACGAATATAGTTAATAAATGCCGGAGATTTTAGTAACTGAACCAAAAAACTGTTCAGTACAGCTTCTCTTTCTTTAATAAGCGCAACATTCTTAATTGCAAAATTTGATTCATGTACCATTACAGGCGTCCCAATAGTACCAATCATGCCAAAAAGAATGTCACCTTTGTCTACACGAGATCGCTTATTAATGTTTTTGTAATCTAATTCAGAGATCAATGAAATATTCGAGAAATCTAGACCCGCTGAGGTTAGATTTTTCGAAGTCACAAGGGGGTACCCTTGACTGTAATATTTGGGAGAAGCATGCGTTCCATCTCGCACGTCACTCACTTCCCGCAACTTACGCTTTTCCCAAGCGTTCCGAGCAAGCAAACTCCAAAAATATCAACAACCAAACTCCGCCACAAACCCACACATCTGGTATGCTAATACCCAGAGAATGCTAGCGATCAATTAGTGCTAATCAAGTTGAACTTGCCAGCAAAATACTACTTTGGGGTGACAATTGTGAAGGGTAATGCAGAACTTATCGTCAGTCAGGTGATTGCGAATAATAGGACCATCAATATTCCAGTTTATCAACGACGCTATAGTTGGCGGCGGGAACAGTTGGAACGGTTTGTCGCGGATTTGAAGACGGCTTATGCGAATCAACGCGAGCGATATTTCTTTGGAAGTTTAATTTTGAACGCCACTGGTGACACTAGTACAGTAGATGTCATTGATGGGCAGCAACGACTGACCACTGTTTCGTTATTCTTGATTGCTATCCGTGATTTTTTAGGATCAAGTGATGTGGATTATCAACGAGTTAACGAAATGTTTTTAATAGACAGGTTTGATCGGGATTCAATCGCGAAGAATCGGTTGCATCCGGTACCTGGTGATGAGGAACAGTATGTCGATGTACTAGTTAATGGTATGTCAGCTGCGGATACGATTTTCAAAAGCACCTACGCTTATTTTTGGAATGTTTTGCAGCAGGGAGACTTAACAGTTCGTGAGTGGCTTTCCTTATTGGAACAGCGGTTGCAAGTTATGAACATCGTTGTTGATCAGTACGATGATGCTCAATTGATCTTTGAAAGTTTAAATTCGACCGGTATGAATTTAACGGAATCAGACAAGATCCGGAACTTTTTGCTGATGGGCTTGAAGGGCGATCAACAAGCAGCGGCTTTTCAACTGTGGCAACAGAACGAGCGCTTGGTTGGCAGTGAGGAGCTCTCGCGGTTCTATCGGCAGTACTTGACCTCGTTGGCTCGGAGTTCAAAGCCGGTTAAAGAAAATGAAATTTACAGCGATTATCGCCGTTATGTGGGCTTGACCAAAAACTTTGATCAAATTGCTCAATTGAAAAAGGAGCAGGCGGCAGCCAAATTATTTGCGGAAATCACAGCGCCAGCGACTGTTGCCATCAAAGATCAACGAGTCAAATCACTTTTGATTAGACTCGGTCATTTGAATAACGATATTTTGGTGCCGTACTTATTGCAGGTTTTTGCAAAAACGCGTGATGGCGCGCTGTCGGCTGATCAGTTAGTTGAAGTGTTGCGGGTTTTGCTTGCCTATCTAGCTCGGCGACTTTTTGTCGGGGTCCCCACTACTGGACTGAATTTGCTGTTTGCCGCGCTGGATCGCCAAGTGGAGCATTATGTTGACCAGGCTAAGGTTGATTATGTTGAAGGCTTGAAGTTAGTGTTGACGCAGGTCGTTAAAGAAAATAAACGTTTTCCAACAGATCAATCTTTAAAAGACGCGTTGGTTGAGAAAGATTACTACCACATGAGTTCTATGTCACTGTGGTTCATTCTAGATGAACTGAATAATGCGAGTGGTGAGGAGCAGGACCTATTCGATACGGCGCAATCTGGTAAGTACTCGATTGAACATATTATGCCGCGAGTTGTGAATAATAGTTGGCAGAAGGCTTTGGGGACCGATTGGCGACTGGTCCACAATGTTTGGTTGAACCGACTAGCTAACCTGACTTTAACTGGGTTTAATGGTCAGATGAGCAATCGCCCTTATATTGAGAAGCGGGATATGGCAGACGGTTATCGTAAGTCAGGTATTAAACTTAACCAATGGGTAGCACAATTCGATAAGTGGGATGAAGCAACTTTACAGGAACGGCAGGCAGATTTGTTAACAAGAGCGTTAACAGTTTGGCCACGTCCCAATGTGTCAACTCAGCTTGCGACAGACGATCCAAATTCATGGGATACGTTGGATGTGATTCTAGAAGCCAACCCAACCGGCACTAAGCCAGTTGCTTTCAGTTTTGTTGATGATCAGGTGGTTCAAATTAAAAGTTGGACTGATTTATACAATCAACTGATTGATCTCCTGTGGGATGCTGACCCATCTAACTTTTTTGCCATGGCCAATAGTGATGAAAGCCTTGTTAAACATGTTAATGAAGTCGAGGCAGATCAACGTTACCGGCAACTAGGTGATTCTGACGTTGCCGTCTACGCAGGTGGAGATAGCGCTTGGAGTCGGGTACAACACATCAAACGATTGTTAGCTGGCAGTGATCATGATTTGTCAGAAGTAAATGTTAAAACGCGTAAAGTTAACCATTCATAACATTAAGTGGTGTGTGACACGTCAATAAACCGAAAAGGAGTCCTTCATGTCCCCAATCGACACCATCAACCGCGTCATCAACATGGTTTCACTGGTCATCCTGCTCTTTTACATTGTTAAAACTTACCGACAAGTCCGCTCGTTGGACTTTTTGGATTATTTTGTCCTTTACCTGAAGCATCGCCAGACGATTTATGCCGAGATGCAGCGGAATCCGCAGATGCGGCAGAAGCAGCTGTTGTCATTGTTTGTTAGTCTCATGATCCTGACTTTTTGGGTGATTGGTAGTCTTGAGAAATTGATGACGGCCTGGAACTTGGGGAACTTGATCAATGCTTTGATCGTGTTGTGGTTGTTTGGCTACTTTCTTTATCAGACTTGGCAAAATAAATATCTGAATGAACAGAATCGTTATCTGACGTTTGCAAATCATTTTCAACGGAAGCACTTTAACGCGGTGATGGCGATTTTTAAGCGGAAATTGACGGCGTGGTCAGCGGAGGATGATGAAGATGCGCAGGCGCGGGAAGTCACAATTCGGTTGTTCGATCGGGTCAGTGAGCAGGCGAGGCGGCATCGTAAGACCGCTATGTTGAGCGATGATATGTATGCTTTGTTTGATGATCAACTGTTGCTTCGCGCTGACAGTAAGCCGTTGACTGGTCGTGAGAAGAAGTTGCTGAGTTATTATGTCGGGTACTGGGATGCTGGTCCTTACAATGACTATAGTTTGAGCATGATAGAGGAGATGGATGACCAAGAGCGGCGAATTGTGACGAAGGTACTTAACGTTACGATGGCAATGATGGGATTGGGTTTGGTGTTACTGGCGATTCGGCAAATATTGGGCTGAAAAACGCATATAAAGTCTAATTGTGGCGGCGTGGCGACTAACTTCCGGATGCCGGACATCATGTCGATTGGCTTAGGCGGTGGTTCAATCGTTCGCCAGCAGCAAGATGGCAGTGCCACGGTGGGCCCCGATTCCGTTGGCTACAAAATTACCGACGAGGCGCTGACGTTTGGCGGTAACATCATCACCGCCACTGACATTGCGGTTCGTTTGGGTTTGTCGGATGTCGGCGATCCCCAACTGACCAAGCAAATTTCGCTGAAGTTCGCTCAGGCGGCTTTGCAAACGATCAGCGACATGATCGCCGTGGCGATTGATAAAATGAAGACGAGTGCTGAGCCGGCAACAGTGATCCTTGTTGGTGGCGGGGCGATCATCGCACCGCATCGGTTGAAAGGGGTCGGCAAACTAGTTCGTGACCCATTGGGCGGTGTGGCAAACGCGATTGGTGCGTCCATCAGTCAGGTTTCGGGTGAATACGGCCGAATTTATCCATACAACCAGATTCCGCGCGACAAGGCGATGGCTGATGCAAAGGAGAAAGCTACTGCCGCAGCAATTGAATCTGGCGCGGATGAAACGACGATTGAAGTCGTTGAAGTTGATGAGGTACCGCTGGCTTATCATCCTGAGAATGCGAATCGGGTGAAGATTAAGGTGGTTGGAAATTTGGCGAAATGAAAAAGCAAACCTGATGATGATAATACCCATCATCGAAATTTGTAGACTGTTATTGGTGACCGTAATAAGTTTTCAGACATTAGCTTGGAATAACATATAAAACGAAAAAACGACGGCCAGTTTTGGACGCCGTTTTGTTCATTTCCTCAGGCTGATAGGCTTGGTGATGATCATGCATTCTGGAAAACATGACAAGCTTGATGCCACACCCAATTCCTGCTGTGGTAAACTTGACCTTGTTAACAGGAAGCAGGGGTGTGCATGACGGCAGTTTGATCGAAGACTGCAGTTGCTGCGTTTGATGGAAAGAAGGAGAGATCGTTGAAAGTCATTGCGATTGGAGACAATGTCGTTGACCTTTATCCGGCTGATAAGCAGATGTATCTTGGCGGTCATGCAGCGAATACGGCGGTTTTTGCCGCCGAACTCGGCTTGCAGGCGGCCTATATCGGGACGTTCGGGAATGATGCGCGTGGCGATTTTGCGCGGCGCATGTTGGTCGAACGCGGCGTAGATGTGCAGCATTCGCTACAATATGCCGGTCGAAATGCTTTTACAACGATCACAGGCAAAGACGGGGCACGGCGTAAAGTGGTCGGCGAGCCGCCACAAGAGCTGCGACTTGACCCAGAGGACATCGCCTATATCAATAGTTTCGATCTGGTCTATCTGAATAGTGAAAGTCATGCGGATGCTTTTCTGCAGGCTATCACAGCGCGCAAGGTTTATGACTTTTCGATCCTTGACGATGACAAACTGTTTAAAAAGATTGCGCCACAGATTGATCTCGCCTATCTTTCTGGCAAAGCACGGTCTGATGATGATGTGGAGGCATTGATGCGCCGGGTTGCGGCAGCTGGTTGTGATCGGATTGTTTGTTCACGCGGATTGCGTGGTTCGGCGGCGCTGGTTGACGGCATGATGTCTTGGCAGCAGGCGCTTGGCGTGAAGGCGGTGGATTCGTTGGGAGCAGGGGATGCTTATATTACGTCCTTTGCTGCGACCTTGTACTCTTCGAGCAAGCCAACATTGGATGCCAAAGTTTCGGAATCATTAAGTCATGCGGCTAAGTTCGCTTCGGCGCAGGTTTTGTTGCCCGGTTCATTTGGGCATGGCGCACCACTGCTTTCGTGAAAATTACGCTGTGTTTCGCCATAACGCGCTTGCCAGCCCAGAAACCTTCGCATAAGGACCTTGATCGCAATAGTCAAAAACCAACCATCACGCCCAAGGCCACTTATGCTCCGGTTTCTACCCGGGCTGGTTCGCGCTCACGAAAAAACCGTCGATCATAAAATCGACGGTTTCTTTGATGCTTTTTGATAGACCAAGTCGGCAGCCCATTTCGGGAACTTTGAAAAGATCGGTACTGTGGGTTTTGGATCGCTGACCGTGCGCGTGAACGATCAGCAATGCCGGTAACATCAAATTGGGATTTGAACATGTTCCGATTTTTTAGCGCTTCTGTTTGCGCTCTGATGTTGCTGGTTGCCGTGTCGCGACTTGGTTATCAAAGCTGACAGTTGCAAGTCAACCTTGAGCAAGACATTAACTTTGGTTCTTTTTCATGCGGCATCACCGTCTCCCCCAAGACAATGGTGATGCCGCATGTGTAGAGATGAAAATTCATAAGAGAGATGAAAGACTTGTAGATTCAATACGATATGGTGCGTGAATGATTGCCGATCCAAACGACGTGGGTACCCGCGCTGATTTTTAATTGTGACCGAACAGTCTTCTGGTGATGTCCTGACATGAATCAACTCCCTTCCGGCAAGTACAACCAGAAAAGTCGAAAACCATCAACCTCGCGCCACCGTTACTGTGCAGTAGCTGGTGCAGCTGGCTGACCAGGTGTCAATGTAAAGGTGATGATACCGGAATAGCTTTCAGCCTTAACAGCGTTGTCCTCAGGAATTGCCAACGTTGTTTTGTTCAGATCATAACTGCTAATGCCGGCACCGTTTAGCGATTTGGTCGTGGCGAATAATGGTTGATCTGAATCCGTCAACGTTACCGCTTTACTCCAAGTCGGGGCATCAGCATTCGTCACTGCTGGGGCATCCGGCGTTAGTTCGATGGCCGCGCCTGGCAGAACATCGCCATTAGCGGCTGTGATCGCAGACGCTTTGGCCGACACCGTATACCCGGCGTCCGTACCGCGGAAGTCATTGATCGTTAATAATGAGTTGTCAGCGGAATTAACCGTCTCGTTGACATTGCCTCTAACAATCCCTTCGACAGGCTCACTTGGAAAAGTCAGTGTGTCAGGCACTGCAAGGTCGATTGTGCCACCCGTCACTGCGACTGTCGTATTTGTCGTGCCAACGGTATTGTCCGCAGCTACAAGCGATGAACCGGTTGCAATACTCCCCACAACGAGACCGGCAAACGCGACACCGCTCAACCACAATTTCTTTGACATAAAAGTTCCCCCCAATTGATGTCAAATCGTTCCATTCGCTGGAACAACTTTAATTGTACGCGAATGGTTGCGAGAGCCAACAAAAACGAATTGAGTGAGCAAACAAAATTTATTTAATCGCTTATTAATAGGCTTTACATGGAAACCCGCTTTCAAATTCACGAGATCACAAAGCTAAAAATAACTTTTTGTCTCGTTTTAAGGTAAATAAATGCCGATTTGTGAGACTTAAATTGCCGGTCTAAGCTCCAACCCCAAAAATATCAAAAGAATGATAGTAGTAAAAGTCGATGCTAATGGGACGTTCGAGATCACTCAAAAGTCAATGTTAGCAGCAAGTCAGCCGCCGTTTTGAGGGTTAGCTAATCAATATTTGCAGCCAACCACCATACCGGTTAAGCTTATTTGAAGAAAAGAGGCCGATCATGGCAGATACACACGCAACATCAAGCGAGGCACAACACATCATTAAACTTCCTAATGGCGGCACAACTGAGGGGATCATGCTGCATCGCGGCATGGCTAATCTGCAACATGAGGTTGATAGTGCAGATTTTGCGCCGCAGACAAAGGTTTATTTAGCGTGGCTGAATGACCTGAATGGCAATCGATTTGGCTTGAAAATCACGGATGCGGCA
>OBZZ01000840.1_pt1 | contig 10615 bp, 8 predicted proteins | sample 1501451 | NCBI WGS metagenome assembly OBZZ01 (sample SAMEA2580274, study PRJEB22360) | human gut metagenome | biome: human gut; feature: human-associated habitat; material: faeces | place: Denmark | collected 2008/2010
TTGAAGCCATTACCGGATCTGCCACTGAAGGACGGTTTGTTGGGAGTGGCAGGGCCCATGGCTATCAAGAATCGCTTGCATTTAGGTGATGTGGCCTTAGCTAGTTCCGGTGCGCGGATGAGTGGTAGTGCCGGGATGGAATTTATTGAAGTCGCCTTAGGAAGGCAAGTCGGCTATGTTTCCTATCTGCAGCCTTGGGATGTTGCAGCAGGCATGGCGATTACGCAAGGCTTGGGCGTCGAGTTTAGTCGGGAAGACGGTTCGGCAATCAACTTAAGTCAGCCAGGCGTTGTCGTGGCAGCGACCCCGCAAGCACATCAAACGATTCTAGCCATGATGGCCGGTAAAAGTGAACAGGCGCATTAACGCCGCTCATTAACGAGCAACCTCAAAAACTGGCGGAGACGATTCCCGTCAGTTTTTTGAATGTATGGCCTAGATGCACGGATTTCAAAGAAAATTCCATCAAATCATTCGCGTGAATCACTTCACTTTTCAGAAAACTCACACAGATTGGGTAGAATGTGTTATAATTCAAAATCGTATAACTGTGTCAGTTGCTGGCACTTTTTTAATGCGGTAAGCGGCCAGTAGTGCCAGCAGAAAGGAAGTATAAACGTGAAAACACGTGACGATATTCGCAACATTGCGATCATTGCCCACGTTGACCATGGTAAGACAACTTTGGTTAACGAGATGCTTAAACAATCGGATACACTTGATCAACACATTCAATTACAAGACCGGGCGATGGATACCAACGCCATTGAAAAGGAACGCGGTATTACCATCCTTAGTAAAAATACGGCGGTGAAATACGGCGACACCACCATCAACATCCTCGATACCCCGGGGCATGCTGACTTTGGTGGTGAAGTAGAACGGGTTATGAAGATGGTTGACGGCGTTTTGCTCGTTGTCGATGCATTCGAAGGCCCAATGCCACAAACTCGCTTTGTTTTGAAGAAGGCGCTTGAACAACATTTAACACCAATTGTGGTTATCAATAAAGTTGACCGTCCCGGTGCGCGTCCTGAAGAAGTGGTCGATGAAGTGCTCGAATTGTTCATTGAATTGGGTGCCGATGATGCGCAATTGGAATTTCCAGTAGTCTATGCTTCAGCGGTTAACGGGACTTCCAGTATGGATTCCGACTTATCAACCCAAAAGCACACGATGAATCCGCTTTTTGAGACCATCATCAAGACGATTCCAGCGCCAATCGATAACAGTGACGAACCATTGCAGTTTCAGGTGGCCATGTTGGATTACAACGATTATGTTGGCCGGATCGGGATTGGCCGGATTTTCCGGGGCAAGATCAAGATCGGTGACAATGTAACGGTTATGAAACTTGACGGGTCACAAAAGAACTTCCGGGTTACCAAGCTCTTTGGTTTCTTCGGATTAACGCGGACCGAAATCAATTCTGCTAAAGCCGGTGACTTGATTGCCGTTTCAGGGATGGATGATATCTTTGTCGGCGAAACCGTGACCGCTGCCGATACGCCAGAGGCTTTGCCGATTTTACGGATTGACGAACCGACTTTGCAGATGATGTTTGTGGCTAATGACAGCCCTTTTGCCGGTCGTGAAGGTAAGAACGTAACGGCGCGGAAACTAGAGGAACGGTTGAAGGCACAGCTGCAAACCGATGTCTCGTTGCGTGTTGACGATACGGATCAAGCCGGTGCCTGGATGGTATCCGGTCGTGGTGAACTCCATCTTTCCATCTTGGTTGAAGAGATGCGGCGTGAAGGCTTTGAATTACAGCTTGGCCGGCCAGAAGTTATCTATCGCGATATTGATGGCGTGACGATGGAACCGTTTGAAACGGTGCAGATCGATACTCCTGAGCAATACACCGGTACGGTTATTGACGCTATGAGCCAACGCAAAGGCGAAATGCAGAATATGGAAAATGAAGGCAACGGTCAAACGCGGCTCACTTTCCTTGCCCCATCCCGTGGTTTAATCGGTTATTCCACCGAATTCCTTTCTTCTACAGGCGGTTATGGCATCATGAACCATACGTTTGAAAAGTATGCGCCAGTGATCAAGAACTGGGAACCGGGTCGTACTCAAGGCGCGTTGGTATCTATCAATGCCGGCACTGCGACTACCTACAGTCTGCAATCCGTTGAAGATCGCGGCCAACTCTTCATCAATGCTGGCACGGAAGTTTACGAAGGCATGATTGTCGGTCAAAACTCTCGTGAAAACGACATTGCTGTTAACGTTACTAAGGGTAAGAACCTGACGAACACCCGTGCTGCCGGGAAGGACCATGCAGCTGCCATCAAGACGCCAAAGAAGATGACGCTTGAAGAATCGATCGAGTTCTTAAACGATGATGAATATTGCGAAGTAACCCCTGAAAACATTCGCCTACGTAAAAAGATTCTAAACACCGGCGAACGTCAAAAGGCTGCAAAGCGTAAGAAGATTGCTGCTTCTAAATAATTTTTCAGAAAACCGTCAAATTCTGGCGGTTTTTTTGATCTCCAAAACCAATATTTCAGCATCGGCATCTTTTGACCATCGTGGGTAGCGGCTTTCATGGCAGGCAAAGGGCAGGACCAATCACGGTGCGTATTTCTGACTAAGACAAACTAAACTTCCTGATAACGATTGCCTGTGCGGCTTGGCGGTACGAGCCGGTATGCTATAATTAATCCAATCATTGCTTGAAAGGCCGCGTTTTCCTAATGAAAAAAATACGCCATATGGATTATTTCATCTTGGTGCCGTATCTGATTTTGTGTGCGATTGGAATCGTCATGGTTTATTCTGCCAGCGCCTATTGGGTACAACGTCAATATGGCGCCGCCGAAACTAAATACTTAGTTCAGCAGATTCTTTTTGTGATTCTTGGCATCGGAACGGTATTCTTCTTTTATAAGATGTCACTCAAGATTTTACGTAATCGCTGGGTGCTTTTTATTTTGATGAGTACCTTGCTGGTGTTGTTGGTTTATTTGATCCTGCATGGTCGTGCGGTCAATGGGGCATCGGCCTGGATTACGATTGGCGGGTTTCGATTACAGCCATCCGAGTTTGCCAAAATGATTTTGATTTTTTATTTAGCGCATATGTTGTCATCGCGTGAAAACAGTTTCCAGCAAGAAAATTTCCGGTTACACCAAATGTGGCAGCCGCTGTTTATGGCCGGCGTCATCATGTTTTTGGTTTTCATTGAGCCGGACACTGGCGGATTTGCGATTCTCTTCTTGATTACCTTGGTCGTTGTGATGTCCAGCGGGATTCCCATGCGCTATGGACTGCTCTGGGTGTTGGGGTTGATTGCAACCGGCGTCTTAGGGTACTACATTGTGTCGCATTACCATTTTGCCGGTCTTGAAAATAACTATGCCTACCAGCGATTGGTAGCGGCAATTCACCCGTTTGAGAAAGCCAATGCTGCGGGTAATCAGGTGGTCAATTCTCTTTACGCGATCAATCATGGCGGCTGGTTCGGAGTCGGCTTGGGAATGAGCAGCCAAAAGCTGGGCTATCTGCCGGAGCCATATACTGACTTCATTTTGGCAGTGATTGCCGAAGAGCTCGGATTGGTTGGAACCGTGGTCATCTTAAGCTTATTATTTTTCTTAGTGATGCGGTTTTTCTTAATCGGGGTTCGGTCTAAAAATACGTATCACACGCTGATTGCTTATGGCATTGCGACGATGATGCTGGTGCAAACCATTTTCAACGTGGGTGCAGTGGCAGGCGTTATCCCCGTGACCGGTGTGACATTGCCATTTATTAGTTACGGCGGATCGAGTATGATCGTCTTATCCATGGCAGTGGGGATTATGCTTAATATTAGTTATCACAGCGAACGTACGCAACGAAAGGTAGAGAAGACGCATGCATAAAGTTTTAGTCGCAAATCGGGGCGAAATTGCTATTCGGATTTTCCGTGCCTGTGAAGAACTGGGCCTAAAAACCGTGGGCATTTATGCCAAAGAAGATGCTTTGTCGATTCATCGTTTTAAGGCACAGGAAAGTTATCAGGTGGGAGTAGGTAAGGCGCCGATCGCTGCGTATTTGGATATGGATGACATTATCCGGATCGCTAAGCAAAGCGGGGCGGATACGATCCATCCCGGTTATGGTTTGCTTTCGGAAAATGCTACCTTTGCGCGTAAAGTACGTGCGGCCGGGCTGACGTTTGTTGGACCGCGCTTGGAACTATTGGATGTGTTTGGCGATAAGGTAGCGGCTAAGGAAGCTGCCCACAAGGCTGGTTTAACGACCATTCCGGGAACACCGGAGCCAACGCGTGATTTTACCGAAATTCAGGATTTTACGGCTAAGCACGGCTTCCCGGTTATGTTAAAAGCGGCAAGCGGCGGCGGTGGTAAAGGCATGCGGATCGTGCATTCCGAAGCCGAATTAGAAGCCGTTTACCAAAATGCGGTCAATGAAGCTAAAGCGAGTTTTGGCGATGATCGGATGTATGTTGAAAAATATATTGCGTCCGCCAAACACGTTGAGGTACAAGTCCTGGGCGACGAACATGGGCATTTGCTGCATCTTTTTGAACGTGATTGTTCGGTTCAGCGCCGGCAGCAAAAAGTTGTTGAAATTGCTCCTGCTGTGGCTTTGCCGTTAGCATTAAGAAACCGTATCTGTCAAAGCGCCGTTGATTTGATGGCTAGTCTGCATTATGAAAATGCTGGCACCGTCGAATTTTTGGTCGATGGCGATCAGTATTACTTTATTGAAGTCAACCCACGTGTTCAGGTGGAACATACCATCACGGAACTGATTACCGGGGTCGATATTGTTCAGTCCCAATTGCGCATTGCTGCCGGAGCCGATTTATTTGCGGACTTGCACTTACCGCAGCAAGATGCGTTACGGGAAAATGGGGCGGCTATTCAATGTCGCATTACGACTGAAGATCCAGAAAATAACTTCATGCCTGACACCGGCACGATTAATACTTATCGGTCACCAGGCGGCTTTGGCATCCGGCTTGATGTTGGTAATGCCTATGCGGGTGCCGTTGTCAGTCCATATTTTGATTCGTTATTGGTTAAGGCAAGTGTCCACGCACCTAGTTTTCCTGCTGCCGTGGCTAAGATGCAGCGCGCGTTACATGAGTTTCAAATTACCGGCGTCAAGACCAACGTCGCCTTTTTGGAACACTTACTGGCAACTCAGACATTCCGGACCGGTGAGGCAGAAACGGCCTTTATTGATGCGCATCCGGAATTGTTGCAAGTGCAGGCGAAACCAGATGTTGCTTCCCGGTTGCTTTGGTATATCAGCGATGTAACCGTCAACGGCTTTAAAGGGGTTGAACGGCAAAGTCAAAAGTACTATCCGGAGTTGCAATATGCACGCCATTTTTCTGCTGCTAAACCGCAGACGGATTTGGTGGCTCTACTTAAAAATGAAGGTGCCCAGGCGGTTACGGATTGGGTAAAGGCTCATCCAGCGCTGCTTTTAACCGATACGACTTTCCGCGATGCCCATCAAAGTCTGTTTGCAACGCGAATGCGGACCCGGGATATGTTAACGGTCGCCGAGGATATGGGAAACGGCTTGCCTAATCTTTTCTCAATGGAAGTTTGGGGCGGTGCGACTTTTGATGTAGCTTACCGCTTTTTAAATGAGGATCCGTGGGTGCGCTTGAAGAAGTTGCGAGCTGCTTTACCGCATACCTTGTTACAAATGCTTTTTCGGGGTAGCAACGCGGTCGGTTATCAAAATTATCCTGACAATGTTATTAAGGCCTTCATTAACCAGGCAGCAAATGACGGTGTGGATGTTTTTCGGATCTTTGATAGTTTGAATTGGTTGCCGCAGATGACCTTGAGTATTGATACGGTTAAGCAGGCTGGCAAGATTGCCGAAGCGACCATGTGTTATACCGGGGATATTTTAAGTGACGCCCATCCGAAATATCAGTTGGCATACTATGTCGACTTAGCTAAGCAGTTAGTTGATGCCGGGGCGGACATGATTGCCATTAAAGACATGGCGGGACTGCTCAAGCCACAAGCTGCGACTGAATTGATCGCGGCACTTAAGGATGCGGTGACGGTTCCGATCCATTTGCATACGCACGATACAACCGGTAATGGGATTGCAACTTATCTGGCTGCTACCAATGCCGGCGTGGATATTGTGGATGTGGCGCAAAGCAGCTTTTCCGGGACCACCAGTCAGCCGAGTCTGGAAAGCCTGTATTACGCGTTGAGTGGCAATCAACGTCAGCCGGAAGTCGCGATCGAAAAGGCGCAATCGTTGAATCGATATTTTCAGGCGATTCGTCCGTATTATGCGGACTTCAGTAATGGGGTGACCGGTCCGTTAACCGATATTTACACTGTCCAGATGCCAGGCGGTCAATATAGCAATTTACAACAACAAGCACACAGCATGGGCATTACGGATTTTGAGGCAGTTAAAGCCATGTATGCGCAAGTCAATACGCTGTTTGGTGACATTATCAAGGTGACGCCTTCGTCAAAAGTCGTTGGGGATATGGCATTGTTTATGTTACAAAATCATTTGACCCCGCAAGACGTTAAGGAACACGGAGAACAATACGACTTTCCTGCTTCAGTCGTGGCCTTTTTCAAGGGTGACTTAGGGCAGCCGGTCGGTGGTTTTCCTAAGACCTTACAGAAAAAGATTCTAAAAGGACAAAAGCCGTTAACCGTGCGTCCCGGACAATTAGCCAAGCCGGTTGACTTTGAGGCGGTACGACAGGATTTAATCGCGGCAGGTGTGCCGGATCCAAGTACCGAAGATATTTTAAGTGCCGTTTTGTACCCCGATGTTTTCAAGGCCTATGCGCGCAAGCAAAAGCAAATCGGGCCGGTGACCAAATTGGATTCACCTTCCTATTTTCAAGGTATGCGCCTAGGTGAAACGGTGGCGGTCCCAATTCGGGCCGGCAAGACGTTGATTATTCAACTGAATGCCATTGGCAAAGCGGACGCCAGCGGAATGAAGACGTTGTACTTTACCGTTGATGGGCAGAAACAGGAAATTCAGATCCGCGACGCTCATCAAAAGAGTGCTGGCTTGCAGCATCAGTTGGCCGAACCAACCGATAAGAATCAAATTGGTGCGCCGATGGCTGGAAAAATTGTTTCGGTTGCCATTAAGCAAGGACAGCATGTGGCCAAAGGTGAGGCTTTGTTTGTTATTGAAGCGATGAAAATGGAAACAACGGTACACGCACCATTTTCCGGAACAGTGACCCATCTGTATGTTGAAGCAGGTGCATTAATCAAGAGTCAGGAACTGTTGGCTAAACTGCAACCCGGGGCCGCCAAGCAGTGAGTTTAGAAGGTGAGAACATGTTTGCAATGAAACAGCGGCAAGGTTTAGTCGTTTGGGTCTATTCACTTAAGCAATTAAAGACCTTGCGCCGTTATGGCACCATTATGTACGTTTCGCGGCGGTTAAAATACGTTTATTTATATCTGGATCGGGATGAAATTGCAGCAACGAGTCACAAGCTTATAAAATTGCGGTTCGTTAAACGCGTTGAACCGTCACATCGGCCTGAGTTGAAAACAGAGTTCGGTGATGAAATTGGCAAATTCAAGCCGACTGAGGAAGATTTGGAAACCAAGGCGAAACCCCAACGACACGCCCGACTTTTAACCGGCGAGGCAAAAGGTGATCAACATGCGCGTCATTAGCGGTACATTTCGGGGGTTACGTTTAAATGCGGTACCGGGTAATCAAACGCGGCCAACCGCCGATAAGGTAAAGGAATCAATGTTTAACATGCTTGGCCCTTATTTTGATGGTGGGCATGCACTGGATTTGTATGCTGGCACCGGAGCGCTTGGCATCGAGGCCGTATCACGGGGGTTGACGGATGCAGTTTTGGTGGATCGGCAATATGCAGCGATCAAAACCATTCACACCAATGTTGCCCTGACTAAACAGGCAGAGCGCTTTACGGTTTTGAAAATGTCCGTGACGAAAGCGATTAGCCATTTTGCGGCCAATCACCAGCAGTTTGAGCTTATTTTGATGGATCCGCCGTATGCCCAGCAGCATGTTTTAGCACAATTAGCTGCGTTTGTCAGCCAACAATTAGTGGTGCCAGGCGGGCGGGTGTTAGTTGAAACCGGCTTGGATGTTGATTATCCTGAGGTCATCCCCGGATATACCAAAATACGGCGTCAGACCTATGGCGTTGCGCAGGTGCTTATTTTAGAGCGAAACGAGGAAGACCATGACTAAGAAAATTGCAGTATTTCCCGGCAGCTTTGACCCGTTTACAAATGGCCATTTAGACACGGTATTACGTGCCAGTCGCTTATTTGATGAGGTGGTTGTTGCGGCGATGACGAACACCAGTAAACGCGCGCTGTTTTCCAGTGATGAAAAACTCGCGCTGATCGAGGCCAGTACTGCTGATATAGCGAATGTTAAGGCAGTTGCGGCCCCTAGACGGTTGACAGTTGAATTTGCCCGTTCAATTGGCGCACGGTTTATCATCCGCGGCATCCGCAATGTTGCCGATTTTGGTTACGAAGCTGATATTGCCACGGTTAATCATGACTTGGATCAGGAAATCGAAACCGTCTTTTTGCTAGCAGACAAACAGTACGATGCCTTGTCTAGTACGATTATTAAGGAGGTCGCGGCGTTTGGGGGCGACATCCATCGATTCGTACCGGCACCGGTTGAAAAGGCCTTATATGCGAAACTAGGTGAGTCTCATCAAGCAAAGTAATCATTTGAAGTCCAAAAAACGTTGGCGGTGGCTAGTTGGCGCGATTATTGCCATCGTCTTGATCGCCGCGTTTTTATTCTTTCCCACCAATTATTATTTGGAAGTACCCGGTTCAGCCGAATCCTTAAAACCGTTTGTCAAAGTCGCCGGCACCAAAGATAAAGCCAAGGGAAGCTACATGCTGACGACGGTCGGTGTTGTGGGTCCGGCTTCCCCTGCGTTATTACTTTTCAGCAAAACCCAGGCGCATACCGAGATTGTGTCCAAGCAGGATTTAATGGGTAGTGACAGCAGTGCCGAATACGATCAGTTGCAGACTTACTATATGAAAAGTGCGGCCAATAACGCGGTAGCAGCTGCGTTTAAAGCCGCAAAACAACCGGTCAAAACCGAGCATCGCGGTATCTATGTGATGTCCGTGTTGCCACAATCACCATTTAAAGGCAAACTAGCCCTCGGAGACACGATCACAAAATTGAATGGTAAGTCTTATCAAACGGCGGATGCGTATGTCAATGCCATCAAGTCAAAAAAAGTTGGTACGAATATCACGTTAACCTACCAACATAAGGGCCAAACGAAGCAGGCAACCGCTAAACTAATTCGTCTACCGCAGACCAAACGAGCGGGTATTGGCATTACTTTAACTGAGAATACGGCGGTGACCAGTGATCCTAAAGTGACGATTGATGCGGGAAACATCGGTGGTCCTAGTGCCGGCACCATGTTTGCTTTGCAGATTTATACGCAAATCACCCACCAGGATTTACGTCGGGGTCGAATCATCGCGGGGACCGGTACGATTGATCCAGATGGTCATGTCGGTCAGATTGGCGGGATTGATAAGAAAGTTGTTGCCGCAGATGCAAAAGGTGCCAAGATTTTCTTTGCCCCGAATCAACCGGCCACAAAAAAGTTGAAGCATTACGATCCTAATTATGTCAATAACTACGCCGAGGCGGTCCAGACCGCAAAGCAAATCAAGACCAAAATGAAAATCGTGCCAGTCAAAACGCTCGGTGACGTCATTCGTTATATGAAAGCTTATGCCAAAGCTGACCAGTAAGTGGTTAGTGGTTGTAATAAGTTCAATTTAAAGAAGAACTGTTGAAAAAACAGTTCTTTTTGTTTGCCATGCGTAATGTGTTGTTGAGGTGAGAAAAATGGCGACACTGATTTATTGGCTGAAAACATATTGGTATGCACCCTTGATTATTTTAATCGGCGGTTTCTTTTTTTGGCAGCAGGCGAAGGCAGGATCGGCAAATCAGCCTTTGTCGGTGAGTGTGAATTCCCATAGTAGTTCGCACATGGCGGCGTCACGATCTAGTAAGGCAACAAGCATGAGTGGCAGTCATCGTCCGAGCCACGGTTTCGTGCATTTAAAAGGCGCAATACAACATCCTGGCATTTATCCGGTCAAAGAAAACACGCGCTGGGATGAAGTGGTTAAAGCTGCCGGCGGGGTGACGGCAGCGGCTGATATGCAACAAGTCAATCTAGCCAAGATCGCCAGTGATCAGGAAAGCCTGTATGTCCCGGAAAAAGGCGAAACGTCAACTGCAACGGCACCAACTACCACGGCAGGTGGCACTTCTGCTACTGGGAAGCCCACCCAGACTGCCAGTGGTGCCGTTGTTGATCTTAATAAAGCGGATGTGGCGCAACTGACGACCATCAGTGGGATTGGCCCCAAAAAGGCTGCGGATATTATTAGCTATCGCGACAGTCATGGTGGGTTCAAGGATATTAACGAACTCAAAGAAGTTCATGGTATCGGGGATAAGACTTTTGAAACCCTGGCGCCGCAGCTAACCGTGGGCCCATGAGCGGGCGGTTAATCTTACTTGCGGCTGCTTTTCTTGCCGGCATCATGGGCGGGATTGAGACCGA
>OBZZ01000844.1_pt1 | contig 10561 bp, 6 predicted proteins | sample 1501451 | NCBI WGS metagenome assembly OBZZ01 (sample SAMEA2580274, study PRJEB22360) | human gut metagenome | biome: human gut; feature: human-associated habitat; material: faeces | place: Denmark | collected 2008/2010
GTGGCGCGCGGTAATAACATTGACCAGGCGCGGGAGCGCGCCAAGAAAGCCGCCGGATTAATCACAGTCCAAGATGCCTAATAGCACGAGAATAATAGTTTTTCTCTTAGGTAAAACCCTATTTTCTCGCTTTCTACCGGCTTTCGCGGCTATATTCAGCAATAAATACCACAGATTTTATTTTTAGGTTTTCGTCTTTTTCGATTTTATTTTCGATATTTTTTAACTAGATATAGAAATGCATTATTGCCGACGTTAATATAAGAAGTAAAAGCAGACCTCGAAAGGGAAAGGTAAAAAGTATGGCCAGGAAAACCAGAATTGTTCTTATTGATGACATTAATGGCGAACTCGGGGATGAAACCATTAAGTTTGGTCTTGACGGTATTGATTACGAAATTGACTTATCTGCGGAAAATGCCGCTAAGTTACGAGAGGTCATAGATCCGTGGATTCAAGCGGGACGCCGGGTAGGAGGACGCCGGGTGGCCGGTACTGACACCCGGAAGGTTTCTGATGCCTCCAAGATTCGTACCTGGGCTCGTGAGCAAAATATGCAGGTATCTGAAAAAGGACGTATTTCCGCAAAGGTGCGTTCCGCCTACTACCGCACGCATTTGAAATAAATTAGGGACTTATACCCCGGGAATTTTCACCTAAAGAATGAGACACTGAGGATATGACTTACAAACTTATATTGCTCCGTCACGGGCAAAGCGAATGGAATGCTAAGAATCTTTTCACCGGTTGGGTGGATGTTCCGCTCTCCGATCAGGGTCGCCAGGAGGCCACTCACGGCGGTGAACTAATGAAGCAAGAGAACATCCTGCCGGATATTGTTTTCACTTCTCTGCTACGCCGGGCGATTATGACCGCTAATCTGTCTTTGGATGCCGCTGATCGGCACTGGATTCCGGTTAAGCGCAGTTGGCGCCTAAATGAACGCCACTATGGCGCTTTGCAGGGCAAAGACAAGAAAGCTATCCGCGACCAGTACGGCGATGAACAGTTCATGCTCTGGCGCCGCTCTTACAGCACTCCTCCCCCAGAAATCGAATTGGGATCCGAATTCTCGCAGGATACTGATCCGCGCTACAGCGGGGAACCGATTCCGCGCACCGAATGCCTAGAGCAAGTATTGGAGCGCCTACTGCCCTATTGGGAACAGGAAATCGTTCCGGAACTCAAGAGCGGCAAGACCGTGATGGTGGCAGCGCATGGTAACTCGCTGCGCGCGATTGTAAAGCACCTGGATCAAATCAGTGATGACGATATTTCTGGTTTGAATATTCCTACCGGGGTTCCTTTGTACTACGAGCTGGATGAGAATCTGCAGCCAGTTAAGAAGGGCGGAACCTACTTGGATCCGGATGCCGAAGCCAAGATTGCGGCGGTAGCCAACCAGGGCAAGTAGCCTCTTTTTCTTGACAGTCCCCGAGGGCGACCTCGGGGACTTCGTCATATCTAGCCCCGGTTGCGCCGGGCTTTGGGGTTCATCCGGCTGCGCCCTCAGACAGAAAAATAGCAGATTTGCGGGTCTGCGGAAGAGGAAAGAGAAAAAAGTATGAAATGGCGCAACTTTGGCGTATCTCACTACCGTGCGGAAGGTAAATATGGGAGACTGAGTTCAGGTGCAACCAGCGCCTGTGTCGCAGGTGACACGCGGGAGGTCACTATCTTCCGCAGTTACAAAAGACACTCCACTCGGATCGTCGGGCACGTACCTGCCCGTGGAGGAGATATATAAATATGGGAAAAGTTGTATTTGATTCGGTAACCCGAATCTATCCGGGGTCAGATCACCCGGCTGTTGATAAATTGAATCTGGAAATCGAGGATGGAGAATTCCTGGTTTTGGTCGGCCCTTCGGGCTGCGGCAAAACTACTTCGCTCCGGATGCTGGCTGGTCTAGAGGACATTAACTCCGGCAAGATTTACATTGGGGATAAAGATGTCACCAATGTGCAGCCCAAAGATCGCGACATCGCGATGGTTTTCCAGAACTATGCGCTTTACCCGCACATGACCGTGCGGCAAAACATGGGCTTTGCCCTCAAGATTGCTAAGGTTCCGCAAGAGGAAATCGATAAGCGGGTCGAACAGGCAGCGGAAACTTTGGATCTAACCGAATATTTGGATCGTAAACCGAAGGCTCTTTCTGGCGGTCAACGTCAGCGCGTGGCTATGGGACGCGCGATTGTGCGTAAACCCCAGGTGTTCTTGATGGACGAGCCGCTGTCGAACCTGGATGCGAAGCTGCGGGTTCAGACTCGTACCCAGATCGCCCAGTTGCAGCGCACTTTGGGGGTCACTACGTTGTACGTGACCCACGACCAGACGGAAGCGCTCACCATGGGCGATCGCATCGCGGTGATTGCGGGCGGAATCTTGCAGCAGGTGGGTACGCCGCGTGATCTTTATGATCACCCAGCGAATGCTTTCGTGGCTGCATTCATCGGCTCGCCGGCTATGAACATCGGTACCTTCAAGGTGCAGAATGGTTCGGCAGTGCTAGGGGGAGCAAAGATTCCGCTGGCACAGTCTACTTTGGATGCGATGAAGCCCGAGGACAACGGGGAAGTCATCATTGGTTTCCGTCCTGAAGCACTCGAGGTCCAAGAGGGCGCAGTGGATCCGGAGCACACCATTCCGATCAAAGTGACCCACGTTGAGGAACTAGGCTCTGACGCCTATGTTTACGGCACTTTGGATGGTCATGACGCTAAGGAACATCGCAGCGATGGTCGTCCTTCTTTGAACCAGGTAACTATTCGCGTGGCTCCGCATTCTGCGCCGCCTGCGGGATCGATAATGCCGGTGCGGATTAAAGAGGGCGGACGGCATATTTTCTCGGCCTCTACCCAAGAACGGCTACCGGAATAAACAATCGAATAGCAACCATAATTGTTGGGGGGCAGGCGTTTCGCTTGCCCCCCACTGCTATTGCGAGCGTTATTGCGAGCGGTGAACCTGGGGTTCTACCGAGTTAATACCCGAACCTTTATTCCCTAGTCGAGTATTGGCATGTTCCGCTAATCAGGTATTACCTACCAATTCGGGGCTGATAGGCGAATTGATTGCGGGGTCAATGCCCATTTTGAACATTGACCCCGCAGTACGTGATTTACGTTAGCTAAGCAGCTGCTTCCTAGCGCGCATGCTTAGGCTGGCGCCGCCGAGCCAGCAAATAGGCTCCGGCTCCGGCACTAATAGTGGACAGCCCCAAAATGGTGGACAAATCAGCGGCGCCGGTGTGCCCGAGGCCGGAACTGGAAGTATTATCCTGTTCACCTGCATGTTTACCTGCCGAGGATGGCCCGGGCGCGATGCAGTCTTGGTAGAGCTTCTCGTAGGTGGCTTTCGCCTTATCCAACTGCGTGTTAGCCTGCTGCAAGGCAGCTTCGAATGGCTGCAGGGCAGCTTTAGCCTTTTGGTATTCTGGCTCTGCCTGCTTGACAGTTTCCGCAGCGGCTTCCGTGGCTGCTACCGCAGGCGGATATTCCCCATATTTTGCTACAACAGCATCGATAGCATCCTGCATGGCATCACTGACAGTGGGAGCCGCGGGCGCGCGGAACATCGAGATTGCCCTAAATGCGGCCGGAGCGGCGGGGGCAGGGCTGCTGTTTGGCTGCTGCTTAACCCAAGTATCGAGGTCGGGTACTTCCTGCGCGGCTTTGTTATCTGCCTCAGCCTGATCTTTGGCTGCCTGGGCAGTATCTTTTGCCGCCCCAGCGTCCTGTGCTTCTTTATCAGCTTTTTCCTTTGCCGCTTTCGCATCGTCTACCGCTTTCGCGGCGGCATCGGCTTTCGTCTTGGCCTCATCCGCGGCTTTTTGGGCGGCGTCTTTGTCTGCGTAATCCTTAGCAGCCGCGTCGTTTGTCGTCTTGGCGTCCGCTAGTTCTTTATCAGCTTTGTCTTTAGCTGTCTGCGCGGTCGCTACTGCCGCATCAGCTTTTTCTTTCGCCGCGTTCGCATCGGTTAGCTTGGTTTTGGCGTCGGTTACTGCCGCATCGGCTTTAGCTTTTTCGTCTTTAGCAGTATCGAGGGCGCTTTGAGCTGCATCAATCGCTTCTTGGGCAGCTTTCAGTTTCTCATCAGCATTGTCGTGGGTGGCCAACGCTTCGTGATAATTCTTGGTAGCCTCATCCAAAGCTTTTTTCTTTTCGTCTGCTGTTTGCTTTGCGGAATCGGCAGCTGCTTGTTTGGCGTCTACCTCAGTTTGTGCCTGGTTAACTTCCTGATCTGCCGCTTCTTTCGCGCTGGTAGCATCGGTTAGTGCCTGAGTTTTCTTATTGACCACGTTTTGCTGATTCTCGGTAGCAGTAGTGGCGTTATCGAGTTCCTGCTTGGCCGCCGGAACCGCCTCCTGTGCCTTCTTAAGTGCTGCTTCCGCTTCCTCCAACGCTTTCTGGCAAGCCTCACAATTCTTCGCTTCCGCCTCGGCGGTAGCTGTTGCCTGCTGCAAGTTTGTTTCTGCAGTTTTTTGCGCGGCCTGCTTTTCTGCAAGCTTATCTTGAGCTGCAGTTAATGCTTTTTGCGCGTCTATCGAACCATTATCCTTGGCATCCTTCAATCCGTTGTAATACTTCATGAAGTCCGATTGGTATTTTTCCACAGAATAGGCGTTACCTGTAATTACGGGGCTCAAATCAACTGATTGTACGTATCTGTATGACGAGCTTGACGGGCGAAAAGCGTAGCCCATTACTTTTCGCTCTTCCGGGCTCCACGAATATCCCCACATTAAATCATCAACCAGGTTCAAGTAGTGGCCCACAGACTTATTTTTGGGTTTAAGAATCTTATCCATCTCTTCTCTGGTTTTGTATCCTTGTGCCCTTAACCTGTCAAAGTCTTCCTTTTCCTGATCCCACCATCCTTCTATTGCTTCTGCAGCAGTTTTCCTGCCCCAAGAGAGGTTCTCGTACGGGGGCTGAATGGCAAAGGAGTGCCCGATCTTTGCTTGCGACCAGTTAGCGTTAGCTTGTGCAACCGCCATCACGAAATCGTCTACTTGTAAAATTGAAAGCTTTCGTCCATCGATTCCACCATCTGTTTGGCGTTTCTCGTTGAAAATTGCGAGTTGCTCAACAGAAATCTTCATATTCTCTAAGCTGCGGGCATCATCTTTGCCGGCATTGCGGGTTGGTTCTAGGTAGGAGGAGCCATCGCTAGCTGTCCGCTCTTTAGTAAACACTTCCAACGCCTCGGTAGAACCACGCAATTTGAAGTATCCAACCGAGCCCAGGTCCCACTGTTTCTGAGCTTCAACTTTGGAGTCCTCTACGGCTTTTTGGGCTTTATTTACCGCTTCTTGTGCTTCTGCAACTGCTGCTTCAGCTTCTTCCTTAGCCTTCGTAGCTTTCTCTACCTCTGCTTTGGCAGCGTCGCATTTTGGCTGCTGTGCATCTAAGTCTGTTTGCGCTTTATCTTTATTGGTTGCAGCATCTTTTTGTGCCTTGACGGCTTCGTCATAGGCGGTTTTCGCTTCCTGTTGCTCGGCTTTCAAATTATCTAGCTTAGTGTTTTCCTCATCGAGGGCTTTTTGCGCATCAGCAACTGCCTGTTGCTTTTCTTTCGCGACATCCTGCTTTTCTTTCAGTGTCGCCTTAGCAGCTTCAAGGGCTTGATCTGCAGCATTCTTGGCAGTTGTAGCGCCATCATAGGCAGTCTGAGCTTTATCTAACTTTGCTTTTGCTTCATTGACTGCATTGTCGTTTTTTAGAAGGTCTTCTATTTCCTTCTTCTTATCCTTCGCCTCATTCAACGCAGCTTCTTTAGCTGTTACCTTATCCGCAGCGTCTTTAGCTTTTTGCTCCGCAGCTTGCTTGGCGCTTTCAGCCTGCTTTACATCCTGCTTTGCCTGCTCCGCAACCTTGGTTGCTTCGTCCAGTTTGCTCTGGGCGGTAGCTGCCTCCTGCTGCGCCGCAGCTAGTGCCGCTGCTGCGTCCTCAGCAGCTTTCTTAGCTTCAGCTACCGCGTCAGCTCCGGGAGCAGCGTCCTGCGCCTGCTTATTCGCGTTATCTGCTGCCTCTTGATTCGTCTTCGCGTTATTGAGGTTTTCTTCGGCTTTCTTTGCCCGTTGCTCAGCCTCACCAAGAGTCTGCTCCGCTTCCTGCAGCTTCTCCGCTGCCGCCGCCAGGGCTTGCGCCGCCTGGTCCTGCATCTGCTTATGCGCAACGGTGGCATCATCCCGTTTCTGTTGCTGGGCAGCTTGTGCCTTCCGCAAGGCATCCTGGGCACCCGCATACGCCGCGAGGGGCTTGGCAATCTCTGGCTTGGCCTGCTCAGCATCCAAATTGGCGGCCGCGTCCGCGGCTTGCTGCTGAGCACGCTGATAATCCTGATAGGCCTTATTCACCGCCGAAACGTCAACTCCGGCACGGCACTGCGAAACAGATCCCGGAATATTCAACTTGCCCTGTGGTGCTGGTTGATTAATCCCGAATGCCGCCCCCGCCGGAGCCACCAAAGCAATACCGGTGCCTGCTGCAATCGCTACCTTTGTAACCTTTTTGCGTGCCATAAGAATTCCCTCTACATCCTGTTAATTTCACTCGTATTATCGAGCCTTAAGTTCCCTATAATCTTCTCGTATTTAGAGACAAAAGTCCAGTCCAGAGGTATTTTAGAGGGATTTATCCCGAAGTTCGGACAGCTGCAAAACATTAGGGAGTAAATAACGGAAGAAACCGCGCGGAAAAAGACACACCCTACAGTCAACAACCTCAAAATACCGCTGGCAAACCCCAAAATCCTGCCAGCAAACCCCAAAATCAGAGCCAAAATAATGGGCACTAGAGCAAAAAATAATCTGGCTCCTAGACTGGGAACGTCCTAGGAGCCAGATTATTTCTTTTTATTTACTGAAGCCAATCAACCAGGTAACGACTGGATTCTTAGATTATTTTGAGGAGTCGCGTCCTCGTCCCTAAGGACGCGACCCTCTTTGGGACCGTTAGGCATAGAAAACGCAAGTTACCCAACGGAGTATGCGGGCAGCTTCAACTCGTAGAGAGAAGCTGACATGAACGAAGTGAGCCAGAACTGCACGGTGGGTTGAATCTGCTTGCCCTTCATATCGGGGGTCAAAGTCAGAGTGTCACCGGTTCCAACCTGCTTACCGTTTTGGTCCTTCCAGATCACGTCACTGAAACGCTCGACTGAATCGGAGTTACCCTGCAAGCTAACCTTCGCGATCAGCTTGTCGCCCTGGCGAACTACCTGATCCTGATCGAATCCGTAGTATTCCAGTTTCATCGGTTCAGAGATCGAGGTGCCCACCGGGTTGGTGACCTTCAGACGGAAGCGTAAGGATTCGGCCTCGGCGCGGTTAGCAATCGGAGCCGACCGCAGCAGACCCCACTTGTCTTCGGTACGCGCACCGGGAGCGTAGTCCAGATCGTTCGCAGTTCCGTAGAAGCGGTGATCATTGGGAATCCGGAACTTGTCCTTCACGTCCTCCCAAGTCTTACCGGCATCCTTGGAGCGCTGCCACTGGTACTTCATCCCGGTGGAGCCCTGCACGGTGAGCTTAGCCGGTTCGGCGTATCCACCCTGAGCTACCCGAGGAGCGGCGTTCACCTTAATCTGGGGAGCCATCTCGCTGGAGGAGATCATGGGATCGAACAGCTTCACGGTGTAGGCGTAGGAGGAACGAGTCGCACCTTTCACCCCGGTAACGGTGACCTTGTAGTCACGCGAACCATCGGTACCTGCCGGCAGATCCTTGATCTTCGGCATCTTGATTAGCAGGGTGTTGTAGTAGTTCCAGGTTCCGGGACCTTTACCATTGAGCGTGTTGTTCAAGACGGTGGTGGGAACTTCGGCACCGTTGGGGCCAGTTACTCGCACCCGAGCGCCCGAAAGATCGGGACGCCGCGACTTGCTTTCGCCCCGGAAAGAGACGCTCCAGCGTTCCACATCTTCTTGGTCATCACGGTTGGTGGTCAGCAACTGGTAAGGGAAGTAACCGGCAGACGGCCAGGTCATAACTTCCGGCTTGTAAGCAGCGTCATTGGCAATCTGCTTGTTATTGAAATCAGGAGTGCTAACCAGTTGATTTCCGGTTACCGCAATCGCGTTGTAACCATTTACATTTCCGTAGGAAGTGGTAGATAAGGTGGGATCCATCAAAGCAATACGGTGTCCCAAGCGGTCATTGGAGCCCACTTTAGTCATCGTGGAAGCACCCAGGCTAGAAGGATCGATGAAGTACCACAGAATCTGTTCAGCGGGAGTCTGTCCCGCACTATCAGAAAGGTTAGAGATGGCCGCTCCCTGCTGAGCTTTAAAACTGAAGCATTTGGAACTCTTGTCAATGGTGTGGGAAAGACGGCCATTAGCAGCCATATTGAGGGCGGCCTGCTGTGTGTAATCTTGCAGCGCAGAAGTGGTATCCATCTTCACCGCTTCAGCTCCGTTGAGGCCGCGGAAGTAGTTAAGGGCCCGAGCCACCGAGTTAGCAGTCGTGGGATTAACCACGCCGGCACGGCAGTTTTTGTAGTCCGCACCATTGTTGGGGCTTTCGGGGTAATCGGTATCGGCAATATCGCTCAGGTAACGGGTACGAACCTCTTCACGGTTGTTGGTGTTGATTGCGTTGGCTGCAACTGCGGTCGAACCGGCAGAGGAGGTATCGGTAAAGAAGGTAGCGGCATCGGCCAGGTTTACTCCTGCCGCGACTACACCGGCTACTAGAACACCCACAGCCAAAGTCTTGGCGTGTTCCTTCCACGTTTTCATCGTAGATCCCGTTCCTTGCGTTTTCCTCTTATGGAAACCAAATCCTTTAGTTTCCGTGAACGTCACGTCCCCTCGCTCCGTTCATTAACTATTATCCGCCTAAACGAACAAAAATAAAAGCGATAATGTTGGAAAATGAAAGTTTTACACCTGGTAGGTTGAATTTATGAATACTTACCAACCATAAAGTGGATGTGACCTGGTCTATTAGACTGTTTTCAGATTTTTTCGACGTTAGTCGTACCCTAGTAGTAAACTGTGAGTTCTCTCACTAGTAATTTTTACCATTTAAATGATTTAATCTAAGCGTTCGTTTAAAAGTGGCTACAAGCTGCGCATATAGGTAGACAGCTACAGTTCTCTCATCTAAAGTTAGAAAACATAAATTTTTTTGATGCACCATGCTGCTTAGCCTGAGCTTTCACTCATCTAGCGAATCTAACAGTACTAGATTGAAATATTTGAGTGTACTCATGTTCAGACAATCTTTATCCAAGATTTCCCGGGTGGGGCATTGCTTTTCTTTAACCGCTTGCCCCAAAATCCCTAGCTGGGACAAAATGTAACTCCCTACTTGGCCCACGAATCTCATTTGTTAGCCTTTCAAGTTTGCAAGGTATATATAAGGTATAAAGGTAGACCGTTAACCTAAGGGAAGAGGAAGTCTTGAGCGCTAAGAAACTGGTAATCGTCGAATCTCCAGCTAAGGCTCGCACTATCAGCGGGTACCTCGGCGCTGACTACCAAGTAGAAGCCTCGGTAGGCCACATTCGGGACTTGCCGCAACCGTCTGCCCTACCTGAAAAACTCAAACAGTCCGGATATAAGAAGTTCGCGGTAGACGTGGACGATAACTTCCAGCCCTACTACGTGGTTAATCCCGATAAGAAGAAAACCGTGGCGGGACTGCGCAAGGACCTGGCGAAAGCCGAAGAACTCTACCTCGCCACTGATGAGGACCGCGAGGGCGAGGCGATTGCCTGGCACCTGATGGAAGTATTAAAACCCAAGGTTCCCGTAAAACGGATGGTCTTCCATGAGATTACCCGCGAAGCCATTGATCGCGCTCTAGAAAACACTCGCGATATTGACACCGACCTGGTATCTGCGCAGGAAACTCGCCGAATTTTAGACCGTCTCTACGGCTACGAAGTTTCCCCGATTCTATGGCGCAAAGTTGCTCGGCACCTTTCAGCCGGACGGGTACAGTCAGTGGCCACTCGCCTGGTGGTACAGCGCGAGCGGGAACGGATTGCTTTCATTCCTGCTAATTACTTTGATCTGAACGCCACCTTTAGCGCTGATGGTGGGGACTTTAATGCTCGCGCCCTAGAAATGGATGGGGTTCGTTTTGCCGTTGGCCGCGACTTTGATGACCGCGGCCAGTTAAAACGCAAAGCCACAGTGATGGATCAGCAGCTGTGGGAAAAACTGGTACAGGCTTTAGAAGAACCGGCTCACTGCCACGTGACTTCGGTAGAGTCAAAGCCCTATACTCGCCGTCCCGCCCCGCCTTTTACTACCTCTACCCTGCAGCAAGAGGCCGGACGTAAACTGCGAATGTCTTCGCGGCAGACTATGGCGCTTGCGCAATACCTTTACGAAAACGGCTACATCACCTATATGCGTACTGACTCGACCGCGCTTTCCAGTCAGGCGATTTCGGCGGCGCGGCGCCAGGCAAAGAATCTTTACGGGGCAGATGCTATCCCCGAAAAACCCCGTTTTTATGCCAAGAAAGCCAAGGGTGCACAAGAAGCCCACGAAGCAATCCGCCCTGCCGGAGATAACTTCCGCACCCCGGACCAGGTAC
>OBZZ01000853.1_pt1 | contig 10388 bp, 10 predicted proteins | sample 1501451 | NCBI WGS metagenome assembly OBZZ01 (sample SAMEA2580274, study PRJEB22360) | human gut metagenome | biome: human gut; feature: human-associated habitat; material: faeces | place: Denmark | collected 2008/2010
CCGCAGGGCGCTCTCCGATTTCCAACAGGCTGCCACGGTCTTGGCTCTAAACTATGTGGCCAGCTCTCACCGCGGTCTTTCCGCAGGTATCCAGAAAGAAAACGAAGAAGCGGTAAAGAAGCTACTGCAGGCCCGCCGACAATTTGCTAGAGCCAGCAGCGCAGTGGGTGCCTATCGGATGGGGCTAGCCTAGGGTGAGCTCCGGTTTTAGAGTGCCGAGGCCGCTTCCGAACCCTTTTCCACCTAACGGGAAAGATCCGCTCGGTCCCGACTGGCCGGTTGATCAGGAGGGATACCCCGGTCGCCACGCTGCCCGGGTAGTGGCGTTTGATTCCCGAGGGCGCATCCTCTTAATCAGTGGACACGATTTTTCTGATCCCACCCATCGCTGGTGGTTTACCCCCGGAGGGGGGATTGAGGACGGAGAAACCCGCGAGCAGGCGGCTCTGCGGGAATTTAAAGAAGAAACCGGAATCGCCCTGAATCTTGGTCAGTTGCAAGGCCCGGTGCTTTACCGCGAATCCTTGCTAAAGTTTCGCAAACTTTGGGCCATCCAGGCAGAACACTATTTCTTAGTGCGCTTAAACGCAGACGCGCCCCGGGCATTTTCCGCCCAGTGGACGCCCTCGGAAAAGCAACTTTTAGAGGATATCCGCTGGGTTCCCCTTACGGAACTTGCCCACTTAGGCGAGCGGGAAACTATCTATCCTAACTGCCTCCCCGAACTGGCTCAGCAGTGGGCGAGCGGTTGGGATGGGAACTGCCTCAGCGTCTACGATTAAGGCTATTTTGACGCTGAGGGCGCGGCAATTATGAGAACGGCGACTCCGCGATAATAAACGACACCAGGTCAGAATATGCGTCATAGGGATCTATTCGAAAATTAGGTATGCCAGTCTCTAAATCTATGTATATCACCAGGTGATGCCACACTCTACCCATGCGTTCCCACAGTTCGGTGGCGATCTGATAGATTTCCTCCAAGCTTTCGCCTAGACCGAACTCAAGAACTTCTTCATCTTTCATAGCCATGCTGTGATACACAAACTGTACCGGCAAGTTTTCTGCTTCTCCTTCGCTGGATTTTTCGGGTACGTTAATGAGCAGGTTAAGGTGTATTTTTTCTGCCGGAAAATCTTTCCCCGCATGCTCCCACGCCCGACGAAAAGCGTTAATAAGCCTATGTATATTTCCGCACCTGAAGCAGCCAAACTCATCATCTTGGAAATCAAAGTACAGTTTAACCTGATTAGTTTCGAGCTCTTTTACGGCAGTCATTATGCTCCATTTCATCCCCATTTCCAGCCAAATACTGCGGGCAATATCATCAATTTTTGCTAGGCGCTTGCCTCGGGCGAAGTGTAATATTCCTTCTTCGGCTCTAGCGGTTGCGCAACTAGTGATAAAAGCTCTGGCACATTTAGTGATGGAAGTAGGCTGCTGATCAATAAAAAAGGTATAGATCAAATGCTCAGCGAAAAACTCTGGTTCTGATTCTTCCCAAGCCGCAGTGAGATTTTTTCCTAATAAACTCGTCTTGTGTAATATTTCTTCTTTATTTTTTGGTGATAACCGGTCATCGTCAACTGTATACATTTCTATTCCTTTCTGCTGATGAGCTGGGGTGAAAAGTTCTGTGTCACTGCTACTGGTAGCAGTTCCGGTCGCAACCTGTCGGCAGCTTGGGGGACAAGACCGGGTTAGCTGCTTTTCATTTTAACTACCCATTATTTGAAAGGTGCGTACTTCTTCCGTAATTGCCCGCGTTCTACCTAGAAAACGTGGTGGCTAGCGCTGGGGATGGCAACTGCCCAAGCGTCTGCGATTAAGGGTTTTTAGACGCTGAGGGCGCAAAGGCGCTAAAATCAGGCTTGTATTTTGAAATGCAATTGCGCGAACAGAAATTAAGGAGAGCGAATGTCGGGTCACTCAAAGTGGGCTACCACCAAGCATAAGAAAGCGGCAATCGACGCTAAGCGGGGCAAACTATTTGCCCGGTTGATTAAGAATATCGAGGTAGCAGCTCGTACCGGTGGCGGCGATCCCGCGGGAAACCCCACCCTTTTTGACGCGATCCAAAAGGCGAAAAAGAACTCGGTACCCGCCGATAACATCAAACGGGCAGTAGCGCGCGGCTCCGGCGCCGAAGCTGGCGGCGCAGACTGGCAGACTATCTCCTACGAAGGCTATGGCCCGGGCGGAGTAGCGATGCTGGTAGAGTGCCTCACTGATAACAAAAACCGCGCTGCGGCGGATGTGCGCACTGCCTTTAGCAAGAACGGCGGCAACTTGGCTGATCCTGGCTCCGTTTCCTACCTATTTAACCGGATCGGCGCTATCGAGGTCGCTAAAGCCGAGGGCGTAGACGAAGACACCATTTTGATGGCGGTTCTGGACGCGGGGGACGGAGAAGGCGGAGCAATTGGGCTTGACTTCACCGTTATTTGCGATCCCACGAATCTGGTTGAGGTACGCAAAGCCCTACAAGAAGCCGGCATTGACTATGATTCGGCAGAATCCCAGTGGAAAGCTACCACCGAAGCAGAGCTAGATTTAGCTAAGTATCGCCAGGTTATGCGGCTAATTGATGCGCTAGAAGATAGCGATGACGTGCAAGACGTATTCACTAACCTTTCGGTTAGCCCCGAGGTGCAAGCCCAATACGAAGAAGGGGAAGAATAGGCCAGATTATTGCGGATAATCGGGATTGACCCCGGTCTTACTCGCTGCGGGATCGGGATTATTGATATGGATTCGCAGCGGCGTGCCCAATTGGTGCACGTCGAGGTGGCCCGCTCTCCGCAAAATATGGCCTCCCATTTCCGCCTAGATAAAATCCGCCGGCGAATAGCAGCGGCTATCGAAGAGCACCACCCGGAAGTCATGTCCATTGAGCGAGTGTTCGCGCAAGATAACGTGCAATCGGTTACCTCCACCATGTGGGTGATGGGGATAGCCATGAGCGAGGCCGCCGCCCACAAACTACCGCTAGCTATCCACACCCCCTCGGAAGTCAAAGCTGCCGTCACCGGCTCTGGGGTCGCGGGTAAAGCTCAAGTGCAGCATATGGTGCAACGAATTTTGCGGATGGAGAAAGTGGTGCGACCTGCCGATGCCGCCGACGCTTTAGCAATCGCGATTTGTCATGGTTGGCGGCAAGACGGTTTGCAAGGAGCGAGCCGGGATGGCACCGTGAATGTTTCCCTCTCCGGTAAAATATCTTCGCGGGGAAATCTGACTGCTGCCCAAAAATTGTGGGCGCAGGCGCAGGCCACCAGTCGGCGCACCGGCGCGGTTGATCCCCGGCTTAGGCGAAATAAGGGCAAGTAGGATAGCGTTTATAACCAGTAGCCAGCTAGCGGAGATTCTATATGATTACGCATTTATCGGGAACCATCGAAGAAGTCAGACTAGACAAAGCCACTATTGATGTGGCGGGCGTGGGCTACACTTTTTTCGCCACCCCAGCTACTTTGTCGACCCTGGCCGCGGGTGAGCAAGCGAAAATCTTAACCCACCTGGTGGTGCGGGAGGAAGCGTGGTTACTTTTCGGGTTTTCCGGACGCGATGAACGCGATATTTTCTCGACCCTAATTACGGTTTCGGGAATCGGACCCAAACTAGCCTTAGCCGCCCTGGCAGTATTTAGTCCCGATGAGCTGCGGGCAGCGGTTTCCCAAGCTGATCTAGCGGCCCTTACCCAAATCCCGGGGGTAGGCAAGAAATCCGCGCAGCGAATCCTAGTAGAAATCGGAGACAAACTAGGCGAACCTGGCGAAGTGGAAACTTCCCCCACTGGCGGGATTGGTAGCGCCGGCAAAGAAGAGGTCTGCCACGCCCTCGAACAGCTAGGGTGGAGAACTCCGCTGGCACAAAAAGCAGTTAAAGAGGCCGCCGAAGCTAACCCGCAGGCACAGGTGCCGGAACTGTTGCGTGCGGCCTTACAATTGCTAGGTAAGAATCACGCATAGGGGAGCGACGTGGAAGAAACAAACGAATGGGCGATCAGCTCTCCGGTAGGGCCGGGAGCAGACGAAGTTGAGCGGGCCGCAGAGGCTGCGCTGCGCCCTAAAGATTTGGATTCTTTCGTGGGGCAAGAGAAGATTCGTCGCCAACTTGACCTGGTGCTCAAAGCCGCGATTGGACGCGGGGCTACCCCAGATCATGTGCTTTTAGCTGGTCCTCCGGGTTTGGGAAAAACCACTCTGGCGATGATTATTGCCCATGAAACTGGAACTTCGCTGCGGCTTACTTCCGGGCCGGCGATTCAACACGCCGGGGATTTAGCGGCAATACTTTCTGCCCTGCAAGAGGGCGACGTCCTATTTATTGATGAGATTCACCGCTTGGCACGTACTGCAGAAGAAATGCTTTACCTGGCGATGGAAGATTTTCGGGTAGACGTGGTTGTTGGTAAAGGTCCGGGAGCGACCTCGATTCCCCTGACTCTGCCGCCGTTCACAGTTGTGGGGGCAACTACTCGTTCCGGGCTGCTGCCAGCGCCTTTGCGTGACCGTTTCGGTTTTACCGCCCACCTAGACTATTACAGTCCCGCTGAATTACAGCAGGTGCTTACCCGCTCTGCGCGGCTGATGGAAGCCGAGCTGGATCCACAGGCAGCCGCCGAGATGGCTGCGCGTTCGCGAGGTACCCCCCGGATCGCTAACCGCTTGCTGCGCCGGGTTATCGACTATGCCCAGGTAAACGGGGACGGCACGCTCTCCTTGAAAGCTGCCAAAGCTGCCCTCGACCTCTTTGAGGTGGACCCGGCCGGGCTCGATCGCTTGGACCGCTCGGTTCTGCAGGCGCTGTGTAAGCGGTTTGCCGGAGGTCCGGTGGGACTGACAACTTTGGCAGTTTCGGTGGGGGAGGAACCGGAAACCGTCGAGACAGTTTCCGAGCCTTACCTAGTGCGAGAGGGATTTATTGCCCGGACTCCTCGCGGGCGAATCGCCACCCCTAGCGCGTTCTCTCATCTGGGATTGACCCCGCCCCGGCGAGACGCGGATGCCTCCCTTTTTGACTTCAGTGACAGTGAATCAGGGGGCAACTGGTCACAAAACCGGCCAAATACGGGCAGTAAAGATGAAACAGACGTGCTTTAACGCTTAGAATCGTTAAGGTTAAGAATTATAGATTGGAAGGTTGACAATGGGTAGTGGGTTGCTTCTAGCAGTTATCGCCGCGTTCTTAGTGATGATGGTTTTTTCTTCACGCAATGCCAAGAAGAAGCAGGCAGAGCAGCGCGACAAACTTGCAAACGATATGGTGCCAGGCGCCTGGGTAATGACCACCTCTGGTTTTTACGGACGTTACGTAGAAACCGATGGTGACGTAATCGTATTGGAAACTTCCGATGGTACCGAAACCCTGTGGACTTCTCGGGCTATTGTCAGCGTCGGGAACCCGCCTTTTGCTCCCGATGCTAATGCGGAACATGCGGCAGGCGTCGGCGAGGAAAAAGACGAAGACGTTAAGGATCTAGCGGACGATTCTCAGGAAGAAGAAGACTCAACTGACGAGGTCAAGGATTCTTCTTCCGAGGATAGCGATCCGGATGCAAAGAACTAATAGGCGAAGAAATACTCACCGTATTTAACGGAAAGAACAACATTGGCGAAGAAAAAATATCACGCTGGTCGCACGCTGGCGATTTTCCTGGTACTTGTACTGGCTTTATCTGGAACCTTGCTAGTGGGGGTACTAACTAAAAAAGCGAAGCCTACGCCCTCTTTGGCTTTGGATTTAGAGGGCGGCACCCAGCTGATCCTCACTCCGAAAGCAAATGCCGCTTCCGGCGCGAAGCGCGCGGTGACGGCGGAAGATATTACTCAGGCAATTGAGGTTATTCGTCAGCGTGTCGATGCCTCCGGTGTTTCGGAAGCTGAGATTACCTCCCAGGGGAACTCTAATATCTTGGTTTCTCTGCCGGGTAACCCGTCGAAAGAAACCTTGGATTTGGTACGCCAGTCTGCCGAGTTGTATTTCCGGGCAGTGCTGCGATCCGCCCCGGGGGTTCCGCAAGCGGTGATGGCTCAGCAGGCTGAGCAACAACAAGCGGGGAAGAAACAGGCTCCGAAGACTAATATCGACCCGCAGGCTTTCGCTAAGCAAATGGCGGACTTAGACCATGACGGCAAAATCAGCGATCAGCTGCGCAGCCAACCGAAAGACAATTCGGATGATGCTTGGATAACCGAAAAAGTTCTCGAAGAGTTCTACGCCAAAGACTGTCAACAAAAGAGTTCTCGGGAGGGTGGCTCCTCCGGAGACATTAAGAAACCGCTGGTAGCCTGCTCCAGCGAAGGGCATGAAAAATATATTCTCTCTCCCGCTGAGGTTTCGGGGGCCCGGATTACCTCTGCAGAATCGGGGATGGGAACCGGAGCCTCCGGACAATCCACCGGACAATGGATAGTCAGCTTGTCCTTCGATAAAGCAGGAGCATCCAAGTTCTCGGATATCACCACCCGGATGATGAAGTACCGGGGTCAACCGGTTGCGGGAGAAAATGGCTTACCGCCAGGGCAAAACAATGACAAAAACCGGTTCGCGATCGTACTCGATGGCTTGGTAGTGTCCGCGCCGGGAGTAAATAACGCGATCACTAACGGGAAAGCGGAAATTTCTGGGTCTTTCACTCGGTCTTCGTCCACCGCTCTGGCTAACCAGTTGAAGTTTGGTTCTTTGCCGCTCAACTTCGATGTGCAATCCGAACAGCAGGTATCGGCAACTTTGGGTGCTGACCAGCTACGATACGGGGTTATCGCCGGTATTATCGGTTTGATTCTGGTGGTGTTCTACCTGATTTGGCAATACCGCGGCCTAGCGGTGGTGGCTGTCGGCTCCCTGGTGAGTGCCGGTGTGCTCCTCTATCTGACCTTGACTTTATTGTCATGGTCGATGGGCTATCGCCTGTCCCTAGCCGGGATCGCGGGCGTGATCGTGTCTATCGGTACCACCGCGGACTCTTTCATTATTTATTTTGAGAGGATACGTGACGAGGTACGCGACGGCAAAGCCCTATCCAGCGCGGTTGCCGTGGGTTGGGATCGGGCGAAACGCACGATCGTTACTTCCGACTTGGTGAACGTGCTTGCCGCTTGCGTACTCTACTTCTTGGCTGTGGGCGGGGTACAGGGCTTCGCTTTCACCTTGGGGATTACCACTTTGATTGACCTGGCGCTCATCTTCATCTTTACCCACCCGATGATGGTGTGGCTCTTGCGCTTTAAGTTCTACGGAGAAGGGCACAAACTTTCCGGCCTCGATCCGGAACATTTGGGAGCCCAACGGGGTACTTACCGCTACGTAGGCGCGGGTAAGGTGCGTAAGATTCGCTCCGTCTATAAACCCCAACCTCAACCGGACACAGAAAAACCGGGTGAGGGGAAAGCCAGTGGGAAGGACGCGAAAAGTGGGGATTCTAGCGGGGATGATGCCCCCGCAGATGACCTGGCGTCAGAATCCAGTACGGACCAGGAGGAAAACAAGTGAGTTTCGCAAGTTGGGGTAATGCCCTTTATTCTGGCCGCAAATCCTACCGGTTCATTCCTAACCGCAAATACCTGCTGCTCGCGGGGGTCGCATTAATGCTGATCTCGGTGATTGCAATCTCGACACTGGGCTTGGAACGCTCTATTGACTTCAAGGGTGGCACCGAGTTCACGATTTCTTCAGTTACCGGGCGGGACCAGAAGCCCGCCCAAAAGGTAGTAAACGCTAATCCGAAACTTAAGGGTTCTTCGGTAAACTCAGTCGGCGCTTCCTCGGTGCGGGTACAGTCAGTTTCTCTGGACACCACGGCTAAACGTCAGGTGGTTACGGATTTGGCCAAGGCCTATAAGGTGCCAGAAGCCAAAGTCGCCGCGACCACTATTGGTCCGTCCTGGGGCGCCGACGTGACCTTTAAAGCCCTGCAGTCCCTAGTGATTTTCTTTGTGCTAGTGGCGCTAATGCTGTGGGCGTACTTCAAAACCTGGACGATGGCATTCTCCGCGTTGTTCGCGCTTTGTCATGACGTGCTGATAACTGGGCTCGTGTTGGCACTAACCCGGGTAGAGATTTCTCCCGCCACCATTATTGGGGTGCTCACCATTTTGGGCTACTCCCTCTACGACACGGTGGTGGTATTCGATAAGGTACGCGAACTTTCGGTGGACTTCGAGCAGCAAACTCGTTCTACTTACGGCGAGATCGTTAACCTGGCAATCAACCAGACCTTGGTGCGCTCGATCAACACCTCGGTGGTGGCGTTGCTTCCGGTTACCTCGATCCTGCTGATTTCCTGGATCACTTTGGGGGGCGGCACCCTGCGCGATATTTCGCTCGCCCTGTTTGTGGGTATGATTGCCGGTACTTTGTCCTCCATTCTGATTGCGCCTTCTATGCTGATGGTGCTGCGTTCTCGCACCGAAAAGATTTCCAGCCACACCCAAAAGGTACTGGCGCGGCGCGCGGGCGGAACCGAGCCGGAAGATGGCAAGACACCAGAGCTTAGCCGGGTAGCCCACCCGCTGAAAGCCGGGCATCACCAGGGACAACAGGCACAACCAAAGCGCACCCCCAGGAGTAAGCGATGATAAACCCGAAACTCGCCCCCTTGGGGAAAATAATCCGCGACAATCTGCGCGACGTACCAGATTTTCCCCAAAGTGGGGTACTCTTCCGGGATATCTCCCCGCTGCTGGCCAATGGAGAAGCCTTCTCCCAATTGGTGAAAGGTCTTGCCAATTTTTATCGGGGTCGGGTAGATCTGGTTGCCGGCCTAGAATCTCGGGGGTTCCTGATTGCGGCTCCGGTAGCGGTAGAACTGGGGCTGGGTACCTTGATGATCCGCAAAGCAGGCAAACTTCCCGGTCCGGTAATCGGAATCGATTACGGCCTCGAATATGGCAAATCCCGCATGGAACTGCAGCCGGATTCCATTAAAGAGGGGGCGCGGGTTTTAGTACTCGATGACGTGCTGGCCACTGGCGGCACTGTAAATGCTTCGGCGGCACTTATTAAACGTGCTGGGGCAATCGTAGAATCCGTGTGCGTATTGATGGAGCTGGAAGAACTAGATGGCCGCGACCATATTGGCGATCTAGAATGTGAAGCCTTGACTCTGATCTAGCCTATTCGCGCACCACTTTTGTTTCTGTTTCCGGTCCTAACTGGAAACTTGGGTAAATGACTGGTGGGTCACTAAACTAGACGCATGAGTTCTATCACTCCCGATGAGGGCGCCAGCGCGGTTCCTTCCTCGCGGGTGCGTGCCTCCCTGGCCTGGTTAACTGGGCGTTCGAAGAACATTGATCCCCATATTCAAGCCCTGGTGCGGGCGCTACGCGCGAATCATCCTAAAGCGGATATTTCTCTAATTGAACGCGCCTATCAGACTGCTTCGCGCTGCCATGAAGGACAGTTTCGCAAATCCGGAGAGCCCTATATTACCCATCCGGTAGCGGTAGCTACTATCCTGGCGGAAATCGGGATGACCAGCACTACTTTGGCGGCGGCGCTGCTCCATGACACGGTCGAAGACACCGACTATACCCTGGAGCAGCTGACTGCAGATTTTGGAGAGGAAATCGCGCTACTAGTTGATGGGGTAACTAAACTAGACAAAGTTACCTACGGGCAGGCAGCGCAATCCGAGACCGTGCGCAAAATGATTATCGCTATGTCCCGCGATATTCGGGTACTGGTGATAAAGCTAGGGGACCGCCTCCATAATGCGCGCACCTGGAAATACGTTTCCCCTAAGTCGGCGCAAAATAAGGCCCGGGAAACCCTTGAGATTTTTGCGCCTCTAGCGCACCGCCTGGGGATGAACACCATTAAATGGGAGCTAGAGGATCTTGCTTTTAAGACTCTCTACCCGGATCTTTATGAAGAAATAGATAACTTAGTGCATGAACGCGCCCCGGAGCGCGAAAAATACCTGCGGGAAGTAATCGACAAGATCAGAGAAGATCTGCGGGTCAATAAGATCGCGGGACAAGTTACTGGCCGCCCTAAACATCATTATTCCATCTATCAAAAGATGATTGTGCGCGGACGCGACTTTGACGATATCTATGATCTGGTAGGGGTACGGGTGTTGGTAGAGTCCGTGCGAGACTGCTACGCAGTGCTGGGGGAAATGCACGCGCGTTGGAATCCGATCCCCGGGCGTTTCAAAGACTATATTGCGATGCCTAAATTCAATCTTTACCAGTCGCTGCATACTACGGTCGTAGGGCCGGGGGGCAAACCCGTAGAAATCCAGATTCGTACCTACGAAATGCATCGCCGCGCCGAATATGGCATTGCCGCCCATTGGCGCTATAAAGAAAATCCCAACGCTACCTCTTCAGAAGATACCAAAGGGGTATTGGCTGATAGCGGTGAAATGCGGTGGC
>OBZZ01000859.1_pt1 | contig 10345 bp, 13 predicted proteins | sample 1501451 | NCBI WGS metagenome assembly OBZZ01 (sample SAMEA2580274, study PRJEB22360) | human gut metagenome | biome: human gut; feature: human-associated habitat; material: faeces | place: Denmark | collected 2008/2010
AATCTATAAGCTGCTTTATCGTTTACGCCAACTTCGATTGGTTTCTAATCAATTTATCACTTTTTCATATCCATATTATAACATTCTAATATCAGCACCACAATAAAATTTTACGCCCCGATAATCTTATTGAACAGTTCCAGCAACACGTCTTTGACACCACTGGCATTGAATACCAATCCGACAGCGATAAGGGCTACTATTAAGAAGCCGATAAGTTTTGAAAACTCACGCTTGAACCCTAAGTAAATACCAATTACTACGATTGCCATAAGCACTAAAGATTGTGCATTGCTTAAAAACCAGTTGTACAAATTTTGTCCGAAATTCATTTAATTGTCCTCACTTTCTTCTAGTTTCTTCATTCCATAGTCAGCTTCTTTGCCGACACTCATAATACACATCAGAACTACACCAATATCCATGCCAAGTGATACCAGCAGTAAGTCCTTTATCAATTCCCACATCATAATCAATCACTCCTTTTCCTGTTCTATTAGCTCGTCTACCGAAGCCGTCTGCTGTTTAACTATCTGTTTATGCTTATCCGTCAGCTTTGCCTGCTGTTCAATGGTTTTGAGATACTCTGTCTGATTGCCTGCGTCTATCTGTTTCAGCATTTTCAACGTAGGTGCGACTTGTCTTGCTATCCAGTTGAGCGTCCTTGAAAGAGTATAAGGCTCTGGCTTTGTCGTCAGTTTCAGACTTTGCCTTTTATCTCCGATAAACCACGCCCAGCGGTCATTGAGTTTCCAGTCGCTTTTTCGTTTGTCGGGTTCTTCATCAACAAACCGCACATACTGGTTGATGATAGAAAAGGCGGTCTGCTCTGCGTCATAATACGTCAGCAAATCTCGTACTGCATAATAGGCACGTTCATTCCGTAGCCGTATCTCAAAACGGTTGATAATATCGGCTTCTTCCAGCGGTATCCCGAACTTGACGTACTGCTCATAGTCCTTTTCATAGATACAGAAATACACATCGGATTTCAGCGAACCAAGATAAAGGGTTCGTCCCATATATTCTCTGTCATCCTCTCTGTGCTTAATAAGCTCGCCTGACTGATAAAACTTATAACTTCTGGACTTTCCGATATATTCCCGTTTCCTGCATTTTTCCGCAAGCTCTGGAATATCCAAAATCCCCGTATGGTCGTTGATAGCAAGGTCGATACGCTTCATCACGCCACCGTCTACTAATGCGTCCATAAGAAAGTCATACCAACTTCTTTGTTGTGCCAGCAGATAACTTTCAAACTGCCTGCAACCACGCCCCTTTAACTCTAAAAGGACACCTTTTTCTTCGTCAGCCGACGTATAGATAAAGATGTCCCCTAAAGAATAATGCTCCGTATAACTGTAATGTCCGTAATCTTCATGGAGCATATAATTGATATTCAGTTTTAATATATCTTTGATGATGTGCTGTATATCCAGCGTGGGAAAACGAATTTTTACATAATCAAACAGCATGGTAAGCGGTGCTTCTGGATTGAACCTTGCCAGTTCCTTATGCAAAGTTTCCAGAAGTTCTTTTGACGGTTTCATTTTTCCGCTTTCTATCTTGTTGAGATATTCCCTTGTGATACCAGAAGCCACCGCCAGCCTGCCTTGTGAAATACCGTAAGCAATCCGTTTCTCCCGTAATTCTTTTATCCATTGTTCTTCATTCAGAACCATACCCCCAATCTGTAAAGTGTGAAGTTTTTTAAGGCGACTTCACAGCCGATTTTTGCTAGAAAATCATGCTAGAAGCCTTATGTTTCCTATGTTTTTTGTCTATTGTCTATTTGCAAACGTACCCCTCTGTTAGATACCGAGGGGTTTTACCTGCTGGCGTGGCTGACGCCACACCAGCAACGGCTAGTCCGTGCCGTCGCCTTTCGCTTCGCACGTCGCCGTCCCGTCCTGCCTTGCTTGTGCAAGAGAGCCGATAGTCTGCAAAAAATCATGTCCTTTCGGGACTAAAGGCGTATAAAATTCACTTATAACGCTTGTTCCCACATCACAATAGCCACGCCCCTTGATACGCTTCTGGAAAAACTGCTTTTTCACATCTGAACCAAACAGCATACCGTAACCCAATTCGCTGATACGCCCCAATCCCACACGGAAATTGAAGTTATCTCTGATACCGTCTGAAAAATACTTTGCGTCTGGACGCTGGCAGGCAACGATAAGGAAATAACCTGCTTGCCGTCCCAACATAACGATTTTCTTTAACTGGCTAAGTAGGCTCATGCTTTCTTTCGTCCCCAGCATTTCAAAAAACGCCACATATTCATCAAAGATAAGAAAGCAGGGTTGCAGTCCCAGATAGGCATAGTTTTCGCCCGTCTTATAGTTCGGGTGCTGTTTCATTTCCTCACTTCGCTGTACCATGCCGTCATAAAAGGCATTGACACAATCTATCATTTCTTCTTTGGTATGGTAGACGTTAGGCATGACTGTTCCCAAGTCCGCAAGGTCGGCGTTCTTTGGGTCTAAACTGTTGTTGATCAGCACATTATAATATGCCATTTTCAGAAAAATAAATAGTGCAGAAATAATACGGGGATCTTCCATCCCCGAACCCCTGGAATCCTTGTTATAACAGTAATAGAAAAAATTATTACCGTTATAACAAGGCTAAAAATGGGATGTTTTAATTTTCCGAATTCTGCAAATTATGGCATCAAATAAAATGCGTTGTAACACTGTAAAGAATAGCGTCAGTATGCAGTAGGGCTTCAATGAGCGTCAGCAAAAAGTATGTTTTACCGCCACCAGTCCCACCAGCGATAAGGGCGTGAGGGAGTGCGTCATATTCCCAGACAAGATTTTTCATCAGTCTAAGACAGCCGTTCTCTGCCCGTACTTCATCAATGGTAATGCGGTTCGCTATCATATCATAAAGCAGGGTATATTCAATATAGCCGTCATGTAAGGTCTTGTCGGTCAGCTCACAATACAAACCACTTTCCAATTTATCCTCTAACCGTAAAAGCTGGTCTTGATATTTTCCTAACGTGATTTCACAGCGGATATGGAGCAAGCCTTTTTCCATTTGATAATAAATCTTCGGAAACCAGACGATTTTTTCTCTTGATCTGCTTTGCAGGTCAGTAAAAAAACCGTTGTCTTGTACAGTATCGGCTTCATACCACTTATTTTCCAGTATCATTCTTGCCAGCTTTTGACGGTGCAGGAGCTTCTTGAAACTGTCGTAACAGAAGTGGTAATACAGAAAAGCGACCAATGCACAAACACCAGTCGCTATCAGTATCGTTATGAAGTTGTAAGGGGAAAGTGTCAAGCCGTTTTCTAACAAGCTGAAATGCTCCCAATCGGTACGCATGAGCTGTTGGATATTCAGTAGCAGGAGAACCGCCACGAATACAAACAGAAGCGTCCCTATGGAAAAGTAATAGACAAGGTGCTTGTCACTAGCTCTGATACGGTGTCCTTTGTTCCAAATCATACGCATAAATCAATCGCTCCTTTCTGGGTATGAAAAAAGCAGTCAATCCTAAGACTAACTGCTTCTATCTATTCGTTATACCTTGTTTGTTATAATTCTTCTATGTCTATGATATAACTAATTCCAATATTAAACTGTTTTCCATTATCTAATCGTAGATATAATATATCATCTTGCTCTTCGTACTGGGACAACTCTAAAAACAAGATAGTGCCATCAACAATTTCGCCATTTTCACTTGTTAATCTTATTTTAGTACCGTACTCAAGGTACATATCCATGCCTGCCATGTTGTTTTCTTTAGTAACTTTGATACATGGTACAATGCTTGTAACATTCATAGTGTTCACCCCTTTTCCATAAGTTACTTTATATTATACTACCGTTACAATGGTCTTACAATTCAAATCAAAAGGCATAAACAAGATTTTATTTCTTTTGAGGATTGTTTGAAATTCCTGCACTTGAATTTCCCGACGAAACAATTTTACCTTTCAAAATAATATCCTCTGCCTTTACATACCAATCCACCTCTGCACCCGTATAGGTCTTTCTCGATACCGTATCGGCTACTGGATTGACAAGCTCCACAACTGCATTGTAAGGAAATTCCCTTAACGGTACTTCTGGTGGTACAGATACGGGGATAATTCCACCATGCAGACTGCACTTCAAATCATAGATACGCTTTTTAAGCTGGGTACTCGGTGTCCCGTCCTCATTCTGTAAGAACACATCACGCACCGCTGTAAATTTTAATTCTCCAAATGTTTTCTCTTTGTCAATAACAAACCCGTTTGATAATCTCATAAATTCTTCACTCCTTTACTTTTCTTCAACTGCTACAATATCATCAGCAAGCAACACATAATCGGTATGTCCCATATCCCCGATTGCGTAACCTCTGCCGTATAACTTCGGATTGACAAGTTTTACGTTCTGCTCATACTTGAAATGCTTTTCGCCAGCCTGCACGGGAATTTCCACCACAACATTTTCGCCTTTCTGTACGTCAGAATAAAGGTTATAGCTTCGTCTGGCTAAAAATTTGCGATTATTTTTATCCTTTTCAAAGATAGGCTCGCTTTCGCCTGCAAATTCAAGAGTTCCAAAAGACTGTGCCATATCTGGCACGACATATTTCATTTCCATAGTGTTTTACCTCGTTTCTTTCTATACTTGATAAGTTCTTTGATTGTGATTGCTTATTCTTGCGGTTCGGGAAGTACCAGCAATCCCACCGATAGTAAAGGGTAAAATCAATGCTTACGCACCCTTGACTATCCGTGTTCTTGCAGGTTGTTAGCAGACAAGCCAGAATAAGCGGAAGTCTGCCGTTTGACAGCTTCGGCGGAGAGCGTGATTTTTCTTTCATCATACCGTTACCGCCTTATGATTTCTTCATTTTACGGCGTTTGTAGAAGAAGATACCTGCCAGCCCAGCACCAGAAGTCATAAGAAGTGCAAGCAGTCCGTAAAGGCTGGTATTATCGCCCGTTTTGGGACTGTCGCTAGGTCTGTTTGGCTTTTCTGGTGTCTGTGGTGTTTCGGGTTTCTCTGGTTCTTCTGGGACTTCTGGTTTTTCCTTAAAGGTAATCGTCTGTCCCTCGTCGTCAATGTCCTTATGCTCGGTAACTTTCTTCGGCTCGTCTGGATTGCTGAAATCGTACAATTCTTCAAAAGTTACAAGCTGTTTACCGTCAAGGGAAGTAGCGTCAAAGGTAAAGGCAACTTCCACTTTCATAGTTTCGCTGTCTGCGGTAAAGGTGTAATCACTTTCCACACGTTTTCCATTGATAAGAAGCTCCGCATTTTCTTCTTTCAACATCTGCCAGCCCACAAGTTTGTACTGTGTACCGACTTCTAAGCCCTCTAAGGTTACGGTATCAATGATTGTAACATCTTTTCCTGCTTCAATCTCTTTGTTGCCGTCCTTATCGGTAGCGGTCGTATGTATCTTGATGATACGCTCTGTAATCAATACCGTTTGTCCGTCGTCCTCAATGTCTTTATGTTCCGCAACTTTTACGGGTTCGTCTGGATTGCTTAAATCATACAATTCTTCAAAGGTAACAAGGTTCTTGCCACCTAAAGCAGACGCATTGAATGTATAGGAAATTTCCACTTTCATTTCTTCATCATCAGCGACAAAAGTATAGTCATTTTCTACAAGTTTCCCGTCAATGACAAGTTCAGCGTTTTCTTCCTTTAACATCTGCCATCCTTTGAGCTGATATTTTGTGCCTTTTTTCAAGCCGTCTAATTTTACAGTATCAATAATCGTAACCTCTTTTCCTGCAAGGATTGTCTTTTCGCCGTCTTTGCTGGTTGCTGTGGTATGGATAGAGATTTCTTTTTCGTATTCATCAGTCAACGTTCCTAAATCAATGACAAGATTATTTCTTGATACCACAACTTCAAACGGTGGGATAAGTTCAAAGCCCTTGTTGCTTTCAGAGCGTAATTCTTCAATGATATAGGTATCATAAGGTAACGCACCCTTGCTGTCGTCTGGTTCAGAAGTTCCAAACCACACACCGTCCTCGCTGGTCTTTCCTGCGTTGGTATTGTACTTATGTGAAGCCCAGTCAGCAGAAGTGGAGAACTGCCCGTTATCATCAGTTACCACAACATGACTTTCTCCCGTCGTCTTGCTTGTGATCCTAAAGGGAACATCAGCAAGACGCTTGTGTGTGCCTGCTCCGATTTTTACGCCCTCAATATCTCCACGCTTAATCTGATTGTAGATAGAATGGGCTTCGTCGGTTAAGTCCACAATTTTTCCATTTTCTGTGATTGTAAAATCAATCGGTTTCGCACCGTCAGTCAAATATCCGTCTGGTGCTTCACTCTCAACGATACGGAATTTTCCATAAGGTAAGAGGTCGGCAGAAGTAGAAGCGACACCCTCAATATCTGTATGGATTGTCTTTACCACTTCATTTTTCTTGTATAACTTTCCCTCAACTAATACAGAATTGTCATTTAAGGAAATGATTGTTACAACGCATTTTATTTGATGCCATAATTTGCAGAATTCGGAAAATTAAAACATCCCATTTTTAGCCTTGTTATAACGGTAATAATTTTTTCTATTACTGTTATAACAAGGATTCCAGGGGTTCGGGGATGGAAGATCCCCGTATTATTTCTGCACTATTTATTTTTCTGAAAATGGCATATTATAATGTGCTGATCAACAATGATGTCAAAGGCAGTATCTTTCAAGGTAGCACTTCCTTGTGGCTTCGTATCGCCCGTTTCTAAATCTCGTTTCTGAATTTTCACACCGCCACGGATAACCTTATCTGATACAGAAAACTGGTTACTTCCAGTCAATACGGCAAGGTCGCCGTCCTCGGTAATCTGTGTCAAATACATTCCTTTTATCTGTTCTTCACTGCCGTTTGCCTGCATATATGCACCGTCCAGCAAGTAACCGTTTGGAGCTTTTGTTTCTTCGACGGTTAGTGTTCCAAGTGGGAGAACCGCTTTTCCGTCCTGCATATAGAAGCTGTCGCCAGATACCTTGTATGCGTCCGCTAATTTTGTGATGTAATGGGTTGTCCCGTCGCTGTCAGTTTCAGCGATTGTCTTTGTAACCCATGTACGAGTAGCTTCGGCAGGGAGATTTTCTTTCTTGTAGAAGCCAGCATAATACTTCCATGTAAATTCCGCACCTGCTAAAGAAGCGTTCCCTTGTGGATTGACTTTCTGTGTTTCCATATCAATTTTGAAAAGTTCAATCAAAGTGTCCGTTACTTTGGGTGTATCAGACACGTTCAAGGTTGCTGTTTTTCCTGCTTCTACTTGTAAGCTATAAACAGTATTATCTACCTTGTAGCCAGTAGGTGCGGATAATTCCTTGATATAGACTGTATCAGCCTTGACTTCTACGATTTCGGTATTACCGTTACTATCTGTCGTAAGAGTGGCAAGCTGTTTTGTGCAGTCCTTATCAGAAAAGACACCATAGGTTGCCCCAGCGATAGAGTAATTTCCGTTACCGTCTGTAATACTGGTATTACTGGAAGTCTTTTGCAGTTTTGCATTTCCGACATTCAGTTTCGCCCAGAATTGTCCTAATTCCTGCCCCTCGCCAGAGTAGATATAACCGCCACATTCATAGCGTCCTTTATTTTCCTTGACAAAGGCTTTTGCACCAGCGAAAACTTCGTCCTGCGTTACCTTTGGAATTTCATCATAAGAAGCTCTCACGTTATCACACTTCCAATCCAGATGTACGCTCAATCTCTGCCAAACAACAAGCTGTCTTAAAAGGTAAGCGTGTTGTTTGCTTATTCCGCTGTGGCTGTCTGTATACTGCTTTACATATTCAATAGATAAGGCAACGTCGCTTATCTGGTCGGCACTCATGCGTGAGCTTGCGTCGGCTCTGGTCTTATAACCATTTTTAAAATTTGTGTTAATATCAATGCAGTAAGCGTCCTCGCCCTCGACGGTCAAATGCTCCTCATTAAAGGTAGAATCAATCGAACCGTCATTCATCACTTGTTCAACGATACCGACATGCTCCACAGATTCCGTCCAGTATTGTTTTTCGGACGCATGAACTGCCGTAGTCGGTAAGGCTGTAACGATAGTCGCAATAGCTAATACACCCGTACATAATCGTTTTAACATCTTTTTCATAAATCTAAATGCTCCTTTCATTTTTGGTAAAAAATAGACGCTCATTTCTGAACGTCCTACATTGAAAAGGGATACTTTTTTAAAAGTATCCCTCAAATTTAGTATTTATTTGTTTGTGTTCCCACACTCTATATCAACAACTACTGAAACATTGATATAGTTTTTTATCTCCTTATTTCTGATTTTATCGCCCTCACTTGTAAACACGATATGCTTGAAAAAGTGCCTAAAATAAAGGATTTCTACATAGTTTTTCGTTGTAGCAACACACAAGTCTCAACTTGCTCATTATTGTCCAAACCTATATTTAAATCTTCATCGATGATAGGAAGTTTAAAAGTAATTGATTTTAGCCATTGCCCATTCGGTTGCTTTTCTTCGTAAATTTGAATTTCAGAAATCAAAGCTGTAATTAACTGTCTACGCTCTACATCATTCATTACCTTGTAGAGTTTATCAAAATAGATCAAAATCTTATATATGTTATCTCCTGTAAGTTTCTCAGCTTCAATAGTTTGTTTCTTTGCTTTCGCATCAATTAACAATGATTCTAAGTCTTCAATCTTATCATACATACGATAAAGTCTATCGTCTAAGTCCTGTTTTCTTCGTTTGTAGTGCTTATCATCAGCATCTAAATTATCTATTTCCTCAATTAGCTTAAATTTCGTAGAATGGCTCTTCCTCAATTCTTTCTGGTAATTATCTATCTCTTTTTCTATTTCAGAGGTATCTACCTTCATGTTAATTTTTTCTTGCATCATAGAAGCAAATTTGGGATTGCTTACTATCTTTATAATTACCTCAGCAACTGCATCATCTAACAATTCTTCTCTGATTTGTTTATTGTAAGTACATTTATGACCTCTTATCATATGCCTATGTTTACAGCCATAGTAATTGTTACAACGCATTTTATTTGATGCCATAATTTGCAGAATTCGGAAAATTAAAACATCCCATTTTTAGCCTTGTTATAACGGTAATAATTTTTTCTATTACTGTTATAACAAGGATTCCAGGGGTTCGGGGATGGAAGATCCCCGTATTATTTCTGCACTATTTATTTTTCTGAAAATGGCATATTATAATGTGCTGATCAACATTAAATTCATCATAGCTATGATTTTCTTCGTACTCTCTATTACAGAATTCAATGATTGCTCTTTTTACATCTTCTATAAGCGGATTATCATTTCTCTTTTCTTCCACTTCTCCCATATCAAGGAGCTTATTCAGTTCTGCAAGTCTTAATACCTTACTTTTCAGCCCATCGGCTTTTTCAAAAGGCTTTTTTAATTCTTCTTTGGCATTTTCCAGTTGTTCCTTTGTGCTGATAAGTTTTTCTTCAAGTCTATTTAATTTCTCAGGCATTTTCTCAATGGCATTATCCAGTCTTATGATATTACCGTCTGCACTTGTGCCAAGCTCTCCTGAATGCTTTGCAGCACCATTCAGGCTGAAATCATGAGCATTGGTAAAAAAGTTATAACTTACTTCCAAGTCCATATTTCTATACTTTCCTATAATCTTACTTTCATTGATTTTTACGGTCTTGATAGCTTCAAGTAGCTTTTCTCCTGCAATCTTTTTATCAAATATTCTCTCGTCTTTTATGGTAATCGAAGTAAACTTTTCCTCACCCTCTGCTTTAGGTTCTACGTTTGCCATATCTTTCTTTACAGCTTCAATGAGTTTTTCCGTCCTTGCGATTTCTTCCGGATAGTTTTTTGCGACCTTATCCTCTAACCTGTAACGATTGGACTTGAAGTTTGCTTCCAGCATTTTAAGTTTTGTAACTTCATTATCCAAGTCCATCTTCTCTTTAATCTTTGGATCGCCAGTAGCCAACGATTTAATCTCCGCATAATTAAGGGAGCTTTCGTCTACATCTTCCGCCACTCTGACAGGAGTTTTTGAAGTCATAATCTGTGAAATGAATTTTTGCTTATTCTCTATGGTCTGCCACAAATACGCATCAAAGGTATTTTCCGTTACATATCTGTATATGCTGACTTCCTTATTTTCATTTCCCTGTCTTACGATTCTACCCGCACGCTGCTCCAAGTCGGCAGGACGCCAAGGGACATCGAGGTCATGAAGTGCAATCAGCTTGTTTTGCACATTCGTTCCGGCTCCCATCTTCTGAGTAGAACCAAGCAAAATCCTCACTGATGTTAGAATATAAATAGTACAAAATAAACATGACCATTTTCAATAAATAGTATAT
>OBZZ01000862.1_pt1 | contig 10303 bp, 11 predicted proteins | sample 1501451 | NCBI WGS metagenome assembly OBZZ01 (sample SAMEA2580274, study PRJEB22360) | human gut metagenome | biome: human gut; feature: human-associated habitat; material: faeces | place: Denmark | collected 2008/2010
AATGCTGGCGCTGATTGATTATTACTTCCTGGATGTCACCGCGCCGTGGCAGATGCTGGTGACGGGTGCTGGCCTGGCCGTGGTACTGGTTGCACTCTTAGCTATTCGAAAGATCGATGAATAGTGTTAATGACGACTAGCAAAAAAGCTCTCCGAAAAATTTATTCGGGGAGCTTTTTTGCTTTTACGTATGCGTGCTAGTTCATACGCTGGACGGTTACAGGAACCGTTTTTGGCAGTACTTTTGACAGTTCGGTTAACAGGTTTTGAAGACTGGCCTGAAATGTCAGGCGGACCATCCGGCGTTTGCTAAGGGCAAATACGGCAACAACCCATTCCTGGCCATTTGGAAGGCTTACCGGTGTCAAGGTGATACTGGACATGTGCGTGTATGGAATCACGCGCGCCAGTAAACCGTTGGCGATCAGGCGAGTAGGGGCCAGTCCGCCAGTCCCTGCCATAATGGATAGCACCAAAAAGATCGAGATGAAAATAATATACGGCATGTTGTTGACTCGGGTTGTCATAAACCAAAAGCCAAGCAGCACGGCCCAGATAAGCTGAGATACTGCATATCGGGAAGTAAATTGGATCTTACTTTGCCAAAAAAGATAGTAGCCAGCTAGGCCAATTAAAACGATGTCCAGTCCGATCAATAACACATTAAAACTATTCATGAGGTACTCCTTTTTGGTCAACTTCATCTGTGGGGTGATCTGATTCGTACAAACCAGAAACCTGCTGATACCAGCTAAAGAATCGCGTGACGACAATTTTCAAAACGGCAAAGCCAGGGATGCCGAGAATGACCCCGACCAAGCCAAAGAGATTGCCGGCTGTGAGCAGGACAACCACAATGGTAATGGGATGAAGTTCAAGTTTGCTGCCCATAACCAGCGGCGAAATCAATTGCGTTTCGATCAACCATTCAATAAAGAAGACGACAATCACGGCGAGAATCATGCGTGGAGAAGTTAACGCGCCCATGATTAGCGGTGGGATCATCGCAAGGGCCGAGCCGAAATAAGGGATCAGATTCAACGGGCAAGCCAACAAGCCGAAAATCAAACCGTAACGCAATCCGATAACCGAATAGCCGATCATGAACATCACCGCAACGCATAATGCGACCGTGATCTGGCCTTGCACGTATGAACCGACTTTTTCATTCATTTCATGGAGCATTTGCTTAACCGAGCGGCGCAGTTTCGTTGGTACAATCTGCAAGATCATCGGCGTGAACTTATCGCCATCTTTTAGCATAAAGAAGAGGATGATGGGCGCAGTGGAAATTGTGACGACCACATTGCCGACAATGCCAATCAGATTCTGCAGCTGTGAAATGGTGCCAGTCACAAAGGCACCTTGTTTACCCGTGAAGAAAGTCTGGACTTCATTGGCAATTTCGTTGAGATCATGTTGCGACAGGATGTTCTGTTTGTCATTTAAATCATCTAACCATTTGCCGATTTCGGTAAATATTTGCGGAGCGGAATCAACGATACTGGTGATTTGATTGCTGACAGCAGGAATAAACCGTAATAAGCCCCAGACCAGCAGGCTAATCAATACAATGAACAGCAATCCGATTGCCAAGCCCCGATGCAACCCGGCTTTTTCAAGGCGGTTGATAATCGGAACGGTGAGATAGAAGAGAATGCCGGCAAAAATAAATGGCGGCGCAATAATCCCTAGAAAATCAACGACTGGTTGAAAGACCCAAGCAATTTTGGTAAAGACAAAAATGACTAGCAGGGCCAAAAGCAAATCAACTAGCAGAATCATGAACTTACTATTAACAAAGCGGCGATAGAGCCACGAGTCGGTACGTTTCAAAGGCGATCCTCCTCTAATAACGGTAAAGGTTATATTCCGGTCACAGCACGCCAAAGCGGTCAGACAGTCACAAAAGCCCTTACAAAACAAACGTAGGGCTGGCAAGTTAACCTTGTCAGTAACCGACAGCTGAAGTCGTCACTTTAGCGCTGATTTTAAGCACAAAAATCAAGTACACCTTGTATAACAATGATACTCGACTGAGTAGCATTTTTCGAGGATGGGTTCCGTGAAATGTCAAGAACGTGTAATTGCAGTCGTTACATAAAATTTACAAAAACACGCTGAAATCGTTACAAATATTATAAAAGCCTAAACAAAGGCGCTTAATGTAAATTTTACATATACAAAAGCTTTACAAATCAAAAAAATCAGGTATGATAAAGTCACAACCAAAACGGTGAGTCAATGTCGGTTCATCCGATACGGAGAGGAGTGACCCCATATGAGCATACTTCGGGGCGCTAAATGGACATTAATAACTCTGACCCTGGTCGCAACTTTGCTATTGTTTAGTAACTATGCGACGGCCGGCATCTTGTTGATGGCTCTAGATATTTTCTTAAGCTTCTTCTATGCAGTCATCAAGAGCAGATGTGATCGGCGTCAGATGCATAAGATGCCATTATTGCATAACTAATTGATGAAACAATCCACAGCCATGACGACTGTGGATTTTTTGTGAGCGCGAGCCGGCGCGGTTAGAAGTCGGAGTGTAAGTGGCCTTAAGCGTGATGGCCCGGGCTTGGCCATTGCGCTTAAGGTCCTTACACGCAGACTTCTGCGCCGGGGAGCGCGTTATAGAAAGCAGGATAAAACCATCGAATTGCCCACCCAAGCATGCTTTGTCCTTGCATTGGGGAGCGGCGCGGTCCATACGCAAATAAAAAGCGTTAATGGCCTTAATATTGAGGCAAAAAGATATTTTGTTGCGCCTAACGACAGTTTTTTCAAATGAAACAGCAAAAACAATTGCAAACGTCCGTTCGTATTGGTATGCTGAGTGTAACAAAAGAGAACGAGGCGGTGAGCGGATGCCAACACAAGCAAGTCAGAAACGTTGGAAACAGATTTTACAAACAATCTATGAAGCGATCGAGGATCATGGGTACCCGCCCACGGTTCGCGAAATCGGTAAATCGGTCGGACTCAGCTCTTCCAGTACGGTCGCGGCTTACTTGGAGAAGTTGCTGGCGGCTGGCTTGATTGCCAAAGATCCGTCTAAACCGCGGACTATTGAAGTCACGACAGCAGGGCTTGATTTTATTGGGGTTCAGGCACAAGGAATCCCTATTGTCGGAACGGTTGCTGCAGGGGTTCCCATTACGGCGATTGAAAACCCATGATCTTTTCCTGCCCCTGACGATCTTCCGTATTCCGCCGATGAATTGTTTATGCTTCGGGTCCAAGGCAGTTCGATGATTAAGATCGGCATTTTAGACGGCGATCAGATTATTGTCAAGAAACAAAATGATGCCGAAAATGGCCAGATTGTCGTTGCGATGACCGAAGAGGATGAGGCAACGGTTAAACGCTTTTACAAAGAAAAGCATGGCGTTCGTCTGCATCCGGAAAATGATGATATGGATGATATGTACTTCCCAAGTGTCACGATTCTCGGAATTGTCGTTAGTTTATATCGGCCGGCGCTTGTGTAATCAGCTCATAATTCAGTAGGACGAATCGCCCTCACATCAAAAAGACATTTACCAGCTACTTTATCGAAGTGGTGGTAAATGTCTTTTTGATTATGTACCCTGATGTCAACGTTGCAAATATCAAGGTTGGGCGAGGCGATCAAGGTCGTCTTGCGGTACCTTTTTGTAAACAGGTCCATTTGGAAGTTGCTTGAGTTGACCTTTTTTGGTGAGTTGGAATTGCAAAGTAGAACTGGCCGCTTGTGGTTGCGCTTTACCCGTGAAGGTGAAAACTCGACTTTTTAATGTAAGCTGAGCGGCAAAAATTCCCTGATCGGTACTTTCAAAAACGCCGCCTTGGTTGGCTAAGGTTTCAAGATAGTAGCCGCTGGTTGAGGACGTGACCCGGATGGCCTTTTTGCGATTATCGACTTGGACGAACGCGTGGCCGACAAGTGTACTTAAAGTGGCTTTGGGAACGGTCTTTTTAGTGGGCTTGACGTGGCTGGTGACGGTGCTGGCCGCTGGCTGTTTGGATGTAGACTTGCTTGCCGGGGTTGTGGAAGAGCAGCCGCTTAGCAAGATTAAGATGGTAAGACATATCAGCTTTTTCATTTCCGAGCTCCTAGTGAATAAATTGGATGCAGGTCATAACGATAGGAATCACGATCATTGATAGCAAGGTGGTTTCTGTGACCATGATGGCAGCATAATCAGCATCGGCGTCATAGAGTTTGGCCACAACCGGTGCATTGGTCATGACCGGCATGCAGGACTGGAGAATAAAGATTTGTTTCATCAAGGTCGGAACCGGAGCAAAAGCAACCAATGCGGTCATGAGTAGCGGCGCAAAAAGAAAGCGGCCACTAAAGATACCCCAGGCTTCCTTGCTAAGCCTAGGAGCTCCCCGGCCTCCCTGCCGGAGCCCAAACTGCCCCCAGCCAGCCGTATGCAACGCAATACCGATAAAAAACATGGATCCAGGTACCGTTAAGTCACCAACATATGTCAGATCCGCCATTAGAAACTCCGGGAGCTTGATGTTCAATAAGACGAGCACAATCCCGAACATGAAGCCTAATAACGGAGGTGAGAAAACCTTGCCGAGCGCCTTTTTTAAATCAAAGCGTGCCGGTTTGGGCCCATCACCTTGGATAAGATAAACCCCGATTGTCCAGAAAATAGTGGTATTGGCCATGTAATAAACGAGGACGTAAGGAAGGCTGCGAGGACCAAACAGTGCCAAATTCACCGGTAAACCAATAAAAACCGTGTTGGAGTTGAAGAACATGGATTTAAAGGTGCCTTTTCGTGACTTCGGTACTTTCAACAAGTAACAAACCAGAAATGACAAGGCGAAAAGGATCATCATGGATAACACCGGGAAGAACAAATCCGGTAGCAAGCGCAAAAGCATACCCGCAGTGAACTTCGACGAGATGGTGACGATCATGTAAGCAGGCAATGCGACTTGGGTCACCACCTTGGCGATGACCTTGCTAGAGTGGCTGTTAAACCAGCCGCGCGCCGTTAGAAAGTAGCCGATGATGATGAGAATAAGAATTTCGAAAACGCCAAAAACGCTTGAGATAAATGCTGTCAAATACCGCCACTTCCTTATAAATTATTTTGGTCGCCGCAATGTAAACGTTCGTCCCAATTCGGCGTAGTTAGGACCGGCAAGCCGGGCAATGGGGGCCAAGGCAGTTGGATTCACATGCAGTGTCGGTAAATCAAGCACGGCTTCTGCAAAATGAAATTGACGGATTTCTAGAATAAAGAGATCCGTCATGATGATTCCCGCCGCATTACGAATGGGGACATATTGGTAAAGACTGGTTTCAAAGCGAATGCGAGCAGCTTGTAAACCCGGCACCTGAATCTCCGTGCTCGGAATCAATGGTAAATCAATCAGCGTTAATTCACTTTGATCAGGAGCCAGTCTTGCTGCGGTTTGATTCATCGCCTTGGTAAGATCAGTGCTAACCATGTGCACAACCGCTTCATGGCGAGCAAGGAGGTTGGCCGCAGTATCTTTTGGCGCTTGGCGTTCGCGCAAAATCGCAACCGATAACAACGGCAACTGATTGGAAATCCCGGTTGTAAACGAAAATGGTGCTAGATTAATGAGACCTGCTGTATTCTGGGTGGTAATCCAAGCGATTGGCCGTGGGATGATGCTGCCGGACAAAAGCTTGTATTGTTCATGCGGTGAAAGTTCGCTGGCAGATAGGTTAATCATCGTAGACCTCCAGTACATAACAAATCCGATGGTGAGACCTTGCAATAGAAGCTGGTGTAGCCCAAAAGTACGTCACGACTGCAAGTGTAGCGCAGGGAACGAATGGCGTCAAAAGGACAAGCTCGTTTGGCATTCTCAAGCACTCACTAGTTTGTTCAAAGTTGTCAGGGCACAGCGGCAGTCGAGCTTAATAGCCAAACGTAAGGCATCACCCAGTGAGACTTAGCGCGAACAAAAAAGCGATGTTTGGCGATTGAGATCGCAAACATCGCCGTATAGGCATCGGAGGACCGATTGATTAATGGGGACTGGTATCAGTAGCAGAATTTGATCCGGGATCAGTCGGAGATGGTGACTGACTGCTAGACGAACCGGCTGGCGGCTGGTTACTTTGATCGCTACCAGGCTTTTCGGAATCGTCGCCAGTCTGCGTACCCTGACCGCCAGTTTGAGCCGGATTGCTACCTGACGCGCCGCTTTGGCTATGCTGACTTTCGACACTAGGCGCGGCAGAAGATGATGGTTCAGTGGAAACAGTTGAGGAAACAGAATGACTAGTTTGGGAGTTTGTTGATGACGGTACCGAGCTGATGACTGAACTTGAAGAAACGCTTGAAGCAGTCTGCGAGGTTTTAAAATTCGCTAGACTGACAAGCTTTTTCTTAGAACGTTGTAGGGGCAAACTAGTCGTTAAATAGTGATAATTATGAGGCGTTTTACCCTTCAACGAGATGGTATTGTTGAGCTCTTTCTTCAAGGCAGTTGTGTAGCTCAGCACGGTGCCAGATGCGTCCTTGGCTGAATATTCATCAACAGTTGATGCCTGCTTGTGCTTGTATGTCGTGGTCGTCGTGTAAGTGTAGACATTGGCGTGATCGGATACAAGCGTCAACTTACCTTTTTTCTGTTTAATACTACCGGTATCATTAATGACTTGTGGCTGACTATGCGCGTCAATAATGAGCAGGCGGGTATAAGTCTTGGCAGTCGTTAATTTCACATAAACAGTAAGATCGTGATGAACACCGTTTTCGTCCGTGACATCGCCAGTAGCGGTATAAGTCCCGCTTTTAAAAGACTGGGTGACTGCCGAGGTGGATGATGCGCTACTGCTTGAAGAGGAAGCGACAGGTCCTTGAACCTTAGCTCCCCGAAGCACTAGCCAGATGAAGACACCGATAAACAGAATAATCGCGCCGATTCCGGCTAGTGTGAGGTAAAGCGTTCTGCGATTCCGGCGAATACGTTCACGTCGCATGGATTGCCTCCTGAGATAAAATGAATTTTGTTCAAAACTGGGATAGATAAGGATGAACCAGAAGTATCACAAATGAGCTGCCGGTATACTACGATCACATAAACCTTTGTACGTGATCGCAGTCGATAGCGGCGGCCCACTAAAATACTAATGACAGGATCATGTCTAATATGACTTTTGCACAATGATGTTGCCATTAGCAAGTATCAAAGTTTCAATCGGCATATCAAAAGATTCAACTGGCCAGTCTGGTTGGTTAAACGCCATAACCGGTGGCACCAGCGTCACCGTATGGCCTGGGTAATCGGCTAAAAAACGATCATAATAGCCGCCGCCAAAGCCAATACGGAAATTGTCTGCCAGCGAAAAACCGATCCCGGGAACAATCAAAAGATCAGGGGCCGGCTCGACTTGATCGGCATGATAAGGCGGCTCGGGAATACCGAAACGACTGGTTACCAACTGATCAAAACCGGGGTCTGGCAGGAAAACCATTTGACGTTTAGGCATAACGCGCGGCAGGAACACAGCTTTGTTGGCAGCATGAGCAGCTGCAATGATAGGGGCAGTGGGAACTTCAAAAGGTCCGCTAACCGTGACCCCGATGCTGTCAGCTTGCTGCCACAGCGGAGTTTTCACTAATGCTGCCAATAGATTTTCCCCAGCCATCTGGGTTTCTTTGGCCGCTGTTTGTAGGCGCTTGAGCTGACGGGAGCGAAATTCGGCTTTCGTAGACATGACAACCTCACTTATTTTTTAGGAATTCGCTTAAGACAACCGCTTGATTATGGGTTTCATCTTTAGCTCCGTATAACATGATAACCGGATCCTGTTCGTGTTCCTTTAAAGTTTTAATGAAATTTGGCAAATCCGGATTTTTTGCTAGCTCTGCCAAATAGCGTTCTTTGAATTCAGGATATTTTTCCGGATCATGACCGAACCATTTACGCAATTCCGGAGAGGGCGCAATGGTTTTGGCCCATAAATCCAATGCCGCGTTGACCTTGCTGATGCCACGTGGCCAGATTCTGTCAACAAGAACGCGAAAACCTTGGGCTTGGGGTTTTTGATAAATCCGTTCGAGTGTTACTTTCATATCGATCACCTCATTTCTTATGATACCAGTCTTGGCAAGTCGTGAATGTTCTAGTCGCGATACGGTATACTAATTAAAAGAGGTGTCATCATGATTACGTGTTATCAAATTCAAAAAGACCGCAATGTGCAGGTGGCAACGGATGATCAGGCTAACTGGATTAGGGTCCAATCTCCTTTACCCCAAGAACTGCAAACCTTGGCAACCACTTACGGACTTCCGCAAACCTATGTCGATGCGGCTTTGGATAAACATGAAAATGCACGGGTAGAAGGGCTGGATCCGGCTGATAAGATGCCGGGCCTAATTGTTTTACGGTATCCAATCGAAATAACCAATGAATTAGGATTCCGCCAATTTAACACCGTACCGCTCACGATGATCTTACTGGCCGATCGCGTTATCACGATTATGCAGCATCCATTGCGGGCTTTTGACGACTTGGCCGCGCAGCCATTATCCTCCAAACCGGAAGAATTTGCCTTGGAAGTTTTGTGGTTAGTGTTGCACCAATTCGTGATTGACATGGATCAATTAAATGACGAAACCAAACAGATTGAAGGCAGTCTGGGCAAAGCAGCTAAAAATACTCAGCTTTATCAATTGATGGCGATGCAAAAGAGTCTGGTCTTTTTTGATGCGGCGTTAGAGCACTCGGGAAACCTACTCAAGTCATTACGTGCAGGCGAGCGCTTTTTCACGGCGGCTGGTTACCTTCGTCGGCTACATGACGTGGAAGTCGAGGTGGTTGAGGCTCAAACCATGGTCCGCATTACGAACAAATTATTGGAGCAGTATTCGACTGCTGTGAGTGCGATTGTATCAAATAACCTGAACCTCATCATGAAGGTCTTGACGAGCCTGACAATTATTTTGACCATTCCCACCATCGTTGGCGGAATTTACGGTATGAATGTACGGCTGCCATTTGAGAATGCGTACTGGGCATTTTGGTGGCTGATTGGCGGCACCGCGGTTTTATGCGGTCTTGCCGCATGGTGGTTGTGGCGCAAGGATTACTTTTAAAGTGGCAGATACTTTCAACGCCCGCAAAATTGGCTTGTTTGGCGTCAACTATAGGAAAAAATTCCATATAAAAATCGATTCTAACGTATTTGCTGGAATCGATTTTTTTCTGGGCAGCATTGCCTCACTTATATGATTTTAAAATCGATTCGAACCGTTTCATCGCTGGCGTTAAAACGCGATCTTTGCGATGTACGATCGAGATTGTGAAGGCCGGCTGATGGGCATCATCAATGGCTAAAGTAGCCAGACGGTCATCGGGGTTAATTGCGATTCTGGTTAAGAACCCGATCCCGACATTTTGGCGAACCAATCGCTTGAGTAGGGGCACATCGCCGGTTCGATAAACGATATTCGGCGAGAATGTGTGCCGTTGTTCAAACCAGGCAAACGCGCGGGTATGGACAAAGCCCTCACTTAAAGTAATGAATTGGCGTTTAGCAAGCGTGGCGAAACGAACGCTTTTGTTGGCTGCCAAAGGATCGTCTTTGCGGGTGATGATCACAAACGGTGCCGCATTGATTTGTACGACATGTAAGTCAGACTCGACTAATGGACCACTGGCACCCAGCACGGCGAAGTCCAACTTGCCAGCTTTGATTTGATCAAGCAAAGCGGCCGATCCAGCTTCGATGGTTTCCAGCTGTGGCATTAAACCGGTATTAATCAAATCGGGCGCAATCTTAGGAAACAGATAACCACCGATGATTGGAGGAAGACCAAAGCGGATTTTGGTTTTTTTATCCCATGCAATGTCTTGTTGGGCAAGTGTCAACTGATTCAGAATAATCGCCGCATGGGCCGCTAGCTGTTCGCCAGCCGGGGTCACACTGATATCATGATGACGGCGGTCGCGAATAATCAGCTGTGCGTGAAAATAATCCTCCAGACGCTTAATCGCGGTTGTAATAGTGGGTTGACTAACTGCGAATTTTTCAGCAGTTTGTGAGAAATTGCCGGTTTTCGTTAGCGAAAGAAAATAGTCAAAATCCCGAGTATTCACGTTTAGCCTCCTAAAAAAAGTGAGCGCGAGCCAGCGCGGTTAGAAGTCGGAGTGTAAGTGGCCTTAAGCGTGATGGCCGGGTTTTGGCCATTGCGCTTAAGGTCCTTACACGCAGACTTCTGCGCTGGGGAGCGCGTTATGGAGCAGAAAAGCCAGCGCGGTTAGAAGTCGGAGTGTAAGTGGCCTTAAGCGTGATGGCCGGGTT
>OBZZ01000875.1_pt1 | contig 9971 bp, 7 predicted proteins | sample 1501451 | NCBI WGS metagenome assembly OBZZ01 (sample SAMEA2580274, study PRJEB22360) | human gut metagenome | biome: human gut; feature: human-associated habitat; material: faeces | place: Denmark | collected 2008/2010
ATCCAGCAGGGGGCGGGCCGTGGGAGGATGAACGAGCCGGTCGGATTCACCAGCACGCGGTATTCGTCGTGGGCCACACGGTCGGCGAGCACGTCATCCAGCACCGGACGGATCACATGTTCGGTGAGCTGTTCCTTAAGCCATGCCTGGTCCACTTCCGGGTCGTGCTGGGTGGAGACCAGCACGGTGTCGAGACGCACGGGATGGTCATCGTCGTCGTATTCGATGGTCACCTGCGTCTTGCCATCCGGACGAAGATGCGGCACCTCGCCGCTCTTGCGCACTTCGGCGAGACGATACGCCAGACGGTGCGCCAGATGAATCGGCAACGGCATAAGCACGTCGGTCTCGTCGCACGCATAGCCGAACATCACGCCTTGGTCGCCCGCGCCTTGCGCCTCATACCGCTGTTCACGGGACGCCTTCGACTCCTCCTCGCCACTCAACCGGGCAACGCCCTGGTTGATTTCCGGACTTTGCTCGGTAAGCGACACCGTCACACCGCAGGAATCGGCGTCAAGTCCCACGCGGGAGCTGGTGTAGCCGATATTGCGCACCACGGAGCGCACGATGTTCTGGATGTCGGAATAGCCTTCGCTGGTCACCTCACCGAACACGAAGAACTGTCCGACCGTGGCGCAGGTCTCCACGGCGACATGGGAATGCGGATCCTGCGCGAGCATATCGTCGAGAATCGCATCGGAAATCTGGTCGCAGACCTTATCCGGATGGCCCTCCGTCACCGACTCGGCGGAAATCAACTTCAATTCAGCCATACGGCTGCTCCTTTCGCGAACACCCAACCGTTCGCATCCTGTGATCGCCCACGAAAAACGCCCCGTCCTTCACAGACGCAATCAATAGTTAATTGTTGACTATTCAAAGCGCACCGCTCAGGTATCGGGGCGAATGAAAAATGATGCCAGTCCCTCTATGGGAACCGTGTAGATCAGTTGCCTTCGGTCAGATCGTCCTCACCAAGGGTTTCCTCAAGCAGACCACTGTTGATCTCGCGGAACGCGATGGACAGCGGCTTCTCCTGATTCTGGTATTCCACCAGCGGGCCGACGTTCTGCAGCAGACCCTCATTGAGCTGGGTGAAATAGGAATTGATCTGGCGGGCACGCTTGGCCGCGAAAATGGCCAGAGCGTACTTGGAGTCCGCATGCTCCATCAAATCGTCGATCGGCGGATCCGCAAGACCGGTCGGGGTTGGCTCAGTGCCGAATGCCATAGTGATTATCTCCAAATCATCAGATAAGCCAAAAGCTTCTTTTCCAAAATCATTAGTATAGGCAATCCACTGGACCTCAACCTTGCCTCTCCCACAGGCCTTCTCCGCCAGCGTAGTTATCCAACCTGTAAGGGAATCACACGGTTTTCCGAAAATTTCCACATAGTGACTCTTGACAAAACACGTGTCCCGTTTAGCCAGCACAATAGGAGGCATGGAAATGCGATCTGCAAAACTAATGAATGGACGAGTATTCGCGGGCGCTCGCGCCCTCTACCGCGCCGCCGGTGTGGATGGCAAGGATTTCGGCAAGCCGATCATCGCCATTGCCAATTCCTTCGACGAGTTCCTGCCGGGACATGTGCACCTGAACAAAGTGGGCCGTCTGATTTCCGATGCCATCAAGGAAGCCGGCGGTATTCCGCGCGAGTTCAACACGATGGCCGTTGATGACGGCATCGCCATGGGCCACACCGGCATGCTGTATTCCCTGCCGAGCCGCGACATCATCGCCGATACCGTGGAATATCAGGTGAACGCGCACTGCGCCGACGCGCTGATCTGCATCCCGAACTGCGACAAGGTCGTGCCGGGTATGCTGATGGCCGCGCTGCGACTCAACATTCCGACCGTGTTCGTTTCCGGCGGTCCGATGGAGGCCGGCACCACCGTGCTGCCCGACGGCACCGTGAAGAAGAACACCGATCTGATCGACGTGATGTACGCCTCCGCCGATGACAATCTGAACGAAGAGGATCTGCTCGCCTACGAGAAGACCGTCTGCCCGACCTGCGGTTCCTGCGCCGGCATGTTCACCGCCAACTCCATGAACTGCCTGACCGAGGCCATCGGTCTGGCTCTGCCGGGCAACGGCACCATTCTGGCCTCCCATTCCTACCGCAAGGACCTGTTCAAGCGCGCCGCCGAGCAGGTGGTGAAGATCGCCAAGCAGTATTACGACGATGACGACGATTCCGTGCTGCCGCGTTCCATTGCCACCAAGAAGGCTTTCGAGAACGCCATGACCATGGATGTGGCCATGGGCGGTTCCACCAACACCGTGCTGCATATCCTCGCCATGGCGCAGTCCGCCGACGTGGACTTCACACTGGATGACATCGAGCGTATCTCCCACACCGTGCCGTGCATCTGCAAGGCGTCGCCGTCCGGCGAATGGGAGATTTCCGATGTGCACCGCGCCGGCGGCATCACCGGCATCCTCGGCGAGCTTGACCGTGCCGGCAAGCTGCACCGCGACGTGCATTCCATTGATTACAAGTCGTTGGAAGACAAGCTTAACGACTGGGACATCATGCGCGACACCTGCACCGAGGAAGCCAAGCAGATGTATCTGGCCGCTCCGGGCCACATCGTCTCCCCCGAACCGTGGACGCACACCACGCTGTTCGATTCGCTCGATCGTGACCGTGTCAACGGCGCCATCCACGATATCGACCATCCGGCGGTCACCGAAGGCGGCCTGGCCGTGCTGCGCGGCAACCTCGCGCCTGACGGCTGCGTGGTGAAGACCGCAGGCGTGCCGAAGGAGATCTGGACGTTCCGCGGACCGGCGCTGGTCGTCGAATCCCAGGAGCAGGCCATCGAGGTCATCCTCAACGACACGTTGAAGCCGGGCATGGCTCTGGTCATCCGTTACGAAGGCCCGAAGGGCGGTCCGGGCATGCAGGAGATGCTGTACCCGACCTCCTTCGTGAAGGGCAAGGGCATCGGCAAGCAGGTGGCCATGCTCACCGACGGCCGCTATTCCGGAGGTTCTTCCGGTCTGGCGATCGGACACATCGCGCCTGAGGCCGCGAACAAGGGCCCGATCGCTCTGATCAAGAACGGCGACATCATCAACATCGACATTCCGAACCGTACGGTGAACGTCGAGCTTTCCGACGAGGAGCTGACTCAGCGCCGCGCCGAGCTGGAGGCCGGCGATGGCTATGTCGCCCATCGTGATCGCAAGGTTTCTCAGGCGCTGAAGGCTTATGCCGCCTTCGCCCGCTCCGCTGACAAGGGAGCGACCCGTGATCCGGAGCTGATCGACAAGCTGTCCGGTCTCGCCTGATTCAAACATACGGAAAGGGCCTGCGCGAAATCGTGCAGGCCCTTTTCGTATGCCGGTTTTTATTGGCTGGATAGTCGGATTGACGGATTACAGGCCGAACTCTTCGGCGATGATATGCCAAAGCTCGTCTGCGGCCTCGTCGACCACGTTATTGACGATGCGTTTGTCGAATTCCGGCGCAGCGGCCAACTCGACCTTGGCGGTCTCAAGCCTTTTGGCCTGCTGCTGAGGGGTTTCGGTGCCACGGCCGATCAGACGACGTTTCAGTTCTTCGAAGGACGGCGGCTCAATGAACACGGTAAGCACTTCGAGGCCGAGTTCCTTCGCGCGCCGTTTGACCGTCCGGGCTCCCTGTAGGTCGATTTCCAAGACCACGGGGATATTGCGTTCCAGATGTTCCACGACTGGTTTCACGGGTGTGCCGTAGTGGGCGAGGCCGAACACGTCGGCGGTTTCGAGAAACTCCCCCGCCTTTTCTTTGGCCAGGAATTCAGGTTCGGTCATGAAGAAATAGTTCACGCCGTCCACTTCGCCCGGACGAGGCTGGCGTGTCGTGGCGGACACCGACAGCCAGATTTCGGGGTGCTGTTCGCGTACGCGCCCCAGAACAGTGCCTTTGCCTACTCCGGCGGGTCCGCAGAGCACAATCAAACGTCCATGTTGAGAATCAGCCATTCCATCCCCACTCTTGGTTATGTCTTGTTTTCCAAAAAGGAAGCTATTCAGAAAAAGAATTTATTCGACGTCTCCATCAGCCGCATCATCGGCGCTTTCGTTTTGAGCCTCGGTCAATGCCTGCCGAATATCCCTGGCGACCGACGCGGTGGCTTCGGTCAATTTTGCGATGTCGGGACCGTGCGTGGCGATGGAACGAGATACCGTGACCAGCACATTGCCCTTGGTGCCTTTGAACACGGTCTTCAGATCGCGTGTCTCCGCTCCCTGCCATCCGTAGCCTGGGGAAAGAATCGGTCCGGTGAACTTGGCCGGGTCGACGCCCGAATCGTTGATCCACTGCCCGATGGTGGCGCCGATGATAAGGCCGACGGAACCCATTCCATCATTGCCCTTATTGAATTTCTGAGCAGTGCTGGCGATGCCGTACGCCACTGTTTTGCCCTTGTATTCGCCTGCCTGACGAATCGCCGTCTGCAGGCTGGCGCCTTCCTGGTTGGACGTCAACGATGCGATGAACACGCCCCTGCCGTTGTTGAGCGCGTCATTGATGACGCCTCCCAATGACCGTGCGCCGTAATACGGCAGCAGGGTGATGGCGTCTGCCAGCAATGGCGCGCCCGGCTTGAAATAGGCGTCCGCGAACGCGGAAATCGTGGTCGGCAGGCCGCCATGCAGGCAGTCGACGATGGTGATGACACCCATCTGCCGTGCCGCATAGAGCACGCGTTCAAGCGCGGCGATGCCTTTGGAACCGTACCGTTCGAACATGGAGGACTGGAATTTGACAGCTGCGGCACGGCCATTGGCCGCCTGCAGCATGCGCATGGAATACAGTTCCGCACCCAACGCGTCGACGTTATAGCCCCAGTCAGTGAGGAGCTGCCGATGCGGGTCGATGCCGACGCACAACGGGCCGTATTTGGCCATTGAATTGCTCAGTCGCAGACCGAAATCCGAACGCTGGGCATTCACTTCCTCACTGCTGGGGCTACTCATCATTAGTCACGGCTTTCCAATTCGAACAGCTGCGTGGAATGATCCTGAATACTCATGATCTGATAATCATTATTGCGCACCGCCTCGATAGCCATCAACACGGCGGAGAATTCCGTCATGGTGGTGAACTGCGGCAGGTCGGCTGCGATAGCCGCCGAACGGATGGCGTAGCCGTCGGAACGGGAACCGCGGGAGTTCGGCGTGTTGAGAATCAGGTCGATCGCGCCTTCCTCGATCAGCTGGACGACGTTCTTGCCGACGCTGCCCTCCGCATGGTAGGTGGTGATCGGGTCGTCTGGATCGGAGTCCATACGCACGCTGATCTTGTCGACGATCTTGGAATCGATGCCGTAGCGGCGCAGCACGGATGCCGTGCCTTCGGTGGCCCAGATGTTGAAGCCGAGCTCGACCAGTCGCGCGGCGAACAGCGGCAGCTGGCGCTTGTCGGTGTCGTTCACGGAGATGAACACGTTGCCGCTGGTCGGCAGGCCGCCTTCGTATGCGGCGAGCTGGCTCTTGGCGAACGCGTGCGGGAAGTCGCGGTCGAAGCCCATGACCTCGCCGGTGGAACGCATTTCCGGTCCGAGCAGCACGTCGACGGTCTTGCCGAGCGGAGTGCGGAATCGCTTGAACGGAAGCACGGATTCCTTGACGGCCACCTGCTGGCCACGATGGATGTCGCCACCGTCGCCGTGGGGCAGGAGCAGGCCGTTGTCACGCTGCTGCTGGATGGTTTCGCCGACCATGATGCGGGCGGCGGCCTTGGCCAGTGCCACACCGGTGGCCTTGGAAGCGAACGGCACGGTACGGGAGGCACGCGGATTGGCCTCGATGACGTACAGAGTGTTGGCCATGAAGGCATACTGCACGTTGATCAGGCCCTGCACGCCACAGCCCTTGGCAATGGCGTAGGTGCCTTCACGCAGACGACGGATCTGGTCATCGGACAGCGTGCTCGGAGGCAGGGTGCAGGCGGCGTCACCGGAATGGACGCCAGCTTCCTCGACGTGCTCCATGATGCCGCCGATATACAGCTCCTCGCCGTCGAACAGCGCGTCGACGTCGATTTCCACGGCATCCTGCAGGAACTTGTCGATGAGCAGCGGCGAAGGCAGACGGCCGGACACGACGGTGTCGGCCTGGGCTTCCTTCAATGCGCGATCGACGTACTTGCGCAATTGGGCGTCGTCGTAGACGATTTCCATGCCACGGCCGCCGAGCACGTAGCTCGGACGGACCAGCACCGGGTATCCGATGGCGTGCGCGGCCTCGCGGGCCTCGTCCAGGCTCAGCGCGGTGCCGTAGCGCGGCGCGTTCATGTCGGCCTTCTTCAGCACCTCGCCGAAGAGCTCACGGTTTTCGGCCAGATCAATGGATTCAGGCGTGGTGCCGAGAATCGGAACGCCTGCGGCCTTCAGTCGGGCGGCCAGGGACAGCGGGGTCTGGCCGCCGAGCTGGACGATGACGCCCTTGATCGGACCCATCTTCTTTTCGGCCTCGTAGATCTCGAGCACGTCTTCGAAGGTGAGCGGCTCGAAATACAGACGGTCGGACATGTCGTAATCGGTCGACACGGTCTCCGGGTTGCAGTTAACCATGATCGTGTCATAGTTCTTGCCCAGTTCCTGCACGGCGTGCACACAGGTGTAGTCGAACTCGATGCCCTGGCCGATGCGGTTCGGACCGGAGCCGAGGATGATCACGGCCTCGCGGTCGCGAGGACGCAGCTCGGTCTCATCCGCGTAGCAGGAGTAGTAGTACGGGGTTGCCGCGTCGAATTCGGCGGCGCAAGTGTCGACTGTCTTGAACACCGGGCGGAGGTCGTACGACCAACGCAGCTCACGGATGGTGTTCTCGCCCTCGTCTCCCAGACGGCGCAGGTGCGCGATCTGCAGGTCGGACAGGCCGGCGAGCTTCGCCTTCTTCAGCAGCTTCCTGGTAAGCTTTTCTGCGTTCTTGACTTCCAGCGCAGTCTCGTTGATGAGCGCGAACTGGCGGATGAACCACGGGTCGATCTTGGTGGCCGCGAAGATCTGCTCTTCGGTGGCGCCTCCCCACAGGGCACGCTGAATCTGCAGATAACGGTGCTCGGTCGGCACCTTGATGGCGTCGAGCAGCTGGGAAACCTCGTCCTCGGACGGCTTGTCACCATCCCAGTTGAAGCCCATGTGACGCTTGTCGATGGAGCGCATAGCCTTACCAAGCGACTCCTGGAAGTTGCCCGCGAGAGCCATGGCCTCGCCGACGGACTTCATGGAGGTGGTCAGCGTCGGATCGGCGCCCGGGAACTTCTCGAACGCGAAACGCGGCACCTTGGTGACCACGTAGTCGATGGTCGGCTCGAAGCTGGCCGGCGTGGACTGGGTGATGTCGTTCTGGATCTCGTCCAGCGTGTAGCCGAGGGCCAGCTTGGTGGCGATCTTGGCGATCGGGAAGCCTGTGGCCTTGGAAGCCAACGCGGAGGAACGGGACACGCGCGGGTTCATCTCGATGACGATGATACGGCCGGTGTCCGGGTTGACGGCGAACTGGATGTTGCATGGCGATGCCGATGTCACGCAGCTTCTGGTATTCGCGGTCGGTCAGGGTGAAGACCGGTGCCACGGTGATGGAGTCGCCGGTGTGCACGCCGACCGGGTCGACGTTTTCGATCGGGCAGACGACCACGACATTGTCCTTCTTGTCGCGCATCAGCTCGAGTTCGTATTCCTTCCAGCCTTCGATGCCTTCTTCGATCAGCACCTCGTCGGTCGGGGAATAGTGGATGCCGGCGCCGGCGATGCGGTGCAGCTCGTCTTCGTCGTGCGCGATGCCGGAGCCGAGACCACCCATGGTGAAGCTCGGACGGACCACCAGCGGGTAGCCGAACTTCTCGGCGATCTTGTCGACTTCCTCAAGGGAATGCGCGATGTCGGAGCGGGCGGATTCGGCGCCAGCCTCCTCCACGACCTTCTTGAAGAGTTCGCGGTCCTCGCCACGATCGATGGCGTCAAGGGACGCGCCGATCAGCTCGACGTTGTACTTCTTGAGCACGCCCGCCTCACCCAGCGCCATGGCCGCGTTCAGCGCGGTCTGTCCGCCCAGCGTCGGCAGCAACGCGTCAGGACGTTCCTTGGCGATGATCTGCTCGAGGATCGGGGTGGAGATCGGCTCGATGTAGGTGGCGTCGGCCATTTCCGGATCGGTCATGATGGTGGCCGGGTTGGAATTGACCAGAATGACCCTAATGCCCTCTTCGCGCAGCACGCGGCAGGCCTGGGTGCCCGAATAATCGAATTCCGCGGCCTGGCCGATCACGATCGGACCGGAGCCGATGACCATCACGGACTTGATGTCTGTGCGCTTAGGCATTGCGGGTTCCCTCCTTGACGGAACGCATGAGATCAACGAAACGATCGAACAGGTATGCGGCATCGTGCGGGCCGGCGGCGGCTTCCGGGTGATATTGCACGGAGAACGCCGGGATATCGACGCACTGCAGGCCTTCGACCACGTTATCGTTCAAATCGATATGGCTGACGAACACCTTGCCGTATTTGCCGTTCTCGAATGGCGCGTCGACGGTTTCGCCGATTGGCGCATCCACGGCGAAGCCATGGTTGTGCGCGGTGATTTCGATTTTGCCGGTGGTCATATCCTTGACCGGCTGGTTGATGCCGCGGTGGCCGAATTTGAGCTTGTACGTGCCGAAGCCGAGCGCGCGGCCCAGCAGCTGGTTGCCGAAGCAGATGCCGAAGAACGGATATCCGGCGTCGAGCACTTGACGCAGCAGATTCACTTCAGGATCGGCCTGTTCCGGGTCGCCCGGACCGTTGGAGAAAAAGACGCCGTCGGGATTGAGGGACTGGAGCTCGTCGAAGGTGATGGTGGACGGCACCACATGCACGCGGCAGCCGCGTTCGGCCATGCGATGCGGGGTCATGGACTTGATGCCCAGATCGACGGCCGCCACGGTGAACAGCGGTTCCTTGCCTTCGAATTCGCCGCAGGGTTCGATGGTATAGGCTTCCTTGGTGCTGACCTCGTCGTAGAGGCTCATGCCCTTCATCTGCGGAGTGGCCTTGACCTCGTCGAGCATGGAGTCGATGGTGCGCAGTTTGCCGTCACCGTCGAGCAGTGCGTCGCCTGAGAAGATGGCCGCGCGCATCACACCGGCGGAACGCAGGTGGCGTACCAGCTTGCGCGTGTCGATATGGCTGATGCCGACGATGTGGTTGGATTCGAGATCGTCGTCAAGGCTGCCGGTGGCACGCCAGTTGCTCACATTCGGGCTGGGATCGCGCACCACATAGCCTGCGACCCAGATTCTGGAGGATTCCGGATCCTCCCCGTTGATTCCCGTGTCCCCGATGTGCGGGAACGTCTGTACCACGATCTGACGGTCGTAGCTGGGATCGGTAAGCGTTTCCTGGTAGCCGGTCATGCCGGTCGCGAAAACGATCTCCCCGCTGGTCGTGCCGATCGCGCCGTATGGCTCGCCCACATACACCTGTCCGTCTTCGAGAACAAGAACGGCATCCTGAGGGTCAAACATCACGGCTTCGGAATCATACTGGTTCACCAAAACCCCCTTATAGTCAAGGTATTCGTACCAAGGATAGCGGCCGGTTAGGACTCGCGACCCGGCCGAATCGCTTAACTTTCGGCTTTATTCAGCCGAAGGTTCGGTCGGTTGTTCGGCCACTTCAGTGGCTTCCGCATCGGCGCTCACCGCGCTGAGCAGACCATGGATGAACGCCGGCGAATCGTCGTCGCACAGCGTTTTGGCAAGGCTCAACGCCTCATCGATGGCCACCATGTTGGGAACATCATCGTTGAACATGATCTCCCATGCGGCGATGCGCAGGATATTGCGGTCGACGACGCCCATGCGCTTGACCTTCCAACCGGTGGAATGTTCGTCAAGCATGGCGTCGATGGCGGCGATATGCTCCGCCACGCCACGGACGATTTCGATGGCGTAGTCGGGCAGCGGGGGCTGAGCGCCGG
>OBZZ01000877.1_pt1 | contig 9930 bp, 7 predicted proteins | sample 1501451 | NCBI WGS metagenome assembly OBZZ01 (sample SAMEA2580274, study PRJEB22360) | human gut metagenome | biome: human gut; feature: human-associated habitat; material: faeces | place: Denmark | collected 2008/2010
TACGCGGTGTCTCTCTTCGGCGGCATGTTGAACGCCCTCACCATAATACTAGCTTAGGATTTGTATTTATTGGAGTGTTCTTATTTGTCTCTATCTTAATGATGTGGTATGTTGGGATCGTCAACGACGAAGACACCTCGATGAAAGGAGGGAAGATGTCAATACGCTTGGAAGTATGGGGTGAAAACGCCCTTTTCTCGAGAAGCGAATTCAAAACGGAGCGCGTCACCTATGACGTCATGACGCCATCTGCAGCGCGCGGAATACTGGAAGCCATATTCTGGCATCCGGGCATGCGCTGGCGGATCGACAGGATTCACGTGCTCAATCCCATCCGATTCGACAGCATACGCCGCAATGAGGTCGATAGCGTCATCAATATCGGCAAAATACGAACGATGGCGGAAGGACGCGGAGATGGCGGTGCCATATACACTGCCGAATCCATCCAACAACGCTCGTCCACCATCCTGCGTGACGTCCGATATGTGATAGATGCTCATTTCGAACTCAACCGGGCGAAAATGTCATCTACGGATTCGGCGGAGAAATTCCAGAGCATGTTCATGCGACGTGCGGCCAAAGGGCAGTGCTTCCATCACCCGTACTTCGGTGCGAGGGAATTCCCCGTGGAATTCCAGTTATGGCAGGAATCCGGCGAGCCCGTCGGTTTCGAACATGGGCATCGGGACCTGGGCTACATGTTGTACGACTTTGATTATCACAATCCGGCCCATCCCACCCCGTTGTTCTTCCGCGCCGAACTGGATGATGGCGTGCTGGACGTCGAATCCGTGGAGGTCAGGTCATGATCATTAGCGATCTGTGCGATGAGTACGCCGTCTTGGTGTCTCAGAATAGAGCTCCGGCCTATGGGTATGACAACGTCAATGCTCCATACGGGTTGGTCGTCGACGATGACGGTACCTTGATCAGAGTTCGACCGCTGGGGGACTTCAGTGGAAAGAAGCCCGTCAATATCATTCCGGTGCCGGCTCGTTTCCCCCGTTCATCAGGGATTGTGGCGAACTTCCTCTGCGACAACGTCACATACCTGCTCGGCTGCGACACCAAAGGGAACGCCAAGCGCGCGGCGCAGGCGTTCCAAGCGTGCGGCGAATTGCATCGACGCATACTCGATGGCGTCAAGGACCGTGCCGCCTCCGCCGTATGCGCCTTCTTCTCGAAGGCGCCACAGTGGCAGATCGCCCAACGTCTTATGGGGGATGAGGCATGGAAATCATCGGTGACGATGAACTTCGCCCTGGAATATGACGATGGAGGGCAGACGATATTCATCGGAGAACTTCCGAGCATACGAGAAGCCTGGGATGCCTATTACGGGCGGGTGGACGATGCCGATGAATCGGCACTGGTCTCAAGCCTGGTCTCCGGCGAACGCATCGTTCCGGAAAAGGTCCATCCCAAGATCAAAGGTGTCGCGGGAGCCCAATCATTAGGTGCGTCATTGATATCATTCAATGCCCCGGCATTCTGCTCGCATGGCGCCGAGCAGAATGAGAACGCTCCGATGAGCAAGCGGGAGTCCTATGAATATACGACGGCGTTGAACACCCTGCTCGCCGACCGTGATCGGGTCCAACGCATTGGAGGCGACACCGTCGTATCATGGGCCAATTGTGGCGATAACGTATATCGTGACGTGTGGGATCAGTATATGGGGCAATCCGGCGGACTGAGTGAAAAAGTGGTCGTGGATGCCACGCGTGCGCTGGCGCAGGGAAAACCTTACGACTACGAGGAAATTCACCTCAGCCCGGATGAACAATTCCATATTCTCGCGCTGTCCCCCAATGCGGCACGTCTTTCGGTTCGGTTCTACCTGACCGATACGTTCGGGGCGTTCGCGCGCAACATCGATCGGCATTATCGAGATATCGCCATCCGCCGCCCCAGCTACGATTCTACGACCTTCCTGCCCACATGGCGGTTGTTGAATCAGACCATACGGACACAAAGCAAAACCGCGAAAGCGTCGCCGCAAATGGCTGGTGCCGTCATGAAAGCGATACTTGAAGGCACGCCGTATCCGATGACTCTGATCAACGCGGTGGAGCGTCGGATCAATGCCGAACATGATGTCTCGCCGGACAAGGCGGCGATCATCAAAGCGTATTACCTACGCGCAACAACCAATGCACAATTCAAGGAGGTGCTACGGATGGACATCAATGAAGAGAGCGACTACCTGCCGTATGTGCTCGGCCGCATGTTCTCCGTCTACGAGCAGATTCAGTTGGCCGCCATACCAGGCATCAATACCACGATCAAGGACAAGTATTTCACCAGCGCATCCACGACTCCGGCCCGCATCTTCCCGATTCTGGGAGATCTCGCGGCGAAGCACATGCGGAAAGCCTGGAAGTCGAAGGGGTTGAAAGTCAAGCTGGACAAGGCCCTGGGCGAGCTGACCGGGAGAGTGGGGGACCGTTATCCCTCCCGTCTTTCTCTGGAGGAACGCGGCGCATTCCAACTCGGATATTATTTCGAAAATCAGAAACGATTCGACAAAACCAACAAGAACAACAACGAACAGGGAGAGAACAATGACTGACCGTAAACCCATCGAGAACCGTTATGACTTCACCATCCTCTTTGATGTGAAGGACGGCAATCCCAATGGCGACCCGGACTCCGGCAACATGCCCCGAGTCGACATCGAAACCGGTAATGGCCTGACGACGGATGTCTGCATCAAGCGTAAGATCCGCGACTATGTGCAGACGGCTATGGGCGAGCAGGCCCCTTGGCGAATCTATATCCAGAACAGGCAGACGCTCAATCGGTTGGACGGTGAGGCGCTCAAGGCGGAACATATCAACGCCAGCCTTGAAAACAAGGATTTCGCCAAGGAAATCAAAGCTCTGAAGAAGACCGATCCCGAATTGGATCGACGTCTGCGCGACTATATGTGCGACCAGTTCTTCGACATTCGCACCTTCGGCGCGGTGATGACCACATTCGTCAAAGGCAATCTGTCGTGCGGTCAGGTGCGGGGTCCGGTGCAGCTCGGGTTCGCCCGCTCCATCGATCCGATCAGCGTTCAGGAGATATCCATCACCCGTATCGCCGTCACCACGGAAGCAGATGCCGCCGAGAAAAACAACACCATGGGCAACAAATTCATCATCCCCTATGGCCTCTACCGCATGAACGGCTACATCTCCGCCAAGCTCGCGCAGAACGTCACCGGTTTCTGCGATGAAGACCTCGATGTACTGTGGCAAGCGATTCTGAACATGTTCGAGTTCGATCGCTCCGCGGCGCGTGGCAACATGGCGGTTCGCAAGCTGTACGTATTCAAGCACAGCAGCGCGCTTGGCGATGCCCCCTCGTGGAAGCTGTTCGACGGCATCGATGTCCATAAGCGTGCAGAAGTGGATGCGCCCCGCGATTTTGCTGATTATGAGGTTCGAGTGAATCGTGAAGCCATTCCGGAATCCGTCAGCCTGACCGAAATGGTCGATCACACATTGTGATTCCCCATGCAAATCGGAGATCGTCATCGCAATGGCATCATGTCGTTGTTTTTTGACGATCTCCAGCTTTCGAATCGCATATGCCGGTGATCCCATTGCGTGAATTGTTGAAGAGAGAGGCATTGCGTGCATACACAATCGGAGTATCTTGAGGATGAATGGCTGGCTCTTTCCGGCCTTCAGCATTTCGCGTTTTGCCGACGTCAGTGGGCGTTGATTCATGTCGAGCAGCAGTGGCGGGACAACTATCTCACGACGGCCGGCTCCCTGGAACATGACAGGGCTCACGACTATGGCGCGTCGGAAGCACGGGGCGATATGCTGATCATGCGTGATCTGCGTGTATTTTCACGACGGCTGGGCATCACTGGTGCGTGTGACGTAGTCGAGTTCCGTCAATCGGACGCCGGCGTGCCGTTGCATGGGCGAGCTGGTACCTGGTCGCCCTACCCCGTGGAATACAAGCATGGCGCACCCAAACAGACGGATGCGGATCGCCTTCAACTTTGCGCGGAGGCTATGTGCCTGGAAGAGATGCTGGCCTGCTCGATTCCGGAAGGCGCGTTGTTCTACCAGCAGACCAAGCATAGGGAGCGCGTGCGCCTCGATGAATCGTTACGCGATCAGATCGTTGCTATGTCGGGTGAGATGCACGACCTGTTCGCTCGCGGGCATACTCCGAACGTCAAACCTTCGAAAAGCTGCCGAGCATGCTCGCTACGCGATATCTGCCTGCCGAAACTTGCGGGAAGCCGCTCGGCGAAACAATTCATTGATGAGGTCATGCGCGCAGAAGCGGCCGGACTGGAGAATCGCACATGAAGCAACTGCTCAACACCTTGTATGTCACCAGCGAGGACGCATATCTGTCGCTGAAGAACGACAATGTCATAGTCCAGCAAGGGGATGCCGCACTCGGACAGATCCCGTTGCGCTCCCTGGAGAGCATCGTGAGCTTCTCCTACAAAGGCGCGTCGCCCGCACTTATGGGCAGATGCTCGGAATTCGGAGTAGGACTGTCGTTCTTTTCCCCTCATGGACGATACCACTGTTCGATACTCGGCGAGAACAACCGCAATGTGCTACTTCGTCGTGAACAGTTCCGTTTCGCGGACGACGAGACTGTCGCCTTGTCGTTCGCACGGTCGTTCATCATCGGGAAGATCTACAACTGTCGTTGGGTTCTTGAACGAACCAAACGGGACCACGCGCTACGCATCAACAGTCAACGAATCGCCGAGCAAAGCGAGAAGCTTCGGCAATCGTTGCTGGGCATACGCGATTGCACGTCCATAGACGGGCTGCGTGGAGTGGAGGGATTGGCCGCCAAAGACTATTTCTTCGTTTTCGATGACCTGATTCTGCGTAACAAGGACGCGTTCTTCTTCGAGCAGCGCAGCCGCAGACCTCCGTTGGATCGTGCGAATGCGTTGATGTCGTTCGTGTATTCGATATTGACCGGTGATTGCATCGCGGCTCTGCAAGGAGTCGGGCTTGACCCGTATGTGGGGTTTCTGCATACCGATCGGCCGGGTCGCGCTTCCCTGGCGTTGGATCTGGTTGAGGAATTTCGGCCAGCTCTGGCCGACCGTTTCGTGCTGACGCTCATCAACACGGGAGCGGTCAAGCCCTCCCAGTTCGAAGTGCGTGAGAACGGCGGCGTGTTCCTTTCCGAGAGTGGGCGCAAAACAGTGCTTGCCGCGTGGCAGAAGCGAAAACAGGAGACAATTACCCATCCGTTTTTCAACGAGAAGATGCCGTGGGGACTGGTGCCCCATGTACAGGCATTGCTGCTCAGCCGTGTGATCCGCGGTGATCTGGATGCTTATCCGCCATTCATGTGGAAATAGCTTCCCAGAGAGTCGGGGAGCGGCTCGCCGATGTGAAAAGATGCGGATGATTCCTTTCGGCATGATAAGGAGACGGGATAAGATGGGACGATGATGGTTGTCGTGGCTTACGATGTCAGCACGGAAACGCCCGAAGGCAGACGAAGGCTGCGGAACGTGGCCAAGATTTGCATGAAATACGGTCAACGCGTGCAGAACAGCGTTTTCGAGTGCTCCGTATCGCCGTCCGATTACCTGATTCTGAAGCATGATCTGGCGAAGATTATGGATGAGTCGCAAGACAGCCTGCGGTACTACAATCTCGGGGCGAAGTATTCTTCGAAGATTGAATATCGGGGAAGGCAGCGACATTTACCGGTCGATGGCGTGATGATGCTTTGACGCGCCGCATTGGCATGCGGCATTCGGCGGACTGGAGCGGTGTACGACGTGCGGAGATCGGCCGGTGCGAGCCTTGAGCTCTCATGAAGCACTGGGTCGTTCGCACCACGGTTCATGGCTTCTGAGGACGGTGTGTGTTCTTCTTGTCGTTTGATAACTCAAGAGTGAGTGATCTGCTGGCATATCGATTCAGCGGATTCGCATATCGGGGAAAATGCGGGTGAATCGTACGGTACAATTGATGCCGTGGGATGGGTGGAGTATCCATATTTTGAGATATGAAGTCCATTCTTGCGGTCGCACCCCTCACGGGGTGCGTGGATTGAAATCTGACCGTGATTGCCGGACGTCTGGCCGATGATGGTCGCACCCCTCACGGGGTGCGTGGATTGAAATAAATCGCTCACCAACCAGCTCCGGCTCGTCGTGTCGCACCCCTCACGGGGTGCGTGGATTGAAATCACCATATCATAGCGCAGATACCCCAGCGCATAAGTCGCACCCCTCACGGGGTGCGTGGATTGAAATAGTCTCGTTGACGTGCAGCACGCATTCATCGGCGGTCGCACCCCTCACGGGGTGCGTGGATTGAAATAAGCAGGAACGTCAGATCGAGGATGAGGTGAAAGTCGCACCCCTCACGGGGTGCGTGGATTGAAATACGGCCGCGTCGGCGGCGGCGGCGCGCGACGGGGTGGTCGCACCCCTCACGGGGTGCGTGGATTGAAATACCGACTCCGTGGCGCAGATGGTTGAAAACGGGGTCGCACCCCTCACGGGGTGCGTGGATTGAAATTGATCGCGCAGGACTCCGCGTGCGGTGTTGGCCGGTCGCACCCCTCACGGGGTGCGTGGATTGAAATTTTGTACACCAACGGTGTGCCATTTGTGCAGAGGTCGCACCCCTCACGGGGTGCGTGGATTGAAATAAAAATGGCGAAAAAGGCGCGTTGATCTTTGGCGAGTCGCACCCCTCACGGGGTGCGTGGATTGAAATTATGGGGATGCTGTCACGTGGGCAAAGTACGCCGTCGCACCCCTCACGGGGTGCGTGGATTGAAATGTGCGGGATTGCATGTGACGGTACGATTTACGGTCGCACCCCTCACGGGGTGCGTGGATTGAAATCCGAATCCATACCGGAGGGTATCGCGCATGACGCGTCGCACCCCTCACGGGGTGCGTGGATTGAAATTTATGCGGGACGGCAAACCTATGATTGTGAGTAGTCGCACCCCTCACGGGGTGCGTGGATTGAAATGGCGCGATCAGGTTGGAGGAGATGGCACGCACGCGGTCGCACCCCTCACGGGGTGCGTGGATTGAAATATCCCATTATCATTACAGCAGCAGAAGAAGAAGTCGCACCCCTCACGGGGTGCGTGGATTGAAATCCCGCGACGCAGCTTGTGACCGGTCAGGATTACGCGTCGCACCCCTCACGGGGTGCGTGGATTGAAATGATCTACAGACTCTCATGTTGGAATTGGCACAATGTCGCACCCCTCACGGGGTGCGTGGATTGAAATCGGTCGTTGCTGCGCTCGCCGATGTGGTATTCGTCGCACCCCTCACGGGGTGCGTGGATTGAAATGGATATTTTGCAAGTGGCGTGTGAACGTATCGTTGTCGCACCCCTCACGGGGTGCGTGGATTGAAATATAACAAGTTCGTCGAATCAGTGGCGCAAATGGGGTCGCACCCCTCACGGGGTGCGTGGATTGAAATTACAACCCGCAGACGTTGACCAACACAATGTATCGTCGCACCCCTCACGGGGTGCGTGGATTGAAATAACAACAACGTTAACATACCCGTACCGCTACGCGGGTCGCACCCCTCACGGGGTGCGTGGATTGAAATGCGTACCTCTACGACGTACGAACCAAAACACTGGTCGCACCCCTCACGGGGTGCGTGGATTGAAATGACGCGTGGGGGGTTGCAATATGCCCACGGTCCAAGTCGCACCCCTCACGGGGTGCGTGGATTGAAATGCGTACACCGAGATAATTGGCGATGGCATCGTCTGTCGCACCCCTCACGGGGTGCGTGGATTGAAATAGGACGCGCTCAACGAAGCCGGCTGCGGCCTGTGGTCGCACCCCTCACGGGGTGCGTGGATTGAAATACGCTGAGTTACCTGCCCTGTGTCCACAATCGGGCGTCGCACCCCTCACGGGGTGCGTGGATTGAAATTACCCCGCGTCGCAGGGCGACACGCGCGGGATAGTCGCACCCCTCACGGGGTGCGTGGATTGAAATCCAAGTAATGCAACCCCGCACACAATCGGCGGACGTCGCACCCCTCACGGGGTGCGTGGATTGAAATTGACCAGCGTTTTTTTAATGCGTATCTTGAACAGTCGCACCCCTCACGGGGTGCGTGGATTGAAATAACGACGCGACACCGCGCGTAACCGACCCGCAAGTCGCACCCCTCACGGGGTGCGTGGATTGAAATTGCGGTGTGCCATCGTGCTGCCAGCCATGTGATGTCGCACCCCTCACGGGGTGCGTGGATTGAAATTTCGTGATCGTGCGTCGGTCGAGTCCGGTCTTGCGTCGCACCCCTCACGGGGTGCGTGGATTGAAATTCGCTGGGTGACCTGACCTGTGTCCATGATCGGACGTCGCACCCCTCACGGGGTGCGTGGATTGAAATTTGGCAAAACCACATGCGCACGCCAAACTAACGGGTCGCACCCCTCACGGGGTGCGTGGATTGAAATCAGCTGGATAAAGCCGAAGTGCCGTATCGTATCGGTCGCACCCCTCACGGGGTGCGTGGATTGAAATCTCCCCGTATGTGCCGGTATCTGCCTGATCGAAAGTCGCACCCCTCACGGGGTGCGTGGATTGAAATTGCTTTTTTGTTGTTGTTGGGCGTGTCGTGTTTTGTCGCACCCCTCACGGGGTGCGTGGATTGAAATAGGTATCCGCTGCCCGTGTACTGCCACGCGACGGGTCGCACCCCTCACGGGGTGCGTGGATTGAAATCCAGCCGGTAAGCCATGCCTCGCGCCATGAGGCAGTCGCACCCCTCACGGGGTGCGTGGATTGAAATGTCGCGCCTGCAAGCACTGCAACGCATCCCGGCAGGTCGCACCCCTCACGGGGTGCGTGGATTGAAATTTGTGCTGTTTTTAGTCAAGTCGGTGTTTCGTGTTTCGTCACTAATTTTTTTCGGTTTTCGGCATGAGGAGTGCCGGCCGGTGGTTTGTTTTACTGGTTGTCCGTCTTGCCGAACATGAGGGCTTGGCTGACACGTCGGCTGGGGCCGGTGAATTCGATGAGGCGTCCGTGGTGGACGATGCGGTCGATGATCGCGGCGGCGAGTTTGTCGTCGGCGAAGATCGTCCCCCATTTGCTGAACTCGATGTTCGTGGTGAAGATGATGCTGCGACGTTCGTAGCTGCCGGCGATGATCTGGTAGAGGAGACGGGCCCCGTCGATGTCGAAGGGCACGTAGCCGAACTCGTCGAGGATGATCAGGTCGGCACGGGCGAGGTCCCTGAGCAGGCTGTCGAGGGCGCCGTCGCGTTTGGCCTTGCCGAGCTGGAGCACGAGCTCCGCGGTCTGCCGGAACCTCACGCTCCTGCCTTGCTCGATGGCGAGCATGCCCAGGGCGGTGGCCAGGTGGGTCTTTCCGCGTCCCGTCTTGCCGTAGAACACGAGGTCCTGCGCCTTGGCCGCGAAATCGAGGCCGGTCAGCTGCTCCTTGGTGTATCCGTCGGGCAGGCGCACGTTCGCGAAGTCGTAGCCGTCGAGGCTTTTGGGCACCGGGAACCGGGCCTGGCGCATGAGCCTTGCCCGTTTGGAGGCCTCCCTGTTGGCCAGTTCCGTGGCGAGCATGCGGTCGATGGCGTCCAGTTGGCGGGGCGTGGCCCATTCGAGCGTTTCGTCGATGGTGGCCTGCGAGATGAACAGGCTCCTCGCCCGCTCGCGCAGCGGGCCGGGGTCGGTCCGTCCGTTCTTCTGGTTCACTCGTCCTCCTTGGTGTAGGCGATGTCGTATTCGCTCAGGTCCACGGGGTCGTCGTAGGCCACGGGTCCCAGGCCCGAGGCGTGGCGTGCCGCGGCCAGACATACCCCGGCCCGGTCCGTGCCTCCGGTGGATTCGAGGATCTCGAGCATGCCGGCCACGGCCGCCCGCCAGCCGCTCTCGCCGTCGGCGTGCAGCAGGGCACAACACGCCGG
>OBZZ01000879.1_pt1 | contig 9856 bp, 8 predicted proteins | sample 1501451 | NCBI WGS metagenome assembly OBZZ01 (sample SAMEA2580274, study PRJEB22360) | human gut metagenome | biome: human gut; feature: human-associated habitat; material: faeces | place: Denmark | collected 2008/2010
CCAACGAAATCCTCACCAAAGCCAACCGTCCAACAACTTCAAACACGGGGCACTAGTATGGAAGAATACAGACAGATCATGGTTCTACCTCAAATGGCCTCAGTACACCTCAGCATCATGGGTCAACATCGGAAAATTCCGATCATTTGCGCTAGCGAATAAACGCACCAGGCTCGCATCGCACTACTACGACATGTGGCACGGAAACGTCGTTCAATATGGATACAATAGTGCGTGGTATCATAGCATGATCGTCACAGGAAGAAGCGGAAAACAGCCGCTCCTAACCTATCACAGCACCAACACCCACAACATACCATTCTTTGCGCTTCAAAAGAGAGCTAATTCAGCTGGGAAAAAGAAGCACCTGGGACGGACAACACGGACACTTCACTTGATACTAATTCAGCTACCGCTCGGAGAGATCAATGAACATCAAAGATGTTCTAACGTATCTGATATGTGCCATCGTGGCCGCTGCTGCCGGGATTGGAGGCACGCTTCTGGTGCAGCATCATGATGACGAACTTCAGCCAAGTGACGTCGCCATAGCGGCCTACTTCGCCGAGGCCATATCAACCCCTGACACTATTGACAACGACCGCGTTCAGGACCTCGTCGCACCCAATACCGGCTGGGATGGTCATTCCAGGAAAGCCGAAGAGTGGGGCCAAGCCATTTTCAAGGCCTACCACGATGACACGCCGGACCAAACGAAGGAATCCTTATTTCCGAGGGGCCTCTTCCAACACGATCAGCGGACATCTATTCACGTTCGACAGCAGAACCAATCATGACCGTCATCATGACCTCCGTTGATGGAAAGTGGCTCGTCGACTGGAACGCAACAGTGCGGGCCAACGACACTCCACCTCCACCACTGCCATCGCACCGATGACCGCAAGAATCCCGGCCAATCCTCACCATAGGACTGGCCGGGATTCTGCACAGGCATACTCAGGCGTTGACCGAGGTGCCCTTCGAGCCAAGACGCTCACAGGCCTCGATGACGCGGGCAGCCATGCCAGCCTCAGCCTTCTTGCCCCACGAGCGCGGGTCGTACATCTTCTTGTTGCCGACCTCACCGTCGATCTTCAGCATGCCGCTGTAGTTGGAGAACATGTGATCGACAACCGGGCGGGAGAACGCGTACTGGGTGTCGGTGTCAACGTTCATCTTGATGACGCCGTAGGACACCGCGTCAGCGATCTCCTGAGCGGTGGAGCCAGAACCACCGTGGAATACGAGGTCGAACGGCTTGTCCTTGCCGTACTTCTTGCCGCACTCGTCCTGGATCTCCTTGAGGATCTCCGGACGCAGCTTGACGAAGCCGGGCTTGTAGGCGCCGTGGACGTTGCCGAAGGTGAGGGCGGTGATGTAGCGGCCCTTCTCCCCCAGGCCGAGGACCTCGAGGGTACGCATGCCGTCGGCGACGGTGGTGTACAACTTCTCGTTGATCTCACCGGTGACGCCGTCCTCCTCGCCACCAACAGCGCCGACCTCGATCTCGAGGATCAGCTTGGCCTTCGAGGTGCGAGAGAGCAGCTCCTCGGCGATCTGCAGGTTCTCCTCGACCTCGATGGCCGAGCCGTCCCACATGTGGGAGTTGAACAGCGGGTCCTGACCCTTGTCGACGCGCTCCTGCGAGATGGCGATGAGCGGGTTGACGTACTTGTCCAGCTTCTCCTTCTGGCAGTGGTCAGTGTGCAGGGCCACGTTGATCGGGTAGTTCTTGGCGACGACGTGGGCGTACTCGGCGAGAGCAACCGCGCCGGTCACCATGTCCTTGACCTTCTGACCCGACAGGTACTCAGCACCACCGGTGGAGATCTGGATGATGCCGTCGGAGCCAGCCTCGGTGAAGCCCTGGAGGGCAGCGTTGAGCGTCTGGGAGGAGGTCACGTTGATGGCCGGGTAGGCAAAGCCCTTCTCCTTCGCGCGATCGATCATCTCGCCGTAGACCTCGGGTGTTGCGATGGGCATATTGCGCCTTCCTGTATGAACTCGCGATGACGAGAGTTCATTCTTCCGCATTTACCCGGGTGATGTCAGTCCGGGACTCCAGCACGCTCAAAGGTGCTGCGCAACGCACATCAGTCGGCGGTGTCAACCCCTGCTTGCTCGACGCACACCCGGCCGCCCGACGCTATTGAGACTGCGGCGTCGATGTCTGCTGGCGGACAATCCAGCCAGGACAGCGGGACTTCCCACTGACGGCCATCGTCAGCATGGACGACGAGCCCGGGGCCCGACCCGATGGACGACCCACCCACCTTGATGGACGCCATGTCCTTCCAGCCGATCTCGTCCATGGTCGGTGCGGCGAAGTCCTCCTCCCCGGTCCGCAGTATCCGTCGCACGCTCAAACCGTCGGAGTCGACGATGAGGGCTGGCCCTTCCCCGACGTCGAGGAGATCCTTGCGCGCAGCATACAAACGCAAATTCTGAATGACGAAGAGCACCAGGAACAGCACCACCCAGGCACCGAACATCCACATCACGGTGGACAGTTCAAAGGCGTCAGCCGTCAACGCCCACAGCAGGCCACCGATGATGACGACGACGAGGGCTTGCACGGCAAGACGGAATCTCGTCGCGTGATGGTGGGCAACCCGGGAGGCACTCGGCACTGGATTGAACGCCACCACCAGTCGTCCTGGGTCCTCGGCGGGCTGTGTGCTCATGGCACGAGCCTAGGGGGTCGCGGTTTCCCTGTTCAGTCGGTGGGTAGGTTTGGGGCCTCGCACCACTGGGTCGTCCAGGCGTACATGGCGATCGCGGCAGCGGCTCCGGCATTCATCGAACGAGTTGACCCGTACTGGGTGATGGCCACCAACTGGTCGCAGCCTGCGACGACCTCGTCGGTCAGTCCAGAGCCTTCGGAGCCGAAGAGCAGGCAACAGTCCTGCGGGAGTCTTGCCGTTTCCAGCGGCACCGATCCGGGCAGGTTGTCCACGCCGACAGGGGTGATGCCGTGCTCGTCAAGCCACTCCAGGAAGGTGGGGACGTCCGGGTGGTGATAGACGTGCAAGTACCGATCGGTCACCATCGCACCGCGTCGGTTCCAGCGTCGTCGTCCCAGAATGTGCACAGCCGCGACGTTGAAGGCGTTTGCGGTGCGCACCACGGAACCGATGTTGAAGTCGTGCTCCCAGTTCTGGATGGCCACGTGCAACCGGGACCGTCGGGTGTCGAGGTCAGCGACGATGGCCTCCATCGTCCAGTATCGATAACGATCAACGACATTGCGTCGATCCCCCGATGCCAACAGTTCAGGATCGAGTCTTGGGTCGTCAGGCCACGGTTCGGGCATCGGCCCGACACCTACGACTGTGGTCGTCTTCTGACCGGGAATCTGCAGTGAGGGGGCCTCCGCGAGGCCGCCATCGGTCGGGGCACACACGAATCAAAGATAGTCTTGGCCCATGCCGAGTCTCCTCATGACCCTCCCTGTCCTGCTCACCCCCGCCTGGATGGACCCACAGGCCATCATCCAGGGCGCCGGTGCTGCAGCCCTGTGGATCGTCGCACTGATCGTCTTCGTGGAATGCGGCCTGGCCGTGTTCTTCATGCCCGGAGACTCTCTGCTTTTCGCCCTCGGAATGTTTGCTGCCGTGGGCGTCAACTCCTCCGTCCCACTGGTCCATTACGGGCCCCCGGCAACGACCCTCGTCGTCGTCAACCTCGTCCTCATCATCTGCGCCATTTCCGGAAACATCTGCGGTTACTGGATCGGCTACGTGGTGGGCCCCAAGCTCTTCCGGGAGCGAGAGGGGTTCATGGGCAAGGTGTTCTCGCCCAAGCACGTCGACACCACCCACGACTTCTTCCGCAAGCACGGGTCGGTGGCCCTCATCCTTGCCCGATTCGTGCCGATCGTCCGTACTTTCGTCACGATGATCGCTGGCGTGGGCCGGATGAACTTCCGCAAATTCATCACCTACACCGCCATCGGCGGCGTCCTCTGGGTGCTCATCGCCGTGCAGGCCGGTTACTTCCTGGGACAGATCCCCGTCATCCGCAACAACTTCGAGGCGGCTCTGCTCCTCATCATCGTGGTATCGGTGCTGCCGATGCTCTTCGAGTGGCTCAAGGCCCGCCGCAAGGGCCAGACCAGCCGACCTCAGTCGGCGGAACGTTCCCGCGTCGAGTGACGCTCGGCTCACAATGTGACGCGGGGCTGGCCAGCATCATGCTGACCAGCCCCTCTCTCGCGCTCATCGAACTCGTCTGCCACCCACCGCGGTCTGCCATGGCTGGCCCTGCCCTGGTTCGAGCCACCCTTCCTCCGGCGGGTTGGCAATGACCTTGTCACGTTCCGCGACGGCCTTGATCCACGCGTTGACGGGACCACTCCAGACCGTCGCCAGGACGGCAGCCACCGTCATGACTCCGATGACGTCAAAACCTCTCATGAACTCGTTGCCTCGCGAGAGTCTCCACATCCACACCAAGGACAGCACGGTGAACAGATAACGGTCGATGGCATGGCCACGACCCATAGTCACAGTCAGAACACAACCCGCCAGGGGGATGAGCAGGTACTGCACCCAACCCCCCGAATCCATGCCCAGGGCGAACGACGTCAGGACCGGACCAAGTGTCGTCTGACTCTCGCTGCGCCCAGCTGCCCACATGCCACAGACGACGAGGGCCCACAACACCGAGAAGCCGATGACGATGACCCGTGCCACGACGATGGCTGATGGCATGTCTGGCAACGAGGGCACATGGCCGTACTTGGGCTTGCTGTCAGGGGCGGAATTGGCCATGCCGCCATCATGTCACCCGAAACCGACGCGGGGGAGAGCCGTCAGGGTGTCTCAGGAGAAGAACGTCGCTCCCCCAGGTGGCCCTGGAGAGGGCTCGACGTCATCGTCACGGAACGGTGCGGCGTCTGCGAGAAGCTTCGTCAGGGCTTCCCCGCTGATGAGCCGGAAGGGGAAGGCGGCCCCGCTGCAACGTCGCACCAGTTCCTGCTCGTGCAGCGGTCCGTTCGAGCCCGCCAGGATGATGTTGCCGTAGCGACGCCCCTTGAGGGTCGACGACTCTGCGGCCAGACAGACATTGGAGAACACGTCGCCAGCGGCCCTGACGACCCTCTTAGTCCAGGTCAGAGGGGCCGAGTCGGCCAGGTTCGCCACGACGATGCCGTCAGTGTGCAGGATGCGCAGGACGTCGGTGAAGAACTCGACGGTGACCAGGTCAGCGGGCACTCTCGCACCGTCGAAGGCATCCAGGATGACGACGTCAGCGAAGTCCTCGCGCATGGCGGCGATCCCAGAGCGTCCGTCGACGGGCCGCACCTTGATCCCGGAACGAGGCGGAAGCGGGGCCTTGAGCCGCACTTCCTCGGTGAGCTCGGTATCCGGCTCACAGACGATCTGCGGGCTCGTCGGACGGGTGAACGCCACGTACCGTGCCAGACACATTCCTGCCCCGCCGACGTGAATGACGCGCATCCTCTCCCCCGCCGGGCGGTGGACGTCGAGGTGATCAGCGATACGTTCCGTGTAGTCGAACTCGAGATGAGTGGGGTCATCCGGGTCGATCCAGGACTGATCAGCCCCGCCGACGCGGACAATCCATGCTCCTGGGGTGTCTGGATCGGGCACGAGACGCTCGTGCCGCTGGTGGAGGTCAGGGGCAATCACGGACTCGACCCTATCGAGGCTGTCGACGCTATTCGTCGCCACCCTTTTCCCTGCGGATCCGGTTGCGACCTGGTCCAGCGTTGCGAGCCCGCCCGGGACGACCCCCGTCGGGCGCGCACCGACTGTTCGTCCTCTCGTCCACCCGCGTTCACAAACCCGTGGGACCGCTGTCGCGCCCGTCTGCTCTGATGAAATGCGCGGCTGTGACGGAGAGTGTCCAGCCATGAGTGTCGAGGAGCCATACACATGTCGTCGATCAGTCGTCGCCACCTCATCCTGGGCGGGGCCGCCATCACCCTGGCCGGGGTAGCCGTTCACAAGGGCTGGCCAGCCAACGCTGCCCCTTACACCACCACCGGGGTGGTCGAGGATGGGCCCGGTATCCGTGGCTGCATCGCCTTGCTGCCCGACACCCAGTTCTATTCACGATACGGCGTAGCCACCGCCGACCTCTTCACCAAGCAGTACCCCGGACTACCCAACCCGTATGACTGCCAGACGAAGTGGATTGCCGACAACACGAAGACCTACCGGATCGAGATGACTCACCACTTGGGTGACGTCGTCGATCAGTCCGGCAATGGCCACGAAGACCAGTTCGTCGTCGCCTCCCGCGCCATGAAGATCATGGACGACGCCAAGGTGTCGTACTCGATCATCCCCGGCAACCACGACGTCGCTAACGACTTCAAGTACTACCGCACGTGGTTCCCGAAATCTCGGCAGAAGTCGTCACCCAGTTTCAAGGCCATGGGCCCCAGCGGACTGTCCAACTGGCACGCATTCTCCGTCGCCGGAGTACCGATGATGGCGGTCAACGTCCCGTGGGGTTCCGACACTGCCGACCTCGACTGGGCCGAGTCGGTGCTCAACGCCCACCCGACGGTGCCGACAATCATCACGACCCACCAGATCATCGACATCTCGCCGGAGGGGACCGCCCTGTCGACCGCCTTCGGCCAGCGCATCTGGGACCGCCTCGTCAAGACCCACAACCAGGTGTTCCTCACCATCAACGGTCACCACCACGGAGCGACGAACCGCATCCTCACCAATGACGCCGGTCAGCCGGTGTTCCAGCAACTCCTCGACTACCAGATGGCCTACCAGGGTGGCAACGGACTCATGGCACTCATGGAGTTCGACTTCACCCACAACCAGTTGTCGCAGACGGCCTTCTCACCGTGGGTGCCGCTCAAGGGAGCCAAGGCCAACTCCTTGGACCGCGCCCTGTTGGAGGGCCCCGGCGACACGTGGTCGACGCACTTCGACTTCGCATCCCGGTTCGCCTCCTTCGGCGCTGACTTCCACCCGACCGGCGAGGTTCCCTCGGCCACCAAGGCGCTGCGCGACCATCTTCTGAAGACTTTTACCCCGATCGCCGAGCTGCCACTCGTGCCACCGGTTAACGATCAGGACTACCCCAAGGTTCCCGGCACCGTGGCGCACTGGCGGCCGACGTCGGTCGACGGAAAACTCATCGAGAAGGACATCACCGAGAACGGCAACGACATGAAGCTCATGGTGGCCGGCCTCGCCCCGGACTCGGCCGCCCTCGTCGACGATCACATGAACTACTCGTCCGGAATGCAGGCCATCAAGCTCGTACCGGCGTCCAAGGGCAACTTCTCGTACTTCGCCACGAGCAAGGACGCCCCCATCAACAAGGAACGGTTCACGAAGGGCTACACCTTCGAAACCTTCATCAATATCGACAAGGACTACAGCGACCCCAACTACTGGAGCGCCTTCCTGAGCCGAGGCGGCACGCGCAACGACCTGCCGAACTTCAACGTCCCCGGTGCCGACGACAGTGATCTGGACGAGCCGCCGATGGCAGGGGCGATCTCAAGCCTCAAGGAGATCCAATGGGCGTTCACCGACATCGCCCCCGTCGGCATGGGCTACTCTGACTGGTCCGGCGACGTCGACCTGGGCAAGTGGTACCACATCGCGGTCGTCGACGACCCTGCCGAGGGTTCGGTCGTCATGTACGTCAATAGCGTACCCATGTTGCGCAACCAGTACGGCACCAAGGGGCAGGCCCACGGCATCAACGGCTTCGACGACCTGCCGTGGATCATCGGAGGCAGCACTTACGGCGGCGCCATGGACAAGGGCTTCTTCGGGCTCATCGGTGAGATGCGCTTCATCGACCATCCGACCACGCCTGAGCAGTGGCTCACGGCGCGCGCCACCAAGTCTTCTCCCACGCCGGCTTCCTCCACGACGCCGACCTCGACCTCTACCACCACCCCGTCGGGAACGGCATCCTCGACGACCCCGTCGGCAACGACACCCTCGACGACCCAGTCGCCCGCGGCCCCATCGTCTGGGCCCTCAGTGACGGCACCGTCGATCTTCCCGGGCCGCGCTCAGCATCCGTCGAGGTTGCCGCGCACCGGTCGCTGAGACCGGCACATCGCTGACCTGTGGGTGTTGGGGCCGCGAACTCACGGCCCCAACACCCACAGGTTCGAAAACTCGGCTGACCCGTCATCGGCTCGTCAGGCCGTCGGAGTCCGCGGCGACGTCGAAGGTGACCATGTCCCCGTCCTGCACCTGACCGGAGAGCACCTTGCGAGCCAACTGGTCTTCGATGGTGGTCTGTATCAGACGACGCAGCGGCCGGGCGCCGTACACCGGATCGAATCCCGTGGTCGCGAGCCATTCCTTGGCGGCATCAGTGGTCTCGACGGTGATCCTGCGATCAGCGAGCCTCGAGTTCAACTTGGCCAGGTTCGTCTCGACGATCCGAGCAAGATCCTCACGGGACAGCGGGTCGAACATCACGACGTCGTCGAGTCGGTTCAGGAACTCGGGACGGAATGCCGCACGCACCGCATTCATGACGGCCTCGTGCTTGGCCCTGTCATCGAGGTTCGGATCCGACAGGAACTGGCTACCGAGGTTGCTCGTCAGCACCAGGATGGTGTTTCGGAAGTCGACCGTACGACCCTGACCGTCGGTGAGACGGCCGTCATCGAGCACCTGCAGCAGAATGTTGAAGACGTCCGGATGAGCCTTCTCCACCTCGTCGAGGAGGATGACCGAGTATGGACGACGCCGCACCGCCTCGGTGAGCTGACCTCCCTCCTCGTATCCGACGTAGCCCGGAGGGGCACCGACCAGGCGCGAGACGGAGTGTTTCTCCATGTACTCGCTCATGTCGATGCGGACCATGGCGGTCTCGTCGTCGAAGAGGAACTGGGCCAGGGACTTGGCCAGCTCGGTCTTGCCGACGCCGGTCGGTCCGAGGAAGAGGAAGGATCCGGTGGGCCGGTTCGGGTCGGAGATGCCCGCCCGGGAACGACGCACCGCGTCCGACACCGTCTTGACGGCGCGCTCCTGGCCGATGAGGCGTTCGTGCAGGCGCTCCTCCATGTGGAGCAACTTCTCCTGCTCGCCCTGCATCATTCGACCGACGGGGATGCCGGTCCACGAGGACACGACCTCGGCGATGTCGGAGGTGCCGACCTCCTCGGAGACCATCCGGGAGCCGTTCTCCTCGGCCTTGTCAGCCGCCTCAGCCTCCTTCTCCAGGGCCGGGATCTGGCCGTAGAGGATCTCGGAGGCCTTGCCGAAGTCACCCTCACGCTGGTACTTCTCGGCGGAGGTGCGCAACTGATCGATGCGGGTCTTGAGCTCGCCGACCTCGTTGAGGCTGGCCTTCTCGGCCTCCCAGCGGGTCTCGAGCCCGCGCAGGGTCTCCTCCTTGTCGGCCATCTCGGCGCGCAGCCTCTGCAGACGCTGCTTGCTGGCCGGGTCCTCCTCCTTCTCGACGGCGAAGATCTCCATCTTCATGCGGTCGACCTCACGACGCAGGGTGTCGATCTCCTCCGGGGAGGAGTCGATCTCCATGCGAAGACGGGAGGCAGCCTCGTCAATCAGGTCGATGGCCTTGTCAGGGAGCTGACGCGCGGTGATGTACCGGTTGGACAGGCTAGCGGCCGCGACGAGGGCACCGTCGGTGATCCGTACCTTGTGATGGGCCTCGTAGCGCTCCCGCAGACCACGCAGGATGGCGATGGTGTCCTCCACCGAGGGCTCACCGACGAAGACCTGCTGGAAACGACGCTCCAGGGCAGGGTCCTTCTCGATGTGCTCGCGGTACTCGTCAAGGGTGGTCGCGCCGATCATCCGCAGCTCACCGCGAGCCAGCATGGGCTTTGGGATATTGCCGGGGGCCATCCATCGGCGAG
>OBZZ01000886.1_pt1 | contig 9745 bp, 5 predicted proteins | sample 1501451 | NCBI WGS metagenome assembly OBZZ01 (sample SAMEA2580274, study PRJEB22360) | human gut metagenome | biome: human gut; feature: human-associated habitat; material: faeces | place: Denmark | collected 2008/2010
CGCTTGACCTCGCCGTCCTGCACCATGACGCCGGCGATGTTGCCGAACTTGGAGGAGCGGAAGATCTCGCGGATCTCGGAGTGGGAGGTGACGACCTCTTCGTATTCCGGCTTGAGCATGCCCTTGAGGGATGCTTCGATGTCCTCGATGGCCTTGTAGATGATCGAGTAGTACTTGATCTCCACACCTTCGCGTTCGGCCAGATCCGCCACCTGGCGGTTCGGACGGACGTTGAAGCCGATGATGACGGCCTTGTCGACGGTGGCCAGGTTGACGTCGTTCTGGGTGATGGCGCCGACGCCGCGGTGGATCACCTGGATGCCGACCTCGTCGGACACCTCGATCTTCATCAAGGAATCTTCCAGAGCCTCGACGGAACCGGAGGAATCGCCCTTGATGACGATGTTGAGCATATCCACCTCGGACTTGGCGAACTGCTCCTTGAGGCTTTCGAGGGAAACGACCTTGCGGCGCTTGGCCAGCTGGGCCGCACGCTCGGTGGCCTGACGCTTCTCGGCGATCTGACGTGCGGTACGGTCGTCGGAGGCCACCAGGAACAGGTCGCCTGCGGTCGGCACGGAGGTCAGACCCAGCACCTGCACCGGGGTGGACGGACCGGCTTCCTGCATGTGGTTGCCGTTTTCGTCGAGCATGGCGCGGACACGACCGTAGGAGGTGCCGGCAACGATGGCATCGCCGATGTGGAGGGTACCGGACTGCACCAGCACGGTAGCCACGGCGCCACGGCCCTTGTCAAGTCGGGCTTCGACGGTGGCGCCACGGGCGTCCATATCCGGGTTGGCGCGCAGGTCGAGCTCGGCGTCGGCAGTGAGCAGCACCGCTTCGAGCAGCTTGTCGACGTTGGTGCCCTGCTTCGCGGAGATGTCGACGAACATGGTGTTGCCGCCGTATTCTTCCGGAACCAGACCGTATTCGGTGAGCTGGCCGCGGACCTTGTCCGGGTTGGCGCCCGGCTTATCGATCTTGTTGACGGCCACCACGATCGGCACATGCGCGGCCTGGGCGTGGTTGATGGCTTCCACGGTCTGCGGCATGACGCCGTCGTCGGCGGCGACCACGAGGATCGCGACGTCGGTGAGTTCGGCGCCACGGGCACGCATTGCGGTGAAGGCTTCGTGGCCCGGGGTGTCGAGGAACGTGATCTTGCGCGGCTCGCCCTCAAGGTTGACGGTCACCTGGTATGCGCCGATGCGCTGGGTGATGCCGCCGGCTTCGCCTTCGATGACGTTGGTGCGGCGGATGGTGTCGAGCAGTCGGGTCTTACCGTGGTCGACATGGCCCATGACGGTGACGACCGGCGGACGCGGCTTCAGATCCTCGTCCTCCTGCAGTTCCTCTTCGTCCAGGTTGATGTCGAACTGCTGCAGCAGCTCCTTGTCTTCCTCTTCGGCGGACACGATCTTGATGTTCCAGCCGATTTCCTCGCCGAGGATCTGGAACGTGGCCTCATCCAGGGACTGGGTGGCCGTGGCCATTTCACCAAGGTGGAACAGTACGGTGACCAGCGCCGCCGGATTGACGTTGATCTTCTCGGCCAGATCGGCGAGGGACGCGCCCTGACGCAGACGGACTTCCTGTCCGTTGCCGGTCGGAATGCGCACGCCGCCGATGACCGGAGCCTTCATCTCCTGGAATTCCTGACGCTTCGCCAGACGGTTCTTACGCGCCTTCGAGGACTTGCCTCCCTGACGTCCGAACGCGCCTGCAGCGCCGCCGCGGCCGCGGCCACCACGTGCCGGACCATTGCTCGGAGCGCTGTTGCCGCCCTGGAAACCGCCGCCATTGCCACCGAAACGATTGCCGCCGCCGGCGGGACGCTGGCCACCGCCCTGCCCCGGACGATGCTGGCCCCACTGGCCTGGCTTCGCGCCGCCCTGACCCGGACGACCACGGAAGCCGCCACGCTGGCCGCCGCCCTGACCCGGACGGCCGCCACGACGTCCTTCGCCATTGTTGACGCTCGGACGGTTCATCGGATGCGGACGCGGAATATCACCCGGAGTCGGGGTGTGCATGCCCTGCTTGCGGCTGAACGGATTGTTGCCCGGGCGCGGTCCCGGGGTGTGCGGCTTCGCGCCATTGGCGTTGTTGCCGCCCTGCGGAGCGTTGCCATGCTGGGGGCGAGCTCCCGGAACGGCCGTCGGGCGACCGGACTGGCGGCGGTCTCCACCCTGCGGACGCGGGGCGTTGCCGTTAGGACGATTGCCATGCTGGCGGGATTCGCCTGGACGCGGCGCGCGATGGCCCGGCTTCGGGGCATCGGACTTGGAAGCGGCATGATGCGGCTTCGGCGCTGCGGGGGCAGCCGGCTTCGGTGCTGACGGAGCGGCCGGCTTTGGCATGGAATGAGATGCCGGTTCGGCAGGCTTCTTGGCCGTATGGCCCGGCTTCTTGGAATCAGATGCGTTGCCCTGTCCGCTGGACGCGAATGCGTTCCTCAGCTTGCGTGCAACGGGAGGTTCAACGGTAGACGATGCGGACTTCACGAATTCGCCCATCGCCTCAAGCTTGCTTAAAACGGTTTTGCTGTCAACGCCAAGTTCCTTGGCAAGTTCATATACGCGTGCTTTCGGCACTCAATTCTCCTATCTTGGGCCGCGCGCATACGGGCGCGACCGCTACTGATTCACGGCGAGCTTGTTCCTTCTCATCGTGCAACCATGTTCGTGATACCTCGTCTTTTCCCTGGGCATGACGGCATGGCCGTCACGCTTTGGATTGTCGAGTCCAGCATACTCAAGCCCGTGGATTGTACGTCCACGGGCTTGTTGTCTACCGGAAGTGTTGTTTATTCCTCGGTTTCCCCATCGGAATGGTCCGCCGATTCGGCCATCTTCTTGGCATGCGCCTCAGCGGATTCGATGCCGATCTTCCAGCCGGTCAGCTTGGCCGCAAGACGTGCGTTCTGGCCTTCCTTGCCGATGGCCAGGGACAGCTGGTCATCGTGGATGAAGGCGATGGCCGTCTTGTTCTTCTCGCTGATCACCTGCACACCGGTGGCGACGGCCGGAGACAGCGCCGCGGCGACGAATTTCGCCGGATCCGCGGACCAGTCGACGATATCGATTTTCTCAGGACCGAGGTTCTCCATGACGGCGCGCACTCGGGCTCCGCCGGGGCCGATCAGCGCGCCCTTCGGGTTGACGCCTTCGGTGTTGGCACGGACGGCGATCTTGGTGCGGGCGCCCGCCTCGCGGGCGAGGGCCATAATAGACACGGCTCCCGAAACCAGTTCCGGAACCTCACGTTCGAACAGGCGGCGGACCAGCTCCGGATGGGAACGGGACACCACGATTTCCGGGCCCTTCAGACCACGGGCCACGTTCACCACGTACACGCGGATACGTTCGCCGTGACGGTAGCGTTCGCCGGGCACCTGCTCGCGGCGCGGCAGCAGGGCTTCGACGTCGCCGACGGCCACGTGCACGTTGGATGTGTCCTTGACGTCCTGCTGCACGATGCCGGTGATGAGCTTGCCCTTCTGACCGGAGAACGCGCCGAACACCTTGTCATCCTCGGCCTTGCGGAACAGCTGGCTGATCACCTGACGAGCGGTCGCAGCGGCCAGTCGGCCGAAATCGTGCGGAGTGTCGTCGTATTCCTCGCCCAGAGTCGGCGCGGGGTGGGGATCGTCTTCAGTCGGCTCGCCAGGAATCTCGTCCTGGGCCCATACGGTGAAGCTTCCCGCACGCGGATCAAGCTCGACGCGAGCGTGCTTCGCAGCGTGAGGGGTTTTCAGATATGCCAGTCGCAATGCTTCCGAGAGTGCGGCATCCAGCGTCTCGGGATCAATTCCCTGCCCAGCGGCGAGCTGGTGCATTCCTGCCAGGTCCAGTTCCATATTTCCAAGACCTCCTATATGAAGTTATTCCGAGCGCATGGCCCAATGGTCACAGTCAGATATTAGTCTAATGATTCATGCAGACACGTACCCCTTCTTTCCGCTCGGTTTCTTTTATCGCGAAACGCGTCTGCGCATTGCTTTGCACCGCTATCCTCATGCCGGCGCTGACGGCATGCTCCATGCCCAGGATCGCAGGCAGGGCTGAAGCCGAACAACGGCAAAGCCCGTGCGAGAAGGCCTATTTCGATGCCACCGCCGATAACAAGATCGCACACGACCAGCATCAGCACATCATCCGCCGCTATTTCTCGGCGCAGCAGGCGGTCTCCGCATGGACGAACACCGCGGCGCAATGTCCGGCGCGTTTTGCCGAAGGCGCGTTGCGCAGCGCGCAGGCACGTCATATGGCTCGCGCACTGGGCGATCAACTGTCGGTGGCCGTCGCGCCGATCACGCTGTCGCGTTTTGACGATGTCGAATCGCTTGACGTCGATTCCAAGTCCCTTGCCACCGCCGCGCAGGCCGAAGACCGTGCCGGATTCGCCATGGAAGTGCTGGCGGCCCGCAACAGCGGCCATGCGACGCTGGATATCAGCGATCGTCATAAGACCACATCGCAACGGTTCGCATCCTTCTCGGGTACCATTGACGATCGTAGGAAAACGTACGAGGCCACCGCCTTGCTCGCCCACCCCGACACGATGCTCGATTCCGCCACCGGCCTTACGGCACCGACCGACGCCACCATCGAAATGAACTGCGCGCGAAGCGAGATAACGGCAATCGCCGGAAGCTCCAATGCCGCGAACGATCATTCCCAGTCACGCGTCACCAATGCAAAACAGTCGACGGATTCGCGAGCGCAATCCCTGGGCGTGCTTGCCGGTCTGATTGCGGACCGTGTCGAATTGGCGCTTGATTGGGGCTATCCTTCCTTCGACGAAGCGCTGTTCGCCTAAGGACGCACAGTCGGGCGCAAAGCAAGACACGCCGGAAATCACACCGTTGCAGCCAGTCCGATTTGACAATCGCCACCGCTGTGGCACAATTATCAAGTTGCTTGTTTTCAGGTGACGAATGGATAAGTGTCCGAGCGGTCTAAGGAGCACGCCTCGAAAGCGTGTGAGGGCGAACCCCTCCGCGAGTTCGAATCTCGCCTTATCCGCATGCAATGAAGGTTGAAACAATGGCGTTTCGGCCTTTTTTGTTTATCTGCTTTGCATCTGCCGAAATACGGAATCCGGCATCGAGAAAACGTCGGGGAATCAGTATCCCTGCTCGTGCACGGAAGCGTTGACCCACTGGTCCTGCTTGACGTCGCAGCCGGAGAAGATGCCGATGTCGAGCATGCAGTCGCGGTAATCGCGGCCATGGGCGATGGTGATGTAGTTGTCGTCGACCATACGGTTGTGTGTGGGGTCCAAACCGACCCAACGTCCATCATGGTAGATTTCGACCCATGCGTGCGTGGCGCCCTCGCCGCCGAGCAATCCCGCGATGTATCGGGCAGTGAGTCCGACGTGCCGGCACACGGACAGCATGACGTGCGCGTAATCCTGGCATACGCCCTTGCGTTGAGCGAACGCTTCCTCGGCGGTGGTGCGGATGGTGGTGGAGGCCGGCGTGTAGACGAACGTTTTGAACACCTCGTCCATCACCTCACGGGCTTGGTCGATCGGCGTGCAGTCGGCAGGCAGGGACGCGATGCGTTCACGGCAGATGCCGATCAACGCTTCGATGGCCGGCCCCGGCACTGTCAACGCCGAATTGAAGCGGTACAGCGGCTTGTAGATTTCGGATTTGATATGCGCGTTGTCCACGAAGGCGATGCCGGTCACCGAGTAGTTGAACATGGTGTGCGGTTCGGGAATGAATCCGGTCATCACCACGGAATCGAAGGAATCGATGGTGGTTTCGAGTTCCACATCCGGTTCGATTTTGACTGCCACGTCGATCACCTGCTGGCGTGGGCCGGTGGCTGGAATGCAGCGCAGTTGGAAGCGATGGTCGGTCACGGGCGAGCTGAATGAGAGCTTCATCTCATAGTCAAACACCAGTTTCTTCACATCGTCTCCTCAGCGATTATTGTCGTTCCTTCGGCGTTTTCCACGCCGTGGGCCTTGTTCTAGCCGTTATACACGCACCGTGCGATGGCTGTGGCGCGTATTCTTCACAGTCGCGCGGCGTCCATGTCCATCGTGTTGAGCATGCCCAGATCCTTCAGATCCTTCGTGGAGATGCGCCCATCGAAATCTTTCAGCAGCATCCCCAGTTTTTCCGCAAGCTCCGCATATCCCCGCTGCGGCAGCTGGCCGACCAGCCAGCGCAATCCTTCGGCGAAGCATTGCGGTACCGGCAGACCGTTCAACGGCAGGATGTAGCTGCCCAGTTTGGCGAGCGGCGCCTTGAGCTCTTCCACGGAATATCCGAATCGTGTGTACAGATCCAGACGTTCCAGATATTTGCCCACGAAAATGAACGATTTCAGAGTCGGTTCGACGGGGGAATTCTCCACACCTCCCCAGAAGGCGAGCATGTTGTCCGCGATGTCGCGGTGTTTGAAGATGTCCGCGTCCGTGCCGCCGTATTCGGATGCCTCCACTATGGAGCTCATGGCCAACTCCACCTGCTGCAACGAGCGAGAACCAAGTTCGGGGCGCAGAATCACCGCGTTGTTGAACGCGTAGACGATGGCGCTGCGTACGGAATCCGGATTCTTCTCGTCGTACAGGAAGCTGTGGATGAACGCGTCGAAATCCTCGAAATCCTCCGGCAGGTCGAGCGCACGGGCGAACGGTCGGAACGCGTCCACATCCGTGTCCATCACACGGTCGTAGAAGGGGAAGAATTGGCTCAGCGTGGTGAATACGCGTTCCGTGTAGCGGCCGAGCCAGAACAGGTTGTCGGCCTTCGACGCGGTGACGAGTGCCAGCGAGTGCTTGCGGGACTGCTCCAGCACGCGCACGACCTCCGAGCCGGGTGCGTAATCATGCTCCACGCCGGTCTCTTTGGCCAGTACCCAGGTGTCCTTGAAACCGCCGCCCTGTGATGAGTTGACGATCATCTGGCCCGGTATGGACGAGTAGCGTGTCAGTCCCGAATACCATGCGTGCGTGTTCTTGCCGGTCACCACGAAGGCGCGCAGGTCGCATTTACGTGGGCTCATCTGTCCGGTTTCGGGGTCCACCACGTCGATGTTCTTGAATTGGATGACCTCCTGCGCGATGAACCGGCGCGGTTCGGCCTTGATGCGTTCGGCCAGTTCCTCTCGTTGCGACCGGTCGAGCGATGAGCCGAACACGACGCCGTAGCCGCCCGCTTCCGCCACATCCTTGATGACCAGTTCGCCGAGCCGGTCGAGTACCTCCTTGCGGTCCTTGTCGAACATCGGCATGTAGGTCGGCGCATTGTGCAGAATCGGCTCTTCGCCGAGATAATAGCGGATCATGTTCGGCACGAAATAGTAGATGGCCTTGTCGTCGGCCGCGCCGTTGCCCGGAGCGTTGACGATCGCCACATTGCCCGACCTGTAGGCGGACAGGATTCCCGGCACGCCGATCACGGAATCCGGGTTGAACGCGAACGGGTCGAGATATTCGTCGGACAGACGGCGGTAGACCACGCCGACGCGGTGTTTCCTGCCGGCATAGTCGAGGAAGTACACTTTGTTGTCCACGACTTCGAGGTCTTCGGGGAACGCGAGCGCCGCGCCGGTTTTCTCGGCCAGGTATGCATGTTCGAAGAACGCGGAATTGTACCTGCCGGGGGTGAGCACCACTGCTATGCCGTCGGTGGAGACGAAATCCATGGATTGGCGCAGCAGTCGTGGATAATCGCGATTGTCGCGCACACGTACGTTGCGGAACAGGCTGGGCGTGATTCTGCGTTCGATATCGCGGGCGAACAGCGGATAGCTGGCACCGGATGGAATGCGCAGATTGTCTTCCAGCACCCACCATTGCCCGTCCTGCCCCTGCACCAGGTCCTCGCCGGCGACGTGCGCGAACACGCCGCCCGGAGGTGTCACGCCGTTGACTTGCGGAAAGTATCCCGCGGACGTGTACACGTATTCTTCCGGCACGATGCCGTCCTTGATGGCCTGCTTGTCGGAGTAGATGTCGCGCAGGTAGGCGTTCAACGCGTTGACGCGCTGTTTCAGTCCGGCTTCCATTCTGTCGAATTCGTCCGATTCGATGATGCGCGGAATCGGATCGTACGGAAACAGCCGGTCATGGTACTCGCCGTTCTTGTAGATGCCGAACCGTACGCCATTACGGCTCAGCTCCCGGTTGATCGACTCCCGACGATCGACCAGTTCCGAAGCCAACCTTCGTGCGGCGGATTCAATCATCGTTCCACGCTCCCTTCCACCCCATGCGAACGCATGCCAATCTGAGGCATCGTGCCTTGATGGAAGAAAAACCTAACGAACCAGCGTTTCCGGAAAACGAAACGGTCTGTTACGACAATGTCTCGGCAATGGACATGACAAGCGCCCGTAACCTGGCTGTGACAATCGCAATAAAGCTACAGTGTGCGCTTGGCGCGAATGGCTTCGGCGCGGACCGCCAGCTGGTCGTCGGCCGGATATTCGATATGCTCCAGCGTCAGTCCTTGCGGCGCGATCGGTCCTGTGGAGCCTTCGCGCAGCGGAGCCGCCATTTTTCCTGCAAACCAGTCGAGGGAACGTTTGCCGATACCGACCTGCACGCAGCCGTTGACGAGGGAGCGCACCATATTGCGTGCAAACGCGTCGGCGACGATCACGAAGCAGACGAGGCCCGATTCCACGGTCGGCGTACGGTACCGCTCCCCCATCGTCATGCCGTCGTCGATAAGCGTCCGCTGCGGTACGCGACGCCAATACGCGGTCTTCACCTCGCGTATGGTGGTGCCGCCCGGATTCGGGGTGGCGAACGAGCCGAAATCGTGCAGGCCGATCGTCATCGCAGCGGCTTCGTTCATGGCTTTGAGGTCAAGTTCATCGTCGATATGCAATACGAAGTTTCTGGTACGGGGGTCCACCTCGCTTGACCTATCGGCGATTCGGTACACGTAGGTACGTTCCAACGCGGAGAAACGCGCGTCGAAACCGTCCGGAGCGGGTGCGATGCCGCGGATTGCGATATCGGCCGGCAGCATGCGCTGAAGTCTGCGGGTAAGCGCGATGACGGGCGGCACGTCCATGTGGCCGACGCAGCGTTTGAGCACGTCCTCGTTGACGTCCAGATGGCATACCTGATGCGAGGCGTGCACGCCGGTGTCGGTTCGTCCGGCCACGGTAAGGCGCAGCGGTTCGGTCGGGTCTCCTTCCGGTACGCGAAGAATGGTATGCAGCACGCGTTCGATTTCGCCCTGTACCGTACGTATTTCGGGCTGTTTCGCCCATCCGTAGAAGCCGGTACCGTCATATGCCAAATCGATGCGTAGTCTCACGGCATCGAGCATAGCAAATGGCTGGCATAGTGAGGCATGTGGCACGACAGTCTTGGCAGCAGATATGACAAAGGCCGGGAACCTTGCGATTCCCGGCCTTCAATCAGCTAAGAGCGATTCACTCGGCGTTCTCAGCGGTAGCCTCTTCAGCGGCGGCTTCCGGAGCCTCGGCAGCGGCAACCTTGGTTGCGGCTTCGGCTTCCTTCACCACGGCCTGCTTCGGGCTCACCGGCTCGGTGACGAGCTCGATGATGGCTGCCGGAGCGGCATCGCCGCGACGCGGAGCGATCTTGACGATGCGGGTGTAGCCGCCTTCGCGCTGCTCCATCTGCTCGGCGATCTCGGTGAACAGCTTGTGCACGACGGACTTGTTGCGGATGACGCGCATCACGCGACGACGGTTGTGCAGATCACCACGCTTGGCGAGCGTGATCAGGCGCTCGG
>OBZZ01000890.1_pt1 | contig 9726 bp, 10 predicted proteins | sample 1501451 | NCBI WGS metagenome assembly OBZZ01 (sample SAMEA2580274, study PRJEB22360) | human gut metagenome | biome: human gut; feature: human-associated habitat; material: faeces | place: Denmark | collected 2008/2010
ACTATAAAGTGACTGAAATTCGGCCAGAAACCGCAGCCTAAATCACCAGGCACTAGGTACGTACTTCTTATTCAACTCTGTTTTCGTGGCGTTAATCAGTTTAATGAAGCGAAATCGGACATTTGCAGCCAAGCAGTTGCATACGTTCACATTGTCCCAGCTCAGTTTTCGAATTCGGGACTATACCCGGATCTTATCCGTGGTTGCTATGTTGTTTGCACTGGCTTTAGGGGCCATTACCGTGGGGATGGGCTTTACGCATGACATTCCCAAGCTGGCAAGTCAGTCGACAGTTTACGACGTGACGGTTGCTTCGCCAAATGCCGCCACCCGCGCAGAAATCAATAAGTTGCAGGATGTGACCGCCAAACAGCAATACGAACTTAAATCAGATGCTAAAACCGTCTACATCAGTCAGACGGAACTTGACGCCCATCCATTGGAAATTAAAGCGGTGGATAAAGGCATCAATGCACCCAACATCAAAGTCACCAGTCAGAACTTTGAAAAGCTGATCGAATTGTACCCCGGTGCTTTTGGCATCTTCATCGGGAACAATCGCGGCAAGCAGATGAAGGTTGCGGATGCTGCCACTTTTGCCAAGTTGGGAAATCCGGAAACCTTGACAACCATTAAAGTTAAAGACTTCAATCAGAATTACGATACGATTCAAAGGATTGTGACGCTGCAGCAGCACCAATATCCACGGCTTTGGAGCAGCAATGGCGATCAGAAATTTGTCTTCTATGCGGTGGTCAATGGCCTGTATTCCGGCTTGGCTTTCATGGGCTTCTTCCTGGGAATTGCTTTCTTGGCGATGTTGGCTTCGACGTTGATGTTCAAAATTCTATCGGGTGCCAATTACGATAAGAACCGTTATCTCATGTTGCAAAAAATCGGTGCCCGGCCGCGCGTATTACGTCGGTCGATTCGCCAGGAAATCGGCGCTTTGTTCCTATTGCCGGGAGTAGTCGGCATCGTGCACGTGTTATTCGGATTACAGTTGTTCAAGACCCTTTTGAGCGAGCCATATGGCCATCTGCTCGTGCCGTTCGCGTTATTCATCGTGCTGTACGGTCTGTATTATCTGGCAACCGTCTGGATTTACCAGAGTATTGTGATTAATAAGAACCTGGCCTCAAAGTCTTAAGCAACCCGGCAATGTGGTCTGAAAAGATTTGAACCGTTAAAATGAATCGTAATCGGCTTTAGCGATGGTTTTGTCCATCACGCTAAAGCCGATTTTGGTGTAGTGCGTTATGAGAAACCAAAATACTGACGGGCCAACCGTGAAGTACTATTCGTCATGCTATAACCGGATTGAGCTTTCATTTCCAGGATACCGGGTGATATGTGCATCTGTTCCGATTTTGCTATTTTGATGCGTACATTTGGTCTGGTCGAGCGCTTACATGGCTTCGTAAAATAGAAGCTGTAAGAAAGATTGATAACAAACATGCTAATGGCTATTCGGGTGCAGTAGGTTTGACGCTTTTTAAGACAACAAAAAAGTTGATCTGTTTATTTGACACTGTATAGGGATAGCTTTGGCATGATGACCAGAAGAAAGAAGGAACGTTTTCATGGCAGATTCAAAAAAAGATTTCTTGAATCCGGAATATACACAGGCGTTTATTGATTCACCATTTGTACAGCAGATGCGTAAGGTGACGTGGAATCTTTATCAACATGGTTGGGATGAACGAAATGGTGGCAATGTCAGCTATCGACTTACAAAGCAGGAAGTCGGTCAGTACGGTGATGTTCATGAAGTCAAGCGCACGATCCCGATTAAGTTTGATGCCAGTGCCTTGGCAGGTCAATATTTCTTGGTAACCGGGACCGGTCGCTATTTCAAGAACGTCAAAGACTTCCCGGAACGCGATACGGGACTGGTTCGGATTAATCAAGACGGTCAAAGTGTCGATTTGCTCTGGGGTTTTCCGATGGCGGCCAGCCGACCAGTGAGTTCCCGGCACATTTGATGACCCATATCCAACGGCTTAAGCAGGATCCTAATCAGCGGGTTGTGATGCACTGTCACCCAACGAACACCATTGCCATGACCTTTACGTTACCGTGGAAAGAAAAATTGTTCAGCCGCATTCTCTGGAAGATGCAGGCAGAATCAATCGTTGTTTTCCCTGAAGGTGTTGGCGTTTTACCATACATGACGCCAGGAACCAACGAAATCGGCCAGGCAACTGCCGAAAAAATGGGTCAATACCGGATCGTTTTGTGGCCGCTGCATGGTATCTTCGGTGCTGGCGATTCGATTGACGAAACATACGGCTTAATTGAAACCGTTGAAAAAGCCGCTACTATCTATACCGCAATTCAGGCGCAAGGTGGTCAGTTTGTCAACGAAATCACAGACGAAAATCTGGAACAGCTGGCCGAACGCTTCGATTTGACCCCGAATCCGGAGTTCATCCACGGCGGTTCACTCATTGAGGAAAAAGAATTGGTTCACTAGTCGCAGTGGCCTAGATAGGGAATAAAATGTCTGAAAAAGGGTCACACAACCATGCAAAGCTGGTTGTGTGACCCTTTTGGTTTCATCAAAAAAAGCGGCTGAAAAATCACCGCTTGAAGGTTTAAATTGAATCAGGCTTCGAATTCATTATAACTTAAGACCTTAATGCCTGTGTCCGTCAGTAATATTTTACTGATTGAACCGTTGCGCGGTGAGTCGGTTACTACGAAGCCATCATTTTTGCCAAACTTGTCAACAATACTGCGAATCGTTGTGCCATGACTGACCATCAGCACTTTGTCGCCTTCATGATTCTCCGAGCGCAACTGCCGAAATCCCTTCATTAGCCGCGTCCAGTAAGTTCGAGCGTCTTCTGCTTCATGAAACGGATCAGCGTCATGCATGAAGTCTTTAGACGCATCGATACCGTATTTTTCGAGAATCTCCGGATAAGTACGGGCGCCATGGGGGAACCCAACCATGTACCAGGTTTGTCCCGAATCTTCACCTTCAAAATAGCCGTAAAATTGTTCCCGGAAAAACGGCGTCACTGTCAGCGGAATCTTGCCCGTGACATTTTTGCTTAAAATCAAGTCTGCTGTCCGGGTTGCCCGGGTAGTGTCACTGCAATACGCGTGGGTAAAGGCAACATTACGCAAGATGACCCCGGTATTGGTGCCGTCCTTGATCCCGTTTTCAGTCAACGGCGAGTCGCTCCAACCCTGCATTTTGTTAAAGTGATTAAACCATGTCTGCCCATGGCGCACTAGGTAGACGGTAATGCCTTTCGTAGCCATTAAATTTGCCTCCTCGACAGTCTAACGCTCGCCGATTTCACCTCGGCAAACGTTTTATCCTTCTAATGTTAGTTTAGCATAGAAGCAGGTGTTGGTTGGCGGGAAGCGTGCCCAATATTGTGATGCGGCGAGGTTTTTGTGTTCCGAAAGCGCGAAAAAGATTTGCCGTCAGCGTAGGCTTTGGCAGTTGATAACCGGGATGATTTAAACGACTCGCTCCAAGAAACCAAATTTAAAGCGATGGACCTGTGTTATTCTTAAATTATAATTTTTGGAGACAATGGGGGCAGTTAAATGGCAAAGGGGTTATTAATTGTAAATTTGGGATCGCCGGTTTCGCCGCAAACCAAAGATGTCCGGCGTTATTTGCGGGAGTTTTTAAGCGATCAGAACGTGATTACCATGCCTAAAATTTTATGGCAACCGATTTTACGTGGATTTGTGCTACCATTTCGCAGTTGGCGGTCAGCGACATTTTATCAGCACGAGTGGACGCAGGCTGGCTCACCGTTGATTGCTTATACGCAAGTCACACGTGATCGCTTGCGCCAGGCACTTCCGGATTGGGATGTTCAAATGGCGATGACTTATGGCGGTCAGTATCCCATTGCCGCAACTTTGCAAGTAATGGCGGCGCGGGGGGGTCGGCCGCTTGTTGTTCTTCCCTAACCCCTGCCCAAAGCACCACCAAGACAATCCTGGAAAAAGTCGCAGCATCGGGTGTTAAAACATTGAACGTTGAGCACTTTTACGAGCAGTCCGCTTATCAGAAGTTATTAGCGCAACAACTGGACGATGCCTACATACAAGGTGACTATGATGCCGTGATTATGAGTTATCATGGCATTCCAACCGCGATGGTGCGGCATGGCGATCCTTATCAGCAAGCCTGTGAAGCGACTACAGCAGGGGTTAAGCGTTATCTGACCAAAGTGCCACCGGCCATTGTAGAGACGTGTTATCAGTCGAAGTTCGGACCGGTGCCGTGGTTAAAGCCGTATTTACGCAACCGTTTAATGGCCTTAGCAGCGTTGGGCAAAAGGCGGGTGTTGGTGACGACGCCTAGTTTCGTGACGGATTGTTTGGAGACGTTAGAAGAAAATGATGTTCAAAACTATCAAACTTTTCGCGCTAATGGCGGTAAAGTCTTTAAAACTGTCCGCCCCATGAATGGCAGTTCTGCGTTTTGTGACTTTTTAGCAACGCTGGCGAAAGAAAAGGTTGCTGCAGAGGTGATGCGTCATGACCAAGCGAAATGAGCAGCTCAGTGTCCAGCAAGCAAAGCCTAGTTTGGATGAGATTAATCGCAGTGTGCAGGTACCGGGAGTGTATGAACCATCGTTTGTTCAAAAGTTCCTGGCTTACAGTGGTCCCGGCGCGTTGGTTGCGGTTGGGTATATGGATCCCGGTAATTGGCTGACGGCGCTGGAAGGCGGGAGTCGCTATCATGAGACGTTATTAGCGGTGTTGCTATTGTCAATTTTGGCGGCAATGTTCATGCAAACCCTGGCCATTAAACTCGGGGTGGTCGCGCGGTTGGATCTGGCTCAGGCGATTGCGGCGTTTGTTCCGAAGTGGAGTCGAATCGGATTGTGGCTGGTGAACGAAGCAGCCATGATGGCAACGGATATGACCGGAGTTGTCGGTACGGCGATTGCGTTGAAGCTATTATTCGGCCTGCCATTGATGTGGGGGATGCTGCTAACGATCGCGGATGTGTTGGTGGTGTTGATGTTTTTGCGGTTTGGCATTCGCCGGATCGAGTTGATTGTGTTGGCATCTATTCTGACAGTTGGCATTATTTTCGGCATTGAAGTGGTGCGGGCGCGGCCGTCAATGGGTGGCATTGTTGCGGGGTTGGTTCCGCATACCGGGATTCTGACTAATCGTGGCATGTTGTTATTAAGCTTAGGTATTATGGGTGCAACCATTATGCCGCATAATATCTACTTGCATTCATCGCTGGCCCAAAGCCGCCGATACGATGAACATATTCCCGCACAAGTCACCGAGGCGCTGCGGTTTGGCAAATGGGATTCTAATGTCCATTTAGTCGCGGCATTTGTGATTAATGCGCTGTTGCTGATTCTGGGGGCAACTTTATTTTATGGCATGAGTAGCCACGCGACCGCATTTGAAGGTGTTTATAACGGCTTGAAAAATCCGGCAATCGTGGGTGGACTAGCCAGTCCCCTAATGAGCACCTTGTTTGCCTTTGCGTTATTGATCACGGGTTTAATCAGTTCGATTGCTAGTACCTTAGCTGGTCAGATTGTGATGGAAGGCTATTTGAACATTCAGATTCCGCTGTGGGCCAGACGTTTATTGACGCGGTTGGTTACGCTGATTCCGATCATGATCATTGGCTTTGTGATGGGTTTTAGCGAGCAACACTTTGAGCAGGTTATTGTTTACGCGCAAGTAGCACTGAGCATTGCGCTGCCATTTACGCTATTTCCGCTAGTGGCATTAACCGATCGGCGTGACTTAATGGGCCAGCACGTTAATTCTCCGGTCGTGCGCTGGATGGGATACGTTTTAACCGGCATCATTACGTTGTTGAATGTGCAACTTATTTTGTCAGTTATTTTACCGTGAATACAATAAAACGGTCGATGCGCAGTTATGCATCGACCGTTTTATTGGTGAATCTGATCTGGTACGTGAAAGATATTGCGATCAGTAACTTCCTTTAATTACGAAAAAGGATCCGCGAATGGTGCCGGCGAGTTTTGACTTTTGGCGGGCGAATTTAAACTTGTCCGCGAGTTCGGCGGGAACGGTCATGCCATCGCTGAGTTTAAAGCCGACCGCCCGTTTTTTGGGATCAGTAAGGTGATACATCACATTGATAGCTAGTCCATCTTGATAATAGACTTCAACCCAGCGCAGATCCGGTAGCGCAAGGTCACAGATTTCAAGTGGCTTGGCAGCGATATGGAGCTCGCGTTCTGCAAGAATTGCCTGCACCCAAGCGAGGCTGTCCGGTTTTTCACTGACAGGATAGGCGACATAGGGAACTTTATATTTGTTCCAAATATACCGGGCTTCATTGGCTCTAAGCCCAGCCAAAGCCGGTGCAACAGGAGAACTTTCTAAGCCGTTGGTGCTAACGGTTTTAAAATCAACGGTGTAAGCCATGGTGAGATCCTTTCATGTTAAAAAGATGCATAGACAAAAACCGCGACCATATTAACAGTAAGGGCGCGGTTTTTACCATTAGTCGTTAAAGGTGCCGTTTTCAACATCGGAAATGAATTGCTTCAAATGCTTGAAGTAAACCGGTGCGTTGTCAATCATGTGATGATGGCCGCCATTTGGAGTCGTTACCAACCGAGCATGCGGAATTACTTCAGCCATGCGCTGGGCAGCTTTTAGCGGCATGGTTTCGTGTTCGCCAAATGTCAGCAATGTCGGCACTTTGATGTTGTGAATTTGATCGCTAATGTCCCAGTCCTTCAGCTTACCGGTGACGACAAATTCATTATCGCCTTGGAACGCATTGTAAACCGGCGTTGCCATCGTGCTAATTAGATGTGAGATTGCCGGTGGCTGCTTGCGATCAACATAGCCGCGATTTAAGACATCCACATATTTTTTATATTGCGGATCGTCCCAATCGCCGGCTTTTTCGATTTTCTTCATATATTTTACGGCTGAAGGTGGCAATGCTTCTTCGCGGACCAGATTGATATGCTCAACATACTCGTTAATATTGTCCACCATCGATGAAATGATCGCGCCTTTGAGATGCTGGCCGTATTTCAACGCATATAGTTGGGTCAAGGCACCGCCCCAGCTTTGGCCGATCAAATAAAAGTGATCCAATCCTAGCTTCTTGCGGACTTCTTCAACTTCACCGAGAAAATAATCGGTTGTCAGATATTTTTTAGCAATTTCCGGATCAGAATAATCGGGCTGATCCGAGTAAAACGACCCGAGTTGATCGTACATATGGACTTGAACGCCGAGATCAGCGAGTTCTTCACCAAAATTCTCCCAGTATTCGTGCGTGCCACCAGGGCCACCGTGTAGGCAAAGCAGGTGAATGTCACCTTCGCCTTGCGTATTGGTCCACAAGTGGTAGCCATTGTCTAAGGTCAGGATCGTTGTTCCTTGTTTCATTTGATCACCTTTTTTTCTTAGAATAATCTCATTGTACCACGGAAAATAGCCTGACAACGGCGTAAAAAAGGAAGTGCTGCCATTTATAACTATTTTGTACTGAGATCAGTCATTGGTGAGTATCAAAGCAGAATTTCACATCCTGATTGAGCAGCATTAATTTAACTTTTCAACCTGTGCGCGGATATTGCGGATGAGGTGCTTGTCCCCGGAGAAAATGAGGTGGTCACCAAGGTGCAGTTGGGTGTCGCCGTGAGGAGCAATGAATTTCTTTTGTCGATAAATCTGGCTTACGGTGATGTCGTCAATGAACGGTAAATTCTTGAGCTCAAGACCGGCAAAACGCGAATTGCGGATGGTGACTTCATAGATGCCCGCAATTGTATCATCAAGGATTTTCAACGTGGACGGGGTTTCGATCAAGCTACGCAGCAACGCAACGTTGGCATCGAGTGCATTGAAAACTTCAACGCCGTCATCGCGCAATCGGTCATAGCGATCAGAGGTGGTATCTTTTGCGGCAAACCGGGCGATGATTCGTGGAACTTTCTGTGCTAATGCCATTTTTGCCAAGTCGTAATTGGTGTCCGCGTCGAAATCACCCAGCACCATGACGTCACAATAATATGCGCCGGCAGCTTTTAACGCGTTTTCCTGATAATCCGTTAATGTGATTGCCACTTCGGAGTTATACGTCCGAAAATTTTCTACCCGATCGGTAAATAGTTGCACCTCATAGCGCTCAGGACTTAAATGTTGTGCGATGGGTACCGTCAAAAGATTGCCGCCAATAAAGGTGACGCGGGTCTTTTTGAAGGTTTCGGGCTCAGGCTTGAAGAAACTATTGAAAAGGATTGGCCCCGCCACACAGGCAATGACCGCTGCCAGTGTGAACGCGCCGGATTGCTGCTCGGTCACGATACCAAGGTTGCGCCCAACGGTTAACGTCGGAATGACCAGGGTGAGGGTGGTGGTGGCTAAAAACGTGCCTGCCAATGCGTTTTGCGGCTTAAACCGCTGCCGCAAAACAGGAATGAGGCCGATTTTGGTGATGAAAAAGCCGATGAGCACTAACGGAATCAAGGAGAGGCTCTTAGGATCAGCGACTAAAGCTTTCAAATCGAGGTTTGCCCCAGTGACGATGAAGAAAATTGGAATGAAGAAGCCATAACCTAAGGAAGTCAATTTATCCTGAGTTTCTTGGCGCGGACCAAGGAGCTTCATCACCATGCCGGCAAGAAAGGCACCTAAAATGGACTCGGCACCTACTCGTGAAGCGATGGTCACTAAGGTGAAGACTAAGAAGAACGCCAACCGAATGTCTAGTTGCGTGGTGCTTTTATCAATCGCCGCAAAAAAGCTGTAAATGTGTTTGAATCGCGCTAGTAAAACCAACGCCGCCAGCAGCAGTAACAGCAGTAACCATAGATTGTTATCGCTTGAACCGTTTAAGGCTGAGTAAATAGTCAGGCTGATAAGGGGAATCACTTCACCCAAAGCCGCAATCAGCAGGATCGTTTGCCCAAGCGGTTGATGTAACAACTCCTGTTCTTTTAAAGCCGCAATGACAACGCCAAGCGCAATCGTGGTGAACAGAATGGTTGCAAAAATCGGGAAGTTATAGAAGTGAATGAATTTGAGTAGGTAACTGAATCCCAAACTGATGATGATGACCGTTGCAAATCCAACTGTGGCTAGCACGACTGGATTGGCCGGCTGAGGTCCTTTGTCCGTCTTGGGCTGTGGTTTGAAAAGCGAAAAGTCGATTTCCATGCCAGACAGGAAGATCAGGATGGTGACACCGAGTTCACTTAACGCCTGCATTTCGCCGCCAGTATGGACCCAACCTAAGAGACTTTTGCCTAAGATGATGCCCACTAGAATCTCGGCAACAGCAGTCGGGATACTATTAATATGAAAGTGCGCCATTAACAGCGGCGTCAACAACGCGGCTGTCAAGACGATTAAAAGTGAAATAGATTCCATAATGGCCTCCGATCAGAGATAATGGATGAGTCAATCGTAACGAAAAGTGTTTATAAATGAAAGGAAAGCGTATGATACAAAATCAAAAACCTTCACGTCAAGGTAAATCGTTTTTCAATCGGCGTGCCGTCATCGTTGGTACTTGTGTGTTAATCGGGTTGTTGGTCAGTTTACCGTTTAAAAAGATTCTGTTAGGCGTGGCGGTTGGATTGGCGGTTGGGTATGTGTTGGAGGCTTGGACGCCGTTGTTGCGCGGGAAGTTGAAGTAGGGGCATTTGTGTTCTGGCTTATGCCCATAACGCGCTCACCGGCGCAGGGATCTGCGTGTAAGGACCTCGAACG
>OBZZ01000891.1_pt1 | contig 9722 bp, 7 predicted proteins | sample 1501451 | NCBI WGS metagenome assembly OBZZ01 (sample SAMEA2580274, study PRJEB22360) | human gut metagenome | biome: human gut; feature: human-associated habitat; material: faeces | place: Denmark | collected 2008/2010
CCCTCGCCGCTAAAACCCCGATGCCGCTAACCGAAGCTGATTTGCGTTCACTTGCCGCTTTGGGCGACCCCATCGACGTTGAGGAGGCAGACGCGGTCTATCGCCCCCTCTCGGCACTGCTCCGGTACCGGGTTTTGCATTCGCGCGCCCTCGCCCAAGATCAGCAAGATTTTTTTGGGCGTCCGCATAAAAGGAAAATCCCCTTCATTATTGGGGTAGCTGGTTCGGTGGCGGTCGGAAAATCAACTACTTCCCGCATTCTCCAAAACCTGCTTAGCCGCTGGCCGGAAATTTCGCGGGTGGCGTTAGTAACTACCGATGGGTTTTTGTATCCGAATGCAGAGTTAGAGCGGCGCGGGCTGGTGGCTCGCAAAGGATTCCCCGAATCCTATAACCGTCGCGCCCTCCTAAACTTTGTTACCCAGGTGAAAGCGGGAGTACCAGAGGTCAAGGCACCGGTCTATTCGCACGTCACCTATGACGTGGTGCCCGATAAATACATTACGGTTGCCAGCCCCGATATTTTGATTTTAGAGGGCATTAATGTGCTGCAGCCCGCCTGGCTCTACCGGGGACACCAAGATCTTCCCAACTTGGAAAAACAACTAGATCAAGATGATGGGCGCAGCGGGCTCGATGATCACAAATCCCTGGCGGTCAGTGATTTCTTTGATTTCTCCATCTACGTTGATGCCCGCACCCGCGATATTGAGCAATGGTTCGTTGATCGTTTCGTATCGCTTAAAGAATCTGCATTTAAAGATCCCGAATCTTACTTCCAGGTTTATGCTGGGATCTCTGATTCGGTGGCGCGCCAAATCGCCGTCGATATCTGGACCTCTATAAACCTTCCTAACCTGGAGCAACAGATTCGTCCTACCCGAGGGCGGGCCACTTTGATCTTGCGCAAAGATGCCCAACACCGCCTCGAAAACGTATTCCTACGCAAAATCTAAGTTAGATGCCATACTCTCGGTGCATGAGTTCATGTACCTGGTGTACACAATACAGTTTTGCCCCGGTAAAGCCAGTAGAAACCAGCTTTACCGGGCAAAATAAGCAAGCGTAAAAGCTTAGCGCTTGGAGTACTGCGAAGCTTTACGAGCCTTCTTCAGACCAGGCTTCTTACGCTCAACAGCGCGCGAATCGCGGGTTAGGAATCCCGCCTTCTTCAAGGTCGCACGGTTGGCTTCCCGATCAATCTCGTTCAGCGCCCGAGCAATGCCCAAGCGCACCGCTCCGGCCTGGCCGGAGGTGCCGCCACCAGATACCCGAGCGATAACGTCGAAACGTCCCTCGAGGTCTAGTAGGGTAAACGGAGCCCGTACTAGCTGCTGGTGCAGCTTGTTCGGGAAATAGTTTTCCAAAGTTCTGCCGTTAATCTTCCATTCGCCGCTGCCCGGAATCAACCGGACCCGCGCAACTGCGCTTTTACGGCGTCCCAGCCCGATGCCGGGAGCGGTCACGGACTGTCCAGAGCCGGTCGGCTCCGACTGGGTTTCCGTGGTGTAAGAGCTGGGGGCATTCTCCTCCAACAGCTCTTCGTTTTCGGTGGTATCAGCCACAATTCTCCTCAGGGTCTTGGCTCAGGGCTACTGGGCGATTTTCTTAATTTCGTAAGGTTCTGGCTGCTGTGCCGCATGGTCGTGTTCGGGACCTGCGAATACATGCAGCTTCTTCATCTGGGCACGTCCCAACCGAGTGTGGGGAACCATGCCGCGCACCGCTTTTTCTACTGCTACCTCGGGTTTCTTAGCTAGTAAGTCGCCGTAGGTTACAGATTTCAAGCCACCGGGGTAACCGGAGTGGCGGTAGGCGCGTTTCTGCTCACGTTTGTTGCCGGTAAGTCCGACCTTGGCGGCATTCACGATAATGACGTGATCGCCCATATCCTCGTTGGGAGTGTAGGTCGGCTTATGCTTGCCACGCAGCAGCTTGGCGGCAACGGCCGCCAGTCGTCCGAGAACGACGTCTTCAGCGTCGATGACATACCATTTCTTGTCCTGGGTGTCACCGGCTTTCGGATTATAAGTTCGCACGGGCTTAAGCCTTCGTTTCTTCTTTAGGGGCGAGAACTGCGAGAGCGCGGCAACAGGGAGGCAACAACTGCCAAAATGTTGCGGACGCCGCCGTAGTGTCTACACCCGACTTCGTATTTCTTTCCGTCTAGCGTCCTGTTTTTGCCAAACCTGCAGGTAGTTCCCCTGCGCCTGGATTGTTCCAGGACACACAACATTTAGTATTTTACGGGGCGAAAACTACCAGGTCAAAGCAGTAGCCTGTTGAACTGCCCACATACACGTAGGTTGATGACGTTATTTACAGTTTGCACAGCTATAAGCCATAGGCTCTTTAAATTTCCAACCACCATAAGCCGTCAGGAGGATTTCACTTTGATAGGAGATCCTAAAACTTACTCTATCGCTTGCGTAGTACCGTGAGTTGCGTCAAATCGGGAGCGTAATCTTGCTTGTTGTAGAATCGGACAGAATTCCAACCCGCTTTTAGATGCGTCAGAAACTCAACGGAAGCAGGTCTTCCGCTGAAACTACCGCTAGCTAGATTTGTTAGTTCAGCGACCGGCTGCCCATTAACATCAACCGATAAATCTCTGTGTTCTTCACTTCGATATTGCAAACTCAGCCAGTATTCTCCATCTGTAGGGGCGTATACATGAGGAAGGGTTACATCATTCTGATCCAGTCCAACCCAACGCACAGTTTCTTCTTTGACACAAATAGATTTACCTCGCACGACACCATCACATAATTTATATTTTTCAGGCAGTGACTTTGGAATTCTCTGGTATGCACGAAAGTAATCAATTTCGAAGGTCTTCGGATATGGCACGCTATTATCAAACGGTCCAGTCCAAGAAGAAGCATTCTGTTTCTCATACACACCCAAGTAAGTCATCATGGGATAATTTGGCGAGGCTTTCTTAGCTAAGATTTGCCTGCCATCCATATAAACTTTTATAAAATTTTCATCCCATTCAAAGCCGTAAACATGGAACTTTTCTGCGAGATTAGTTTTTCCATCGCCAAAACGGGACGTGTATGGCCATAGATTAAGCCAATCTCCCCATGGGTGGATCGCAGTTTGGGCGGCAGTAGCATTATTTCGGCCGAGTATTTCGAAAATATCTATTTCTCCTGTCTCCCTAGATTTCGCATTTTTTCCCTCGGGCTGATCTTGATTTACACCCGTCATCCACCATGCGGAATGAACTCCTCCACCTAAAGCAGCTTTAGCCTTAATTTCGAAATAACCATATTTTTGAATAAATCCTCGGAATGGGGGGACGGACTGTGCTATGTCTTTGTAATCCGTCCATTTGTGAATGTAGTCCTTTTCGTATGTCTGTAACGAAGAAACTTTAGTATCGGAATCATAGGTTGGATCCCATGGTTGCTGGTCAGGTAAGATCTTTAACTTCAAAGTTCCATTACTAACTTCATATTTTGCTTTTGTCCCCGGAGATTTTGACCAATGTTCCAAATATTTATCAGCAAAAAGTCGACGATTAATATCGTCATTATTAAATTCATCTGATGCAGTCAATAAGTACCCAGGTTTTGAGGGAGTATCTGGATCTGTCACCTGCGTAACCTCTGCCGGTAAATCGGTATCCGCGACAGCCGGCAGAGCCGCGTAGCATGCAAGTGCCATCATCAGCACAAAAGTTAGAAAAATCTTCATTGATTTTGCAATCATTAGTGCTCCTTATTTGAATTATTGCCAAAATTTATCGGAATCAGCAGCAGGGAAATAATCGGAGTTAAGTGCATGCACGCTAATTTGATCCAACACTGCGTCTAGGGCGTAACGAATCCCCCCAAGAGCTACAGCTCGCCTCCTTAGAGTGGATACCACAATTGAGGGAGCAAATGGACACAGTTTTCTGATGGTCTGCTCCATTTGCGGCAAAAACAGATTCGCATATTCAGAAAATTGCCCCCCAAGCACCACACACTCAGGATCAATAACCGCAATCATACTGGCAGTTCCCAGCCCCAATATCTCGCCGAATTTCGCTGCACCGGCAATCGCTAGTTTATTTCCTTTCTGCGCCTGCCTAAACATGCTTTCTCGATCGGGGGGCTGACTAGGACTGTAAATACTTTTTGCGAAACTTTCCGCTTCTAGCTCTCTCCATCTCAGTTGCGGAATTTCGCCAATTAAACCTGCAGCTCCACGACTCCCTGCCCGCACCCTTCCGTCAAGAACACTAGCCGCACCAGTGCGAATTCCCGCTAGGATGAACACTACGTCGCTATGTTTCTCGGCTGCACCGACCCAGGATTCCCCTCTAGCCCCTAGGGCGCAGTCCCCAACAGTAGTGACTTTAACTCCAAGTTCCTCAGAAACTACCTGATCAAGTTGCAGCCCCTGCCAGCCTGGCATACCTTTGCCCCCAAAATATGCAACTTTTCCCTGATACTGAACACCAGGGCTTCCTGTCACACAAACCCAGGTTTTACCACATTCGGTCTCTTGCAAGGTTTTCTTACTAACAGTTAACGCAGCTGATATACGCGTTTTTGTAGGTGTATTCTCAGCTAAATCTTCAGTATTTTCAGCAAGAATATGCCCGCTTAAATCTGCTGTGAGCGCACTGACGTGATGAGCTCCGATATCTAAGGAAAGAACATGCCCAGCTTGAGAAGAGAGTTTGTAGTAGGTAGCAGGTCTACCCATTACTGCTATTCCTTCGGGTGCGGGTCCACTTTCTACCCAACCGAACTTGACCAAATCAGCCATGATAGATTCAGCAGCTGGGCGGGTTACCCCAATCTCTTTAGCGACATTAGCAACCGTATCAGAGCAGCCAGTTAGGTATCGTAGCGCAGCTTCCATATTTGTGCGTCTTTGGATTCTTCGTTGAGCATTCACAATACTAAACCCCTATAAACCGCAACTACTTGACTTACTAAAGAAACTAACGTAATAATTGCTGTGCTGCAAGTCCTACTATTTGAGGAGTCGAGGATGACTGCTACCAGATATATAAAAAATAGGGATGCTGGTGAGGCGGGCCTATCCGGAACTAGAACGCCTAATACCTCAGACTCCTCAGTTAGGAGGCATAGCCACTTAAAGTCAGCAGAAAAGCGAGCGGGATATCTTTTCATAGCCCCTGCCGTAATCGGATTCCTGATTTTTTATCTAGTTCCCATGGTACGAGGTCTAGCCATAAGTTTTACCGATTGGGATTTAATCTCCCCTGCCAAGTTTGTAGGGTTTGCGAATTACCAAAAACTGCTGTCCGATCAGCATTTCAGCCATGCGCTAGTGGTCACCGTTATCTACGTGCTAGTAAATATCACCACCCAGACTATAGCCGGTTTAGGAATAGCGGTACTAATGCAGCGCATCAGCCAATCAAGTTTGATACGCTCGCTCTTACTCATCCCCTGGTTGGTACCAAACGTTACGATCGCGGTAATCACCTTATTCCTGCTCGATCCCAATGTTGGCCTCGTAAATCATCTATTGACTTTGATTCATACCGAACCCATCGCTTTCTATGGCAATCCTGATATTGCTATCTTCACAGTTGCATTAGTTAACTCCTGGCGAAATATGGGATATACAGCGCTACTAATTTTCGCTGGTATGCAAATAGTTCCCAAGATGATTTACGATGCTGCGCAGATTGACGGGGCTAGCACTACCAGAAGTTTTTTCTCGATAACACTTCCGCTGATACGTCCTATCCTGGTGATGGTGGTAGTCGTATCTATGATCGGTTCTTTCCAGATTTTTGACACTGTAGCCGTAGCTACCAAGGGCGGACCACTAGATTCTACGCGAGTTATCTATTTTTACATCTATGAAAAAGCTTTCCAGCAGGGGCAAATGGGTTATGCCGCTGCAATGGCGGTCATCTTACTAATCATCATTCTAGTTATGACTCTCGCCCAATTGCGTTTAACAAAAGCTACCGAATCGGATCTGGGATAACTCCAGGGGAAAGAAAAATGATGAAAAATAGTCTCGGCCTACGCAAGATAAGCACGGAAAAGGTATTTGGTTGGACTACCTTAATATTTATTTTGATAGTCACCCTACTTCCCTTTGTCTGGGCAATCCGGACGGCGCTAACTCCTAACTCCCAAATTTTTAACGGCGATTATTCTTTGATCCCCACCGATGTTAGCTGGATAAATTTCAAGCGGGTACTCGGATTTGCAACCACTGAAGAAGACTTAGCCGCGGGAGGCTCAGGCGCAAAGATATATTTCTGGCTGTATCTGCGTAACTCTCTGATATTCACCGCCATCCTGGTGCTTGGCCAAGTCGTAACCTCCACGATGGCTGCATACGCTTTCGCCCGTCTACATTTCCCCGGAAGAGATAAAATCTTCGCAATCCTCCTCACAGGAATGATGATTCCCCCGATTTTCATTGTTCTGCCGAACTTTGTATTAATAAAAAATCTGGGACTCCTAAACACTTTCACCGGTCTGCTAGCACCCTATGTTCTAGTTTCCCCTTTCGCCATCTTCTTTTTACGGCAATTCTTTCTATCCGTTCCTCGAGAAGTTGAAGAAGCTGCTCTATTAGATGGGGCAAACAGATGGACCATATTTAGCAGAGTCGTAGTCCCCATCTGCAAATCGCCTATCACCACGATTGCAATTATTCAGGCTGTTTTCGCGTGGAACGAATACTTATGGCCGCAACTGGTGGGCAAAGAACACGCCGTTCGACTCCTTAATGTCGCTCTGGCTACCTTTCAACAAGCTTCCCCTTCTACTAAACCAGACTGGGCGGGTCTCATGGCTGCTGCAACCTTGCAGACCATCCCCATGTTGATCTTACTTTTAGTAGTCGGGAAGAAACTAGTAAATTCAATCGGTCTTACTTCGGCGAAGTAGAGCCGTCCCTAAGGAGAATGAAATGAAAAAAACAATCGCATTGACCTGCGGTGTGGCTATATTTGCCGCAGCAGGCCTGGCAGGGTGTGCCCCACAGGAAACGAAGGGAAGCGGCACAGATAGCAATACAGTCACCTACAGTTTGTGGGATCCAAACCAAAAACCAGCCTACGAGGCTTGTGCAGCCGAATTTAAGAAGAAGAGTGGCATTACCGTAGATGTTCAACAAACCGGATGGGACGATTATTGGAAGAATCTGACGGTACAGCTATCTTCTGGAGAGGCACCGGATGTGATCACCAATCACGTAGCTCAATATCCCGAGTTAGCAGCTAAAGGTGTTTTGACCGACCTCAAACCGTACATCCAAAAAGACAAGATCGACTTGAGCCAATACACTGGCGATCTGGCATCCCTATGGAATTACGAGGACAAAACTTTCGGAATCCCGCAAGACTGGGACACTATCGCTCTCGTTTATAACGTAAAGGACGTCAAGGACGCCGGAATTGATGAAGCTACTTTGCAGAGTTTGGACTGGAATCCCCAAGATGGCGGTACTTTTGGTAAGACCATAGCCCATCTGACCATCGATAAGAATGGAAAACATGGAGATGAAGCCGGGTTTGATAAGAACAATGTTGAAACTTACGGATGGGGATTGGAAACCAATTCCGGCGTAGTAGGTCAGGGTCCCTGGTCCTGGTTTGCTCTTTCTAACGGTTTCAACTATCTAGACAAAAACCCATTTGGGCGCCACTACAATCTAGATTCTCCTAAATTAATTGAGGCCATGAACTGGTGGCAAAAACAGATTGAAGCTGGCTATGTTACCCCGGTTGAAAAGGCTGGTGATCTCGGCTTAGAGCCCATGATGGAGCAAAATAAAGCAGCAATCATCCCCGATGGGTCTTGGAGAATCAACACTTGGTCACAATCTAAGACTCAAGAATTCAAGTTTGCTCCCCTTCCCAAAGGCCCCATGGGACAGAAAACCATTATTAATGGCCTCGCCCCTTCTATTACCAAGAGCGCAAAAGATAAAGACAAGGCATGGCAGTGGGTCAAATTCCTAACTTCCGCGGAATGCCAAAGCATTGTTGCAAAGAAGGCAGTAGTATTCCCCTCGATTACCAGCCAGTCTGAGGCCGCTGCTAAAGCGCATGAGGCTAACGGAGTTGATGTTAGTGCCTTCTTAAATATCACCAAAGACCCGAATAACCTGGTCTACTACCCGATCACTTTTAAGGCTGAAGAAATTAACACCGAAGCTAACAAGGTTTTCGAGGGAATAGAACGCGGCAGCGAAGATCCTGCCAAAGCTCTTCCGGAATTGAATAAGAAGATAAACGAGCTGCTAGCGCAAAAGTAAATCACTAAACCGCCACCACGAGGAACGGGATCATGAAGATAACCTACCAGCAGGGAAAGCTTATTTTCCCGGCAAAGAGTTTTGGCTGCACGACAGTAAGCATCTCGGGAGAGGCAACTGATAGCTCCCTCACGATGGAGCATACTGGCCAGGCTACCGAATTTTCCTGCTCGGAAATAGAGATAACCTACCCCGCACACAAAAATGCCGAATTTTATCGGCATGGTTGGAATTCTTGGTCCCCGACCTCGTGGTGGTCACTAAATAAGCCTCCCTATCGGGTCTGGGACAACCCTCCCCGTTCATTAACAGCCGAGGACGGATATTCAGATAATTCAGAAATTCACCAATCCTATTTATTAACCGCAATCAAACTCGACCCCAAGAAAGACCTCATATTGTTAGTCGGAGCCCTGGGGGGAGAATCCGGATATTTTGAAATTGGAAACAGTCTTCTAACCGGAAGAAAATTACCCGATAAAACCGACGATTCTGCGCTCGCGACCCCCTCCAATTGCCATGAAGACAGTGGCATCACCTGGTGGGTGGGAGTTGGTAAAGAGATTGATGTTTTTAGTGCCTATAGCACCGCTCTCGGGAAATCTTTAAATGATAAGGCTACGAATTTAAGCAAATATCCTGGCCCTATTTGGTCTTCGTGGTATTCCTGGTTTGAAGAAATCAACGAAGAAATTATTGAAAGCGAGATTAGGCCTGCAGCGTCCAGCGGATACCAGGTATTAGAAATCGATGATGGTTGGCAAACACGAATTGGAGATTGGCAACCCAACCAGAAGTTTCCTTCAGGACTAGCGAGCTTAGCATCCAAAATCACTGCACACGGCATGAAAGCTGGTATCTGGGTTTCACCGTTTATTGCCGCAGATAACAGCGCAATAGTCCGGGAACATCCAGAATATTTCATTCACGATTTTTCTGGGAAACTACAGCCTGCAGGTTACAACTGGGGAAATTACTATTATGGATTAGACTGCACCCACCCGGGCGCACAGTCTTGGTTAAGAACAATTCTAAAAACCATTTCTAACTGGGGCTTTACCTATTTTAAGCTAGATTTTCTTAACGCAGCCGCCGTAGTCGGGAAACGCTCTCAGACAGTTTCGCGTGAGCATGCCTACCGAGAAGGTTTAAAAATAATACGGGAAACACTTCCCGATGCATATTTAATGGGCTCTGGAGCGGTAATAGGGCCTTCTTTAGGCCTAGTCGACGGAATGAGGGTAAGTCCCGATACCGCCCCTTATTGGGATAACACAGAACGCAAACGGGATCCTTCCGGACCGGCTGTCCGTAATGCCGCCTTAAATTCCTTGTCCCGTTATTGGTTAAAGGATTTGGTGGCGCTAGACCCAGATGTTTCCTTTACCCGTTCTCGAGGCTCTCTCCTGAGCCCGGAAGCAAATGAAGTAACACAGGATCTAGCGAGAGTCTGCAGTGTTTTTAGC
>OBZZ01000910.1_pt1 | contig 9530 bp, 9 predicted proteins | sample 1501451 | NCBI WGS metagenome assembly OBZZ01 (sample SAMEA2580274, study PRJEB22360) | human gut metagenome | biome: human gut; feature: human-associated habitat; material: faeces | place: Denmark | collected 2008/2010
CTCCGCCGCGGCCTTGGAAAAACTGGTCACTGACCAGCTGGAACAGCGGGTTCTAGCACGTAAAGACAAGGATTGGGCGCGCGCAGACGGAATTCGCGACCGCTTAAGCGCGGCCGGGATAGTTATTGAGGATGGAGCCAGCGGCTCCACTTGGCATTTAGGTTAGGGGTTGACATGGCAGTTCGCGGAGCTCACCACGGCAGAATGAAGCGTACCGATAAAAAGGGTGCTCCAAAGGGTAGCGGGGGTAATAAACGCGGCTTGCGGGCGAAAGGACCGACCCCGAAAGCGGAAAATCGTCCGTATCACGCAGCTTATCGCGCCCGGATTCAGAAAGAGCGGCGGGAAGAAACCCAAGCAGCCCAACGCAAAGCGCGTGCCAAACGTTCCCTAATCCAGGTGCGGCGCGGGCATCAACTGATTGCCGGACGCAACCCGGTATTGGAGGCCCTGCAATCCGATATCCCGGTGACCCGGGTGTTCGTAGCGGGAAATCTGGCCGCTAATAAGAAACTTTCCCTGCTACTGAGCAAAGCCAGTGCGCAAGGGGCACCCATAGTGGAAGTCCCGCGCTCCGACCTAGATTTAGCTACCGAGGGCGCAGTTCACCAAGGCGTTGCCCTGGAGGTGCCCGAGTTTGAGTACACCGACCTCGCTGAGCTATTTGAAAATGCCGAAAAAAATCACACCAAGCCACTGATTGTGCTGCTAGATGGGGTAACCGATCCTCATAACCTAGGGGCGATTGTGCGTAGCGCGGCCGCTTTTGGAGCCAGCGGAGTAGTGATTCCCGGTCGGCGCAGCGCCTCGATGAATGTGACTGCCTGGAAAGCCTCCGCGGGGGCGGCGGCGCGTCTGCCGATTGCCCGAGTATCTAACCTGGTAAACGCGATTAAGCAGTGTAAAGAGCAAGGTTGCTTCGTGTTGGGGCTAGATGGCGCCGGTACTTCCTCAGTGCGGGAATCAGATTTGGCAGATGGTCCTTTGGCGCTAGTAACCGGAGCCGAAGGTGACGGGATTTCCCGCTTGGTGAAGGAAAATTGCGATGTGCTCACCCGAATCGAGATTTCCTCTGCTGTCGAATCTTTAAACGCTGCGGTAGCCACCGGGATTGCTTTATTTGAGGTAGCGGCAGTGCGCCGGGAAAAGGCCGCCGAAAACTGACCCCTAAAGCAGCTGCAATCAGCAAGCGGGCGACACTAGGAGTCGTATCCGAGTAACCGCAAGGTGGCGACCACGGTACACACAATCGCAAACAGGGTAGCCAAAGCACAGAATATGCGAGGCCACCGGGGAGAAATTTGTTTACGCCAAAGGTAAGACAGCAGTACTAAGGCGAAGATTCCCAGGAAGAACCCAAGGGGAACCAGCAGGGCAGTGGAGGCACAGGCTACGCCAAAGGCAATGGGCAAGAAATAGGCGAAGAAGTTGTGGCGGACGCGTTCGGAGTTAACCAGCGAATCAATTTTGCTGTCTAGTAAATCCGGTTGCACGGGTGTTGCCGGCACAGTTTCTCCCCAACCTACCAGTTGACCATATTTGCGCAGTCTCCGCGCATCCTCGGAGCGCACCTTGGCGGCGGCCTTACCCCAAGGCACCTCGGCGAAGTTAGCCGCCTCTGCCGCTTGGATAACTTGGGTGCCGTTCCCAGCCTTAATCACGGTTAGATCCGCTTCCGCTATGGCCACCACTTGTTCGGGATTACCTAGATAGGCATAGAGTTGCTCCCGGGAATAGGGGGCTGGTAGGGCGGAATCTTCTTCCATTTCCATCACTGCGAGACGTACAGCGCGAATTATTTGATTGCGGCGCAGGATCGGGGCAAGTGATAGCAGAGCTGATAGCTGCTGGAAATACTCATCAAGTGGGGAAAGCTGCTCCTCAATCTGCAAGCGCCTCACCTCACCCGCCAAAAAAATGCGCTAAGTCTGCGCAATTGTAAACAAGTTTCTGAAATTATGGTAACCCAGTATTCCAGAGTGGAAGATTATTTTGAATCAAAGCAGCTCTTTGCGAAACTAGAACGGTTGAAAAAATAGAGTGGAGATTAGTAAGCCATGAATAGCAAGACACGTGTTCTCAATGTGGTGGTAACTGGGCTGGCGTTATTCGCCATGTTCTTCGGTGCTGGCAACCTGGTTTTTCCGGTAATGATCGGAGTGGAATCCGGGGCTGAACAGGTACCCGCCACCATCGGTTTTATGCTCACCGGGGTGCTGTTACCGATGGCCGGCATGATTGCGGCCGCTACCTCCTCCTCGGGGGTGCTGGGGATTATTGAACGGATTGCCCACTATCCCGGACTGGTCTTTTGCTGGTTGATCTTCCTCTCTACCGGGATGATGTATGCGATTCCGCGTACCGGAGCTGCCTCCTATGCGATGTCATTCCAGGCAACTGCAGGTGAGTCCCACCTGTGGCTATTTGTCTACACTCTGGTTTTCTTCGGATTTGCTGGTTACCTGTGTCTGAATCCGCGCAACGTATTGGATCGAATCGGAGGTTTGCTAACTCCGGCGCTGTTGATTCTGTTGGCGGTAATGATCATAGCTGCGGTGACCTCAATGTCTCCTTCGGAGGCCGCTCCGATTGAAAAGTATGCTTCCACCCCCACTTTGAAGGGAATTTTTGACGGTTACGGCACTTTGGACGCCATCGCTTCCTTCGTGTTCGGGGTAATAATTATTAGGGCGCTGCGGCAGAAAGGTTTCCAACCCGGCAAGCAACTTTTCGGAGTGACTGCTCTTTCTGGTGTAATCGCGGCTTTCTTCCTGGGGCTGGTTTATTTCGGCTTGTCGATGGTGGGATCACGCGTGGGGCGGCTTAACCCCAACGTTAAAGACGGCGGGGAAGGCCTGGCGTTTGCGGCCCATCACCTGTTTGGACCGACTGGCGCGGTAATATTGGGCGCCATTGCTATCTTGGCCTGTCTGACTACCGCCATTGGGCTAGTTGAGGCCTCAACCCAGTTCTTTAGGGGATTGTTCCCGAATGTTTCGCGTCCGGTGTGGGTGATTTTACACGTTGTAGTTTCGCTAGCAATCGCCAACCTGGGCCTAGACTTGTTGATAAAAGTCATTATTCCGGTCATGATGTTCTGCTACCCCATCACCATCATGCTGGTAGTTACCTGCATCCTAGATATCTTTATTCCCGGCCATATGTTCTGGGCTTATCGTTTGTCGGTCTGGGTAGCCGGATTCTTCGGCCTTTTCGATGGTTTGAAAGCTGCCGGGATATTGGAGAATTGGATTGATACCACCATTCCACTGGCTTCGCTAGGGTTGGGGTGGCTAATTCCCTCCTGCGCCATGCTGCTGCTCGGTTTGATTATCGATTTCGCGCAGGGCCGGATGAAGCAAACATACGACTATGATGCGGTGGCGCGGGAGCGCAACCAGTCTCTAGTGAGTGCCGGTTTAGCGCTCAATGAAGAGGAGTTAGATGCGGTAGCTAAACCGCAGGAAAACTCCGCCGGGAAAGCTGATTCAGCCAGCTAAAGATTTTCTAGGCCTGCCAAAATTACCGGCACTATCCCTAACAGGATAAAAGCTGGTAACTGGCAGATTCCTAAGGGAATAACTAGGCGTACCGAGAGTTTTTGGGCAGCCTGGCGGGCGCGCTGATCCTTACTGGCGCGCACCCGCATTCCGGTACCTTTTAGCAATGCCTCGGGCGCAACTCCATCCTTCCAGGCTGGCTCGAGTGCCGCAGACAGATACTTCGCCCATTCAGGGCTATTGTCGCCGTGCCTTAGTAGGCTCCAGGCGGGACCCCAGGCAACCCCGAAAATCAGCGCACGTGAAACCGCTGCTAAGCGCGGTTCTCGGCAGGCAGTAGCCAGGGCAGACAGTACTCGGGGAATCGAGGCGCCACCGGCTAAATCGAGGATTACTGCCGGATCAATAGTGCTGTGCTGATCAGTTTTAGTATTAGGCTTGGGCGACCGATCTGCTGGTAAGAACCAGGGAAGGACGCTAAGAAAAACCCAGGTACCGAGGATAAACATATTCAGGCCTGTTCAGCGCGAGTAACTAGCCGAAACATCCAAAATATTCCCGCTAATAGGGCAATAAGACCGGCAAGGGCACTGATAGTGCCGAGGCCACCAGAAAAGATAGCCTGCAGGGGATTAGCACCTAAAACAGAGCCCAGGGCGATTCCTCCTAACGGTAAAAGCCCCAAAATAGTGGCCGAAGCTTTTGGGGCAGTAAGCGCGAGTTTGCGCGCACGCGCGGCATTTGACGCTTCGGTGAGAGAGTCGACACAACCGGTTAATACCTCGGCTAGGGGGGCGCCGACTGCCTCGGAAAAACGCACCGCTGCTAATAGTCCGGTCAAAGATGCTTGTTCCCACGTTGTTAAATACGGTTTGATAGCGTCCCGCAGATCTGCGGCGCTTGCGGTTTTGGGAGGGGAAAATCCGTGCCGCGGCAAACTTTTTATCCAAGCCGAAGTGGGATCGGCCCCGGCGTTTAAACGACTGGCGACCTCAATGACTGCCGCCGCTAGTTGCGGCCGGGAGCTGAAACGACGCCTCAGGAAAGCTGGTAAAGGATAACTGGTGACAGTTACTTTCGGCAGTAGTGGGTGACGGTTTCCCGGAGGGAGAGCATCAGGTAAATGCCAAGGTATTCCCGCAGCCAGCAGCAACAGTCCCATTAAAATAACAGTTTTCCCGCTCACGAAACTTCCTCAAGAGGTTCGAAATTGATGTCTAAAAGCCGCGATAGTCTTTGATAGCCCACACCGCGCAGTAACTGCCCAGCAGGAGTAACTTTCAGCGCCAGCTGCGCCACCAGGTGGGATTGCTCCCAAACCGGTACTCCTACTTCGGAAACATAACGCCGAGTTCTTCCCCGCTCGGTTAGGCGACGAATCTGTAAAAAAGCATCTACCCCGGCGACGACCTGCGCTGCGACGGTAGATTCTGGCATTAACGCCAATGCTCCTAGCGCCACCAGGCGAGCAGGAACTTCGGTGACCGCATTGGCATGTACCGTAGCCCAGGTGCCTTCATGACCGGTGTTCATAGCAGAGAGCACCTCGCGCACCTCTGCCCCGCGGCATTCGCCCAGTACAATGCGATCCGGACGCATCCGCATAGCTGCGCGCACTAAAGACGACATGGGAACCGCTCCTGCCCCCTGTACATTGGCGCTGCGTTCTTGCAAATGAACCAGGTGGGGGTGGGCGGGGAAAAGCTCGGATACTTCTTCTATACATACAATCCGTTGATTAGCCGGCACCAGTTCCAGCAATGCAGAAAGCAGAGTTGTTTTTCCGGACCCGGTCGCCCCGGAAATAAAACAGGAAGCTTTCCGGGCGATTAATGCTGTAACCAACGGAGCTAGGGTGGTGGGTACAGTTCCAGACTCCACCAATTGTGCAAAGTTAAGGCCCTTGGCTCGCGGGCAACGCAAGGAAATAGCCGGATAGGGGACTGCTAGGGGAGGCAGCACTGCATGGAGACGAACCCCACCAGGAAGGGTGCCGTCTGCAATCGGGGCCGCATCATCTAGGCGCTTTCCGGCGGCGCCTGCCCGTCTTACTGCCAGGGCTCGCAGGTTGGCAGAGGAACCAAAATCCAGTTTAGTTTTACAAAGACCGCCGCCGCTATCGACCCAAACTTGCTGGGGGCCGTTAATCAATACATCGGTAACCATGGGGTCTTGCAATAGCGGAGCAAGTTGCGGGCCGAAACCGGCCAGTTCTGCATTTATAGTTGCCAAGTCACCTAGTAGATGCGCCGTTCCCGATGCAGGCGGGCTTGCCCCCCGAACTACTTCTGCCGGAGATGCTCCCGCAGCGACTTGTAAGCGCGGATCCAGTCCTGCCAAGGAGACCGCCGATTGCGGGTGCAGTCCTGGCATCAGCCTTAATAGTCGGGTTATTGCGGTTTTCATGGTTGATCCTGCAAGAGGCTTCGCAGTATTTGTGCGAGTCCTGTTTGAAATGGTTTTGGCAAGCAAGCACCCAAGCCCTGCGCTTGCAACCGTTTGAGCTCGCGGCAATGGGGCACTAGAAATTCGCAATTGCGACTGTTGGCGAGGAACAGCTTCTTGGGGACTCGATTAATAACTATCGGTATTCCCCGGTTACGGAGCTGCAAGATTAGCTGCCGATTGGGGGACGATTGGGTGAAATCTGCAACGAGTAACGTTTGCCCGGGCAAATACTTGAGAACTCGCGGAGAACCAACCGGCCCCCAATCCACGACTACCAGTGAAAACGCTCGCATAAGTAGGGAGAGTATGCGGGAAATATGATTGGGGTTAGTGCGGTGGAGCTGAAGAAAACGGGTATTTTGTACTGCCGGCAAGATTTCACGTAAATGAGAAGCCAATAGGTCTGTTTCCAGGTCACGGGAAGAAAAGTTGGCAATTGCAGTAAAACCTAGTTTGCGCATCCCCTGCGCATAGGGGGAACTATTTGGGTCCGAAGGAGCACAGGTTGCGTCTACAAAAACTGAGTTTTTGGCATTATTAGCCAGTCCGAAGGCAATGGTGGAGGCACCACTTTTCGCGCCCAATCCGAAGATGTTGAGGATACGTCCTCGCGGGGGATAGCAGTACTGGTCTACTTGAGCTAAGAATGCTTCTACCTGGGAAGGAAGCCAATAAAACGAGGGTGTTTGCGTCCTGGGTTGCGGTAGGGTGAGGTTGCCCCTACGGGGAGGCGGAGGACTTCCGGAAAAAGTTACCCGGATGATCGGAAGCGTAGGGGGCGACCAGCTTAAATCGGCTCTCGCTGGCCCGATAATCGTCCGTAAGTTAGCGAGAGAAGTTGGCGGGTGAGTGAGGAAATGGATGCCAGAAATCCCTAACATCTGGGAGAGGAACTGCAGCTGTCCGGGGAGGAATCCCCACAGTAGGCAGGTGGGATCGATAGACGCGAGTAGTTGCGAATCATGAGCTTTTGATTGTAGAACTTTCGACACCGCCGGCTCCTGGAGATTTGATAGCAAGATTTATCCCCGGTTTAAAGGCCTGAAGCCAGTGGCGACAAATATTAATGTTCTCCCCCTAGGACGCAGCGGGAATATTTACCCCTGGGGACAAACTCGTAAACAGGGGCAGCCTTTCTGGTGCTGGTAAGTTCTAAGGAAGGCCCCAGAAATCTTGATAGACATATAAGTGCCAGAAGGAGAGGTATTGGGGAAAGATAGCGGCGCAGTTATAAGGCGTTCTGATAAAAGCTACTTTCCTTTACGTTTACGCGAATGTTTAGAACGGCGCCCGGTAGAGGCTCCTCCCAAATCCAGGTAGCTCAAAGTCCGGAGGAATAGAATGCGGCAGGTGCTAGCTACTGCCTTCCAAGCCTGCATTAGCTTGCTCCAAATAGGTGCAATCCGCGGATGCTTACGGAACACCACTAAGGCCACTACCAGCGCTATGAGAATCACCAGGAAAGCGATTCCCCATTTCTGGTTCATGGTAATCCCCGGGTGGTCTTGTCCGCGCACTTCAAAGCCTTTCACCAGAGCTTGCGGAGTAGTCCAGGTGACGGTGTTCCCTTCAGCTTCCGCCCCGGAATAGCTATCGGTTTTCAACACCGGGCCGGGGAAAGTAATTGCCAGGCGGAACTGGTCGGTTTGGGCATCCAAAAAATCTAGGCTTTGCACCGGGGAAAGCTTGACCACGAAGCTGTCACCAACATGTTTAATGGTCACAAAGGGTTTTTTGGCCTGCGAAATATGCTGCGCCTTCACCGTGATGGTACAGTCAGAGACCTTATCGGTAGATTTGTCCTTAATCGCAACTTGGGAAGTCTTTATGTAATCTTCGATCCCGGGAATCTGGTCTTTACATTTAATATCTTGAGCGGTTCGCGGCTGGGTTAAATGGGTGCTAAACGAATAGGTGTCATTTTCATAAATCTGCATTTGGGTGTTGGCTTGGCACCCCGATAGCAGCAGCGCCAAGGGAAGCAGCACCAAAGCTAAAAGTCGTTTGCTTTTCACTCTCGCTACCCCCTTGAGCTCAGATTCCTATCTCGACTGTCTCGTTATCTTTAGCTTTAATCATACTGTAAAGCCGCCGAGATGCCGGCACTAAGAAATTTCCGTCCTCGTAAAAAATCGGTTTGAAAGGTGTCCTATGGCCTAAAGTTACCTTAAATATGAGCCAGGTCATAGTAATTTCCGGAACGTTTTAGATGCTCGCGGTAGAGAATGTGGCAAGGATGAAGGACAATAGAAGAGCAAGAGCAACTAAGTGTTGCCGTGTCGAGTGCCGCAGGAGGCAAGAGATAAATGACAGTGACCGAGAAAGATGTGCTAGATGCCGCCCCGAAGAACGCGCCGAAAGAGGTCGTTGATTGGGTAATTAAAGTTGCAGAACTGGCGAAGCCGAAAGCGATTGAATTTTGTGACGGTTCCGAAGAGGAATGGACTCGCCTAACCGATCTTATGGTAGAGACCGGGATGTTCACCCGTTTGAATCCGGAAAAGCGTCCGAACTCCTTCCTGGCTCGCTCTTTGCCCTCCGATGTAGCGCGGGTAGAATCGCGTACCTTCATTTGCTGTGAAAAAGAAGAGGATGCAGGCCCCACCAACAACTGGGCTGACCCCAAGCAGATGCGCGAAACTTTGCATGAAAAGTTTGACGGCGCAATGGCCGGTCGCACCATGTATGTAATCCCCTTCTCCATGGGGCCGCTGGGTGGACCGATTTCTCAGCTGGGTATCGAGCTGAGCGACTCGCCGTACGTGGTTTGCAATATGCGGATCATGACCCGCATGGGTGCCAAGGCGATGGATCTCATCAACGAGGGACGTCCCTGGGTTCCGGCCGTTCACTCCGTAGGTAAGCCGCTGGCTGAGGGCGAGACTGACGAAGCCTGGCCCTGCAACGATGAAAAGTACATTACTCACTTCCCCGAAACCAACGAGATTTGGTCCTTCGGTTCCGGTTACGGCGGGAACGCCCTACTGGGTAAGAAGTGCTACGCCCTGCGTATCGCCTCCACTATGGCTCGCCGCGATGGCTGGATGGCAGAGCACATGCTGATTCTGCGTCTGACCGATGAAAAGTCTGGCGAACAGTACCACGTGACCGCCGCCTTCCCGTCTGCCTGTGGGAAGACCAACTTGGCGATGCTGCAGCCGACCATCCCTGGCTACAAAGTCGAAACCGTTGGTGACGACATTGCTTGGATGCGTCCGGGCGAGGACGGCACCCTGCGCGCCATTAACCCCGAGGCTGGCTTCTTCGGAGTTGCCCCGGGTACCTCTTACAAGACCAACCCGATGGCGATGGAGACCATGAAGGAAAACTCCATCTTCACCAACGTAGCCCTGACTGATGATGGCGATGTCTGGTGGGAAGGCATTGACGGAGATACCCCCGATCACCTAATCGATTGGCATGGTAAAGACTGGACTCCGGAATCCGGCGAAAAGGCCGCCCACCCGAACTCCCGTTTCACCACTCCGGCTTCGCAGTGCCCGATTGTTTGCCCCGATTGGGAAGCTCCCGAGGGCGTTCCGGTCACCGCGATTCTGTTCGGTGGACGCCGCGCAACCAACG
>OBZZ01000928.1_pt1 | contig 9243 bp, 8 predicted proteins | sample 1501451 | NCBI WGS metagenome assembly OBZZ01 (sample SAMEA2580274, study PRJEB22360) | human gut metagenome | biome: human gut; feature: human-associated habitat; material: faeces | place: Denmark | collected 2008/2010
GCCACATAAGGACCTTGGACGCAATGACCAAAGCCCGGCCATCACGTCCAAGGCCGCTTATGCTCCGGTTTCTAACCGCGCCAGCTCACGCTCTGTTGTTCAAGCCGATTTTTCTGATAACTCTTTGATAACTGGCACGAGCTTGGCTTCAATTTCGTCTGGATCAACAATGTTGTGCAGAAAGACAAACTTGATGGCTGGATCGAGGTCATATTGTTTGAACTGCGAAGCAAAATTCTCCGCCGAGACAATGATGTCCGTCCGTAAACCTGGTGTTGATGAAATCGCCTCATGTTCAAGGTTTTCATCTAATCCCAAACGGTTTAAAACATCTTCTGCGGTCATCTGGCAAGCTAAGGAAGAGCCTAGGCCGGCACCACAGATGAAGTAAATCGTTAATTTCCTGGTCATTTAAATCGTCTCCTTTGACGTTTTCTCGTTGAATAAAATGTTTTTAAAGGTTTGAATATCTGTTTGTTGCGCCAGCTGATCAACTTTTTGCTGATCATTGATGAGTTGGACAATGGCTTTCATGACATTGAGATGCGAATAATTATCGATCGCGGCCAGACAGAAGATGATCTTCACGGGATCATTGTCTGGATTGCCAAAGTTGATTGGTTTCGCCAACGTTGTGATCGTCACGCCAAGCTTCTTTGTCCCATCCTCTGGCCGTGCATGGGCTAGCGCGATGGCAGGTCCAATGACAATATACGGACCGAATTTCTTAACTGAATCAATCATCGCTTGGATATAATTTTTGGTAATGTAATCCTCGTCAAGCAATGGTTTTGCTGAAATACGGATCGCATCTTCCCAATCATCAGCTTTCTGTTGAAGCTGGATCTGGTGATCGTTGATTAAATCTTTCAACATAGGCTGAACCTCCCTTTCATTAATTTCGACATGATTGTCCTTGAATGCTGCTTGCAGATCAGCTAATAGTCGTTTATCAACTGTCACCTGATGGGTTTTCAGCACATCCAGAACTGTGCGAAATAGTCTTGTTGGATCTAACGTACGGCCTTCGTACTTAGTTAACGTTGTGTGTTTCTTCAAAAACGCTGCAACTCGGGTCAAATCAACTTCTGAAGGAATGGGATTAACCTTCAAACTCGGGATTTTATCGATTGGCATGTCGACTGTTTTGAAAACTAAGCTGACCGGTAATTTGCGGAGAATGCCAACTTCAGACGTGCTCAAAACGGCAAGAACATCAATGTTAAACCGTTCCTCCAGTTTGGCTGCCAACACTCTGCCCGTCGCCGTGCCGAAGTTGCAGACAACTGCGGCTTGATACTGATAGTCTTGGCGCTGGCGATCCTCAGCTTGTGTCGCTGAGAAATACATCGCCAGAAATGCCTTCTCATCATCAGACATGGTCAGCTGATAGCGTCCCGTCTTGAAGAAACGATCAATCGCGTCATAGATCGGCCCATAGCCCTGCTGAATGGTTTTTCTCAGCGGATTAACCACTTTGACGTGCTGTGACAAGCGCTTGAACAAAGCGGTCATATGGTTATACAGCTCTTCGAAAAGCTTTTCGTTTTTAGAAAATGGAAAGCCAATTTCAGTTTCCATATGATCAATGAGCGCAACGCTGAAAATCTGGGCCTTGACCCAGTCGTCAAGATCAATCGCACCGCGGCGATTAAAACTGTTGATCAGAAAACCGACATAACCTAACTCGCTGGCAACATCAATTTGTAAGGCATAATGTTGAATGAGTTCATTGAGAAACTTGGCATTTTCCTTATTGAGATCAACGGCAGTTTCATCATCTTTGACATAGTGCCCGCTGCGAACACGGTGTAACCAGATAATGAGTAACACGGTCACTTGCTGGCTGTACATGTCGTTGGCGGCCAAGGCCCCTTTTGGAAAACAACGGCGTAGTAAGTCCCGGATATAGGTCACATCTTGTTTGGTAAAGACTTCCTTCATCTTGTCGACATACATACCACTGGCGATTAATTGCTGGGCAATCAAGGTGACCAAAGCATGTTGCCGTGTTAGGACATCCCCAAACATCGTTCGAATTGATCGCTCGTTGCCTTCAATCTGTGCGCCTAACTTTGGGCTGGTCGTGAGCGTTAGGTTGTATTTTGCTAGATCAGCCCGCAAGTTGCGGAGATCAGAATCCATTGAGCTTTTACTAATCTGCATCTTTTCCTGTTCATCGACGAGATAAACCGGCTGGGTGGCTTGAAGTAAATCCAATAAGAGATACACAGCACGTTGCTCAGGGGTTAAAGCGCCTTGACTGATACTGTCAAAATCAAGGACGTCAGACAGCGAATGCCGCTGTTGCGTTGAAATATGATTGTAGGCGACACCTCTTTTGATATCGAATAAGGGCAAGCTTTTCTCCGCCAAAACTTCATTTAAAACCTGGATCTCATTTCGAATCGTCTTTGTCGTGACGTTGAATTGCTTGCCTAAATCAGATAAAGAACTTGCCGAACTGTCCAACAATGTTCGCAGAAGATTCGTCAATCTTTCTCGCATTGCTTTGCCTCCTTACAGCTTCTATACTAAGCAAGCGCTTACATTCCGAAAAGTAGAACCTTTTTCCTTAACTCGGGAAACGAAGTACACCTTGCTCATCATTCTTCAAGTTTCGGCCTCGGTAAGTGACAAAAAGCCCCATAACGGCTAGGCTTGCCTGCCTAACAATTATGGGGCATATGAATTTTGGGGGTTGAGCGGACACCGCCATTTTCAGCGCATCAAAAAAGCGATTCTCATCTGCTGAGAACCGCCTTTAAGTCATTTAGGTTACTGTTGTGCTTTCACGTAAGCCGCCGCCTGCGTTCCTGCTTGGCGACCAAAGATCACAATGTCGGCGACGGAATTGCCACCGATTCGGTTGTCGCCGTGTAGGCCGCCGGTGACTTCACCGGCTGCGTATAGTGGGATTGGTTGTTGCTTCTTTGTCAGTACCTCAGTCTTGGTGTTGATCTTCACGCCGCCCATGGTGTAATGGATGCCTGGGGCAATTTTGAAAGCATAGTATGGGCCGGTGGTGAGGCCGTGATCCATGCCGGTTGTCCGACCAAACTCGGCATCCTTTTTGTTGGTGACCGCTTCGTTCCAAGTTGAAACCGTCTTGGATAACGTGGCCGCTGGCACCTTCATTTTCTTGGCGAGTTCATCAAGGGTTTTGCCTTCGACACCGAGCTTATCCTTGATATAAAAGTCAATGGCACTCGACCGTTGGCGCACGCCTGTATCAATCACGACCCAAGCATCCTTACCTTTTTGCTTGTTAATGGCAGCGGAAACCTTGTCACGGGTATTCATTTCGTTATAGAACCGCTTCCCGCTTTGGTTAACTAAAATGCCGCCTTCACCGCGGGTCGCTTCACCAATGAGAATATGCTTGCTTTGGTTAACAGTTGGGTGAATTTGGATCTTATTCATGTCGATCGCATAGCCGCCGACTTTCTCGATCATCTTGATGCCATCACCGGTTGCGCCAGCTTGGTTGGTGGTGACGTAATGAGCCAGATCAGGGCGATATTTCTTGATCATTTGCTTACTTGCCCCGAAACCGCCAGTGGTCACAATCACGGCCTTGGCTGCGATTTTTTTCGTCTTGTCTTGATTGATCTTGACGGTGACCCCGCTGATTTTACCATCTGTTTCATTCAACTTGGTAACATCTGAGTTCACAAACAGCGGAATCTTTTCTTTTTTGACTTCTTTCACGAGCCCATCAACGAGATAACCGCCAACGGCTGAACCATCGTGTGGCCGATGCGTGCGCTTGACCGACATCCCACCGGAAATCGTCAGTTTGTCCAGCTTAATCCCAATCGAGTCGAGCCAATCAATGGCGCTGGCTGAATTGTCGACAAAATAGCGCAGCAGTGCTTTGTCATTCGTCCCGCCGCCACCTTTTAGCGTTTCTTCATAGAACTGATCATTGCTGTCCTTAACCCCTTGGGCAGCTTCAACCTTTGTCTGACTGGCATTCATACCGCTAGAGGCTTTCAGTGTATTCCCGCCAGCAACGGGCATTTTTTCAAAAATGACGGGATTCATCCCTTGCTGCTTCGCCTCGATGGCAGCCGTCATCCCGGCGCCACCAGCACCGACAATCACGATATCATACTTGCCCTTCATCGTCTTCGGATCTGTGTAGGCCTGCTGTGAAGCCCCGCTAGTGACCTTGCTGCTAGCTGTTTTGTTCGCTTTTGAGCTTGACGAACTCGACTTTGAACTCGCCCCGCTACCGCAACCAACCAGCACGACACTCATCAGTGCCAACAGCCCTGCGATTTTAACCCACTTTTTCAAAACATGGTCCCTCCCTTATGTTGTTGTCTACGTGAATAGATTAACAAAGTAGCGAAACCATCTCAACCTAACCTTGAGTTTGATGATATAAACGTTAATCGTTTTGCAAGAAAGCGAGCTTAGAAGCAGGAATGAAGGAAGACAACCGCTACAAACATAATTGCTGCTAGGACAGACAGACCAAGGCCTAACCGCGTCCAGCCGCGATGCTTTGCTTTAAGCCTACCAGGAATACCACGATACCGACTAGGAAAAACAACAGCATCAATAGCGAAAAACTCATTTTGATCACCCTTTCACCTAGCTTGATTGCTATGACTGTATCAGAGTTTTCTTATTGGCTGAGGGCGGTTTGACAACTTTGCCTTAATCTTAACTTATAAGACGAATTGTCAACTCAAAGAGGGACATATTCGTCTTCATCATCAATTCAAAATTTAACATTTCCACAACTCAAACAATTTACAAGGCGTTCGTGCCCTCCTGATTTCAAACACATCAGCGTGATCAATCATTTTGATCGACTTGAAAAAGAGAACATCTTCTCCCGATGCTTTATTATCAAGATGACCAATACACAGAAAAGGCCTACAAGAAGGCCGCATGAATGCGCCACCTGAACATTTTTTTCAATATCTGACATGGCTAGATTCGGCCAATATCCCACTGTGACGTAATAAAGAGTCGATGTAAACGCAACAATCTTCGTCATAAAGGAAAATGTGGGTTTTTCGATTAAAAATGCCAATATAGCTAGTGGAAATAAGGCATATCCAGACAATGACACACCGTAAAACGATTCAATATAGGTGCCTATTCCAAACGCTGATTGAATGAACCCGCCGAATCCGAAGCAAAACAGCAAGACACCAAGCCAACTAGAAACAAAAAAACTAATGACGAATGGTGTACTGCCAATTTTCCACTCGATAAATGGCCCAAGCACCATCACTGCAAGCATATTCTTCATTAAGTGCGGCCATTCATAGTGGTAAACTGTGCTCGTTACAATTCGCCAAAGTTCCCCTCTTAAAATTGAAGGTATGCTCCCGACAAAGTTAGCTGATGGTATTAAAAGAACATTCGTTAAAAACGAAAATAAAAGATAACAAACTATCAATATGCAGCAGATAAGGAATGTTCCTCTAGCATTCAAAAATACGGATAAAAGATTGGGTCTTCTCAACTTTAACAACATAAAATTCACCCGTTTTCTTTTCATTAGCATCATTAGCACCAAATTTTCTTAAGTCTTATAAGATCAGTTGCTCGGTTTGGCAGAAAAGAAAGAAACTTTCTTCCAATTTCTTAGCGCCACGACTATAAGGGCACAGAAAAGGCCGGAAAGAACACCGCATAATTGACTAATCTGTACAATGACTGCAGGCTCTGGTGTATCTGAATTCGGCCAAAACCCCACTGTAAAGTACAACAAAAGACCGCCAACTAAAACGCACTTTGCCAACAAAGAAAAGGCAGGTTTCTTTATCAAGAACGCCAATACTGCCAGTGGAAATAAAGCATAGACTGACAGTGTTCCGCCATAAAAAGCATAAACGTAGGTGTTTATGCCAACTGTTGACCGAATGACACCACCAAGTCCAAAGCAAAATAACAAGATGCCGATCCAACTAGAAGCAAAAAAGCTCATAACAAGCGCAGGACTGCCAATTTTCCATTCTATAAAGGGGCAAAGGACCAAAACTATAAGAACAGTCTTAATTAAGGGCGTCCATTCAGAAAAGTACACAGTACTCGTTATAACGCGCCAGAGTTCTCCTTTTAAAATTGAAGCCACATCCCCTAAAAGGTCGTTCGTGGGAATTAAAAACGTATTTGTCAAAGTTGAAAATAGTAAATAGCAGAAGAGCAATAGACAGCATATCAGAAGCGTTCCTCTGGCAGCCAAAACTATCGCGACAAAATTCGAGTTTCTCAGCTTTTGCAACATAAAAGTCACCCATTTTCTCTTTCAAGTCAAACCTACGAAGTTGCAAACATATTGGCTCATTGATAAGTATTCAAAAAGGCGGATTTGCTCAGATCCGCCTTTTCTTAAGCTCATAGACCTAGGTTTCATTCGATTGTTGCTTTAACTATCCAATCCAAAAACTAGTTTGTGCCCCAATGCGAACCGGCGAACCGGTATTGATAAGCATCACCATCATACGGAGTTGTTTGTGGTCCCCGAAGATCACTTCATGTGAAGGAACCACCACCATCTTGGGGATATAAGAACCCGCCAGATGTGTTCTAAAATTCATTGCTTATGAGAATGGCGCTGTCTAGCAGGCTGTTCCTGCTAATCTTTTCAATAGTCCGTCCTCCTGGCAATCAGATAATATAGTCATGATCTTAGCGCTAATGTACTTTATCTATGGAGGAAAGTCAATAAAAACAGATATTATTTATTATAACGAACTGTAAAATTTAAAAAATGATATAGGAATGCTGTTTAAAGAATGGCATTCAATTAAATCCAATTTATTTTCTCGAAATATCTAATAAGACTAAACGGTTTGTGACACTAGCTCTCTTGCCTGAAGAGGTTGCTGCAAATCTTTAATCACCACACACATTCTAAGATCCGGAAACTGATTGACAAAAAGAGGTTCTCAAATTGATCTCCCAGATGCCAAAAAGCGCACCAAGGTCTGGCTGCTATGCCAAGCCTTGGTGCGCTGCATGTTTTTCTGCAAAACCGAATGTTCAAGTTACCTTTTCAAACCATCTTCTCATTTCAAAGCACTATGATTCATCGTCAAATCGTGCTAACTGACGCTCCAGTTTCTCAATTTCGCCTTCAGTTTCTTCCAGTGCCCCCATGACTTCTTCCAATGTCAAACCCTCGGAACTATAGCCCTTGTACTTGGCACTAATATAATCTTCGTCTGCTAGGCGCCGTGCACGTTCACGCAAGTCGCCCAGTTGCGTCACAAGCGTATCGAAATCTGCTTTTGCCATTCGGTCACCTGTTTACGCTAAGGCATCAGGTGCTGCTAATTGTGGGATCTTGCCTTGTCGCGCCAAAACCCAATTGTCATAGTTCCACATTTCGGTTGCCCGTCGATTTCTGAAGTAATCCCAAAATGACTCGCGCTCAATTTCAATAATCTGGTTGTCGGGCCCGATGGTGACCCAGTTATAGGAACCGTTGCGATGGGCAAACTTGATCCAGTAAACTGGCGCGCTAACCTGCATCCCGTTATCTTCATAATGGCGTTCTTGCTGCTCGGTTCGCATGTAGCTTAAACCATCTGCATAATTTTGATCTAACTGACTAAATAACGTTATCGCCTGGCGTAGCGCTTTATCAGGTGACGGCAGTTTACCGCCATTTTTGAAGGTGCTGGCATTAAAACTGATCAAGTTGCCGTTTCTATCAGTCACAAGTGTCAGATGCTTGTTATTCGGGGTCACTTCATCATCGTTTTGGTAACGGTCCACCGTCACCTGCACTTTATTTCGCTTGCGGACGTCTGTTTGAACCACGTGATAATCTTCAGGAATTGGCAATAAAGCCATCATATCGTTTTTCAAAATTCCGACCCCTTTTCAGTTTCGTTAAGCACATCAAGCATCCTGACAAATTCAATTTTGTTAGCTTCAGACAGTTTTGCTGTCAAAGTGGCTTCATAATCGGCCACAATTTGCGTCACCATCGGGATCAAGCGCCGGCCTTTTGGCGTGAGGCTGATAATCCAAGCACGTTTGTCCTCGTCGGATCGGCGTTTTGCGACGAGTCCCAACGCAATCAGCTGGGCCAATCGGCGTGTGACGTTGCTGGGATTAAGGTGAATCGTTTTAAAAAGTGTTTCCTGCCGCATTTCATCGACTTTGCCAAGCTTCAAGATAAAGTAATAGTTACTCGCACTGAGCGTGGTTGGCGCTAACGCAACATCCAAGTCGTGTTGAATGTGGCGCGCTAGGATATTGACTCTTGAGAGCAATTCATCCGGTTCTTTTGACATTTTCTACCTTCTTTCGTAACAACATGACGGCGATGAAAAACAGAGCAGCTGCTAGCATGAAGCTGACACCCTGCGCAACGAACAAAGCTTGCGGAGCGGCGTGGACGGCGATGGTGTGCGGGCTGACGATCCCGAGGGTTTGATAGAACACCAAACCAGCAATGGCGCTACCGATACTCATCCCCAACTGCCTAGCAAGTGAAGTGGCCGCGCCAACCTGACCGCGCATGGTCGCATCGACACTTTGCATCAACACGACACTATTAGGATTCGTGAACAGCGCTGTGCCAACCGCAAACGCGACTGACACGATAACAAATGGCCAAGTTGTCGTTTGATGAGGCAGCAAGGCAAAGGCCACATTCGTCAGAACCAGCATCAGCAAGCCGATTCGCATGAGTCGCTGGCGATCAAAGCGGTCACTAAGCACCCCAGCCACTGGATTGGCAGCCAACGAAACAAGTGGTGTCAGCATCAACAAATAGCCTGACAAGGCCACTGGCAAGCGTAGCATCAACTGTAGATAAATTGGTGCGAGCAGCGTAAAAAAATAAGCCGCAACATAGTTCAAAAACGAAGCCGCTAAATTCCGTGAAAAGCGCTGATTGCTAAACAACCGGGTATCAAGCATTGCTTGTTTCGTCTGCCGCTCATGACGCCAAAACCAATAGGCGCAGCTGCCAATCAAAATGACCAGAATTCCGGTGAACAACGGTTGCTTGTTGATCTGGATGAGCAACAACAACCCGCCAATCACAATCAATTGAAGAAAGCCGCGGCCATCCACGCTTTTTTCCCCAGAGAATGCATGTGTCCGCGGAAAAACCGCCCATTCGACTAACAAACACACGACACCAATCGGCAAGTTCACCCAGAAAATATAGCCCCACGGCAACTGACTCAGGATCAGGCCACCGATCCCAGGGCCGGCCAGTGCGCCGGCTGAAATGAAGATCGATTCAATGCCCAG
>OBZZ01000932.1_pt1 | contig 9182 bp, 5 predicted proteins | sample 1501451 | NCBI WGS metagenome assembly OBZZ01 (sample SAMEA2580274, study PRJEB22360) | human gut metagenome | biome: human gut; feature: human-associated habitat; material: faeces | place: Denmark | collected 2008/2010
CAGCCTAATCAGGTACCCTTAATAAACCACGTCCAACAATCGGGGCGCAGTTCAGGTATTCCAGTCAGGACCTTTTCGTGTTCTTGGCTCTCCTCTCTGAGAGGGAGCCAGAGTAAGGTAACGGCCTACTTCATCTTGCGCAGTCGAGGTTCGGCGGATTCCTTGGCACCAGTGATGCGGTACACGTCGAACACGCCATCAATCTTGCGCACGGCTGCCAGCAACGAGTTGAGATGCTGCGGATCGGCCATTTCGAAGCTGAACTGGCTGGTGGCCACGCGATCGGAACCGGTGGCGATCGTACCGGAAATGATGTTCACGCCATGGTCGGAAAGCACACGTGTCACGTCCGAAAGCAGGTTTCGTCGATCCAGCGCCTCGACCTGAATCTTGACCATGAACAGGCCCTTGGTGCTGGTCCATTCGACTTCGACCACACGCTCAGGCTGCTTGTTTTTCAGATCGATCATGTTCTGGCAGTCGGTGCGGTGCACGGATACGCCCTGATTACGGGTGATGAAGCCGATGATATTGTCACCGGGCACCGGCATGCAGCAACGGGCCAGCTTGATCCACACATCGCCCACGCCCTTGACGGACACGCCGGTGGAGCTGCTGGAGGCCTTGCGTTCCATGGGCTTCAGCGGCAGGACTTCCTGCTCGACTTCCTCATCGACCTCGTCGGCACCCGCATCCTTGACCAGATGCGAGATGACGTTCTGCGTGGAGACCTGTCCGTCACCAATGGCGGCGAACACGGCGTCCGCGTTCGGGAAGTTAAGGTCGTCGGCCACACCCACCAGTGCTTCGGGCGTAAGCAATGTGTTGACCGGCAGATTGCGCTTGCGCATCGCGCGGGTCAGCTCGTCGCGGCCCTCCTCGATGGCTTCAGTACGACGCTCCTTGGAGAACCACTGACGAATCTTGTTGCGGGCCTTCGGGCTCTTGACGAAGCTCAGCCAATCGCGTGACGGGCCGGCTGTATCGGATTTGGACGTCAGAATTTCGACGGTATCGCCATTATCGAGCGTGGTGTCGAGCGGCACCAAACGACCGTTGACGCGCGCGCCCATCGTACGGTGGCCCACTTCGGTGTGCACGGCGTACGCGAAGTCGACCGGCGTGGCGCGAGCGGGCAGGGATACGATTTTGCCTTTCGGCGTGAACACGTAGACTTCGGACGAGCCAAGGTCTTCCTTGAGCGAGCCCAAGAATTCGTTGGAATCAGGGGTTTCGCTGGTCCAGTCGGCGAGCTGCTGAATCCATTTGAGGTTATCGACCTCGGAAAGCTCCTGATTGTTTTCATCACGCTTTCGATCGGACTTGTCCGGCGAGCTCAGGGCGCGGCCGGCCTGGCCGTTTTCCTTGTATTTCCAGTGCGCGGCGATGCCGAATTCGGCGCGGCGGTGCATGTCCCAAGTGCGAATCTGGATTTCGACCGGCTTGCCACCGGGGCCCACCACCGTGGTGTGCAGCGACTGGTACATGTTGAGCTTCGGCATGGCGATGTAGTCCTTGAATCGGCCGGGAACCGGGTTCCACCGCGCATGCACGGCACCAAGCGCCGCATAGCAGTCCTGAATGGTGTCGACGATGATGCGCACACCGACCAAATCGTAGATGTTCGCGAAATCATGGCCGCGCACGATCATCTTCTGGTAGATGGAGAAGTAATCCTTCGGGCGTCCGGTGACGTATGCCTTGATGTTCTGCTCGTCGAGATCCTCGTTGATCTCCGCCAGAATCTGCTTCAGGTACACATCGCGCTGGCCGGCTCGGCGAGCCACCAGCACCACGATCTCGTTGTAGATCTTCGGGTAGAGCACCTTGAAGCTCAGTTCCTCGAGCTCCGTCTTGATGGCGTTCATACCGAGTCGGTTGGCCAAAGGTGCGTACACGTCAAGGGTTTCACGCGCCTTTTTCTGGGCGGACGTGGTCTTCACATAGCGCCAGGTGCGAGCGTTGTGTACGCGGTCGGCGAGCTTGACCACCAAGGTACGCACGTCGCGGCTCATGGCCACCACGAGTTTGCGAATGGTTTCGGCTTGGGCGGAATCACCCACCTCAAGCTGACTCAGCTTGGTAACGCCATCGACCAGACCGGCCACGGTGTCGCCGAATTCGGCGCGGCATTGATCCAACGTATAGTCGGTGTCTTCCACCGTGTCGTGCAACAGGCCGGCTGCCACCACGATCGGGCCCATGCCCAGATCCGCGAGAATCTGGGAAACGGCCAGCGGGTGGATGATGTACGGCTCGCCAGACTTGCGGCGCTGGGCGGAGTGCTGGATGACAGCACGCCGGTAGGCACGGTCAAGAATGGACAAATCCTCATCGGGGTGATGGGACTTGCACACCTTCTTGATTGGATCCAGCGGATTGAGCGGATCGGCACTGATCTCACAACCCAACTTACGGGCGGCGTACTGCTCGCCATCAATCTCTGCCATGCCAGTCACCTCCCTCGTCATGAAGTTCATTGTAGCCGCGAACCGGAGCCTTGTGCATTCACCTGTTCGCCATCATTGGTTCCACAACCGTTGTTGCCGTCATCACCTTAGTCATTCAACCGGCCTAATCCGGTCAGGACGCCACTCCCGTCGAACCGAACCCGCGTTCGGCGCGATCGGATCCGGGCAGTGTCTCGGCCGGGATGAACCGAGCCTCAACATACCGCTGAATCACCAATTGAGCGATGCGATCGCCCGGATGGAAGACGGCGGTGTGCTTCGGATCGAGGTTGATCAGAGGCACCTTGATCTCGCCACGGTAGCCGGCATCAACGGTGCCAGGCGCGTTGAGCACGGTGACGCCCTGCTTGGCGGCCAGCCCGGAACGCGGATGCACCAACGCCACGTAGCCCGCAGGTAGGGCGATGGCCACGCCGGTGGGAACCAGTGCCCGTTCAAAAGGCTTCAGCGTCACATCGACGGTGGTGATGAGGTCGGCACCGGCATCGCCCGCGTGGGCATAGTGCAGCTGGGCCGGATGTTCGGGGTCGAGGCTCTTGACCAGGACCTCGGTGGATTCGGGCTCGTTGTAGGTCTCGTCGAACGCCATCAGGCGGCGCACTCCTCACACACCGGCTGGCCATCCTCGTCCGTGTAGGCGAGCTGGCTGCGATGCTTGACCAGGAAGCACTGCGAGCAGATGAACTCGTCACCCTGCATGGGGATGACGGTCACCGAGGAATCCTCGTTGCTCAAATCGGCGCCCGGCAGTTCGTAGTCTTCGGCGATGGCGTTCTCATCGTCGTCGATGTCGCTCGAGGCGTTCTGCGAGGACTTCCCCAGCGCCTGCAGCGATTCCTCGTCCTCATCCTTGTTGCGGGGGGAATCATAATCCTGAGCCATCATGGTCCTTTCGTCGTCTTTGGTTCGTAAGTCGATATATATAGCACGGTCAGCGCCGTACTCGCCCATAGGATACACGATTTGAAATACTCGTAAAGTTCGACACGTGGGGCATACTTAAAAGAAGTAATGTCTTTGCGACGGAAAGTGGTGCGAATATGCCAGATGATCGGCTTGAAAAAGCCCGTTTCGTGCGCGTGAGCAAGACGGGGGACCTCGTATTCTCCCTTGGCGGCAGGGAAATGGCTGTGAGCGTGGACGACACGCTCGAACGGGCGATTCTTGAGGCCAAGCAGGTCAGAAGCGAGATGCGACAGGCTCCCCAGCCGCATCAGCAGTCCACTTTGCCGATTTCCCAGATACAGTCGCTGATTCGCGCCGGTGCCGATCCGGCCCGTGTCGCGGAGAAATATCATCTGAGCGAAATGCTGGTACGTCGTTTCTCCATGGCTGTGGAGACCGAGAAACAGTATGCCATCGAACAGTTCCTTGCCGTGGCGGCACCCAAAGACAGCAGGGTGCGCACCATCAGCGAACTGGTGGAACGCACGCTGGCCTCTGCGGGAATCGGCATGGAATCAGTGACCTGGAAATCCACCCGACGTGGACTTGAGCCTTGGCGCATCGTGGCGATATTCACTTCCGCGGGCCGTGAGATCCATGCCGAATGGACGTGGAATATGCACGACAATTCCGTGATGAGCCTGAACAATGCCGCTCGAAAACTGCTCGGCGAACAGAATCCGGAATCAGCCACGGATTCCAAACTCAAGCCGACGATTCCCGAACTGCCCGGCGACTCCGTACGCTCCGCGCGTATCGAGCGCGCCGTGTCTGCTTGGGCGGCTCCTACGCCTTCGATTCCGGCCGCACGGCCTGCCGCAATCCGGCCCTCTGTCACTTCCACAGGTTCCATGCCCCCAGTGGATCTATCCACGTCCATCTCACCGGCCACGACCCAGGCTCATGGCACTACGGCCCCCAGTCCGGTCTCTTCGCAGACCGCCGGATCTGTTTCGCCATCTGCCGCAGGATTACAGCAATCGCCTGCCACGGCACCAGAGCAGGGCTCTGACAATGTTTCGGACAAGACCATACGGAGTGGCCCCAATGCACAGCTAGTAGCCACCGAGCAGGAGCGGGCGGCCGAATCCGCCGCCACCGAACATGAGGCACCAGCCAAACCGGCCAAGCGTAAATCAGGACGTTCGGCCGTACCAAGCTGGGACGAGATTCTGTTCGGAGACTGAATTTCCGAATCAGGCCATATCGATCAGGCAGGGAATATCCATTTCCAATGCTGTTTGGGAGCCATGCACGCTCGGCAGGTGGGTGGCCTTGTCTCCTTGCGTACGCGAATCGACGAGGGTCACGGCTCCCGCTGCCTGCACGACCACATCGCCGAGCATTGGCCGGACTCGCTCGCAGACCGGTCCAAACAATCCGTCCGCGATGGCCTCATCCTTGGTCCGCACCAAGGCTCGGTCTTGCAGACAATCGCGCCACCGGCAAGCTATATCCTCAGGTCGTTCATCCGGCTCGGCATACAGCATCAGCGAGCGCGGCTCCCCCCCGACCAGTGACACGCCTCGGGTGAGCTGCGGTTCAACGGCGATGTCAATCCGCTGGTCCATGTCGGTTTGCACCATGCCGTGGTCGGCTACGATGACGATCAGCGTGCCTTTGGGTGCGCTGCGTTTCAGGAGCGCGAGCTGGGCGTCGATATGTTCGAATGCGGCCACCCAGTGTTCGGAATCCCACCCGTAATTGTGGCCGACTTTGTCGGCGTCACGGATGTACAGGTAGGTCAGGCCGGGGGTGCGGGAGGCGCGTGCGGCGGCCAGCACACGATCGCGTGGGGTGACGTTGCCTTGATAGTCGGTGCCTCGCAATGCGGCTTCGGTCAATGGCGATTTGGAGAACTTGGGCAACCCCGAGCTCGTGACGCGCACCTCTTGAGCCGCAAGTTTCTCGAACACCGTCTCCTCGCGCTGCAGGTCGAGCGGATCGACCATGGGCGGCACAGGAATGTGCGGATTGGCTGGTTTGGGTGCCAGCGCGTCTTTGAACTGGATGAGTTGGATGAGCTTATGGCTGGCGGGTTCGAGCTGCGTATAGCCCGCCATTGCGGTCAGTCCCGGGCAGGTTCCGGTACCGAATGCGGCCATGGCCGCCACAGTGGTGCTTGGAGCGCAGGTAGCGATGGGACGCTGATTGGCGCTTTCGTTCATCAGCGAACGCAGATAGGGCGCGTGGCCGAGGCGCATGGCGAGGTTCCAGTAGCCCAGGCCGTCCACGAGCACCACGATGGCCGATTCGGCATCGGGCAGCCCCAACGCGCGCTGGCATGCCTTGGGATCGGCGTGGACCTTGGTGGGGGCCGGATGTCCGATGGCGGCGGACAAGGCGGGCAGCACGGCGGACAGGTGCAGTGCTCCCCCACGCCGATCGGCCGGGGCGTCATCCCCATAGCCCACTGTGGGCACCAGCCGCAGCAACTCGTCCATATCCGGCGTCTCAACACTCATAGTTGCCCATTCAAGTAGCACCCCTCCCCTTGGCTCAGTGCGCAGAGAACGGTTCTCAATAACAACTGTGCGCTCCAACGCACATAATCAAACAAACGCACATCGACTGAAACACTGGAATCACGCCGTTTTATCGGCAAACATGTGCGATTGGCGCACCGAAACCAGCGCACAGTTGTTATCGAGAACCGTTCTCTGCGCACTGTTTCGCGCCCTCCCGCTAATATGGGGGCGTTCGAAAGGGAGTTTCATGGCATCACACCGCAAACCGTCCGCGCAAACCTATGATCCGCGCACGGTCAAGGAGCATATCGTCGAGACGCCGCTGAACGAGGAGATGAGCAAGTCCTTCCTCGAGTATGCGTATTCGGTGATTTACGCACGCGCACTGCCCGATGCGCGCGATGGCTTGAAGCCGGTGCAGCGCCGCATCGTCTACCAGATGGGCGAGATGAATCTGACTCCCGACCGCCCGTATATGAAGTCCGCCCGCGTGGTGGGCGAGGTGATGGGCAAGCTCCACCCGCACGGTGATTCCGCGATCTACGAGGCCATGGTGCGTTTGGCACAGCCGTTCGCGATGCGTCTGCCGCTGGTAGACGGCCACGGCAACTTCGGCTCACTGGATGACGGCCCTGCGGCCTCCCGTTACACCGAGGCCAGGCTTGGCCCGGCCGCTCTCGGCATGAACGCGGATATCGATGAGGACACCGTCGACTTCACGCCGAACTATGACAACAAGCTCAAGGAACCGACCGTGCTGCCGGCCGCCATCCCGAATCTGCTGGTCAACGGCGGCTCGGGCATCGCCGTGGGCATGGCCACGAACCTGGCCACCCACAATCTGGGCGAGGTGGTAAACGCCGCCAAGTTCCTCATGGCGCATTCGGACGCCACCCTGGAACAGCTGATGCGTTACGTGCCCGGCCCCGACTGGCCCACCGGCGGCACAATCATCGGCCGCGACGGCATCCGTGAGGCCTATGCCACTGGCCGTGGTACGCTCACCACGCGCGCCGCCACGCATATCGAGCATGTCACGGCCCGCAAGCAGGCCATCGTGGTCACCGAGCTGCCGTACATGGTGGGCCCGGAGAAGGTAATCGAACGTATTTCCGACGGTGTGAAGAACCGCAAGCTGGAGGGGATTTCCGGCGCGTTCGATCTGACCGATCGTCATAACGGCACGCGTATCGTCATCGAGATCAAGACTGGTTTCGACCCGCATGCGGTTCTGGTGCAGTTGTTCAAGCACACACCGTTGCAAGACAACTTCGCCATGAACAACGTGGCGTTGGTGGAGGGCCGCCCGCACACGATGGGTCTGAAGGAGATGCTTCAGGTGTGGGTGGACCACCGCCGTGTGGTGATTCGCCGCCGCAGTGAATATCGCAAGAAGAAGGCGCTGGAGCGCCTGCACCTGGTCGAGGGCCTGCTGCTGGCCATGTTGGACATCGACGAGGTGATTCAGGTAATCCGCACCTCGGATGATGCGGATGCCGCGAAGAGCCGTTTGATGGTCGTTTTCGATTTGGACGAGGTCCAGGCTCAGTACATCCTCGACCTGCGTCTGCGCCGACTGACCAAGATGAACCGTATCGAGCTTGAGGCCGAACGCGATGATCTGAAGAAGCGTATCGAGGAGCTGACCCGGATCCTGGCCTCCGCCGAGGCGCTCGACCAGGTGGTCACCGACGAGATGGACGAAGCGGTCGCCAAGTGGGGCTCGCCGCGCCGTACCGTGCTGCTGGATGCCGACCCGGATGGCACGTTGACGCCGGTCGTGGCGCAGGGTGCCGGGGCTTCGGGCGTGTCCAAGTCCGCGCTCGAAGCGGTGAAGGCCGCCACTACGATCTCCTCCGCCGAAGCCGATGTGGCCGCAGCCGCAGCTGCGGCCAAGAAGACCGGCGAACAGTCCACGCTGACCGGAGCCTTGAAGATCGAGGACGAGCCGTGCGTGGTGATAATGAGCGCTACCGGTTTGATTGCCCGTACCACGCCAAGCGCGATGGACGTGTTCAATGCACGATCCACTTCCGATGAGCGTTTGAGAGACGATCAGATCACCACAATCTTCGAGACTTCCACGCGCGCTACGTATGGGCTGGTCACGTCGGCCGGCCGCCTGGTGCTCGCGCATGTGGTTGATTTGCCTGCCTTGCCCGCTACCGCCACATTGTCGCTGAAGGGAGGAGTTCAGGCCGACGAACTGATCGGCATGACCGAATCCACCGATCCGATTCGCGGTGAGCGTGTGATTACGGCGATTGCCATGGAGCAGCCGACGTCCGGCAAGACCAGTGCCAAGGACGAGAGCGAGGATGGCGGGGCCGCCGAGGCCAAGCCGTTGCCGTCGCTGGCTATCGGTACCCGTAACGGTGTCATCAAGCGTTGGAATCGTGAGGCACCCACCACCATGGATTCTTGGCCCGTCATTGATCTGAAAGATGGCGACGAAGTGGTATTCGCCGCCGTGGCCGAGGATGACGACCGTCTGGTGTTCATCTCCTCCGATTCCTCGCTACTGACCTTTGAGGCGAAGAACGTGCGCCCGCAGGGTCGTACTGCGGGCGGTATGGCCGGCATCAAGCTGGCCGAGGGCGCCCGTGTGGCGGCCTTCAACGTGGTTCCCGCCGGCAAGGTGGCATGGACCTATGAAGAGGGCGAGAACGGCTTGACTTCCGGATCCGGTGCAGTGGTGCTCACCGTGGCCGGCGATTCCGATGCACTGCCCGGCACCGAGAACGGCGCGGCGAAGGTCACTCCGCTGGAAATGTACCCCACCAAGGGTCGCGCTACCGGCGGCGTGCGTTCCCAGCGATTCCTGAAGGGCCAGAACACGCTGATTCTTGCCTGGGTGGGCCTCTACCCGTTGCACGCCTCTACATCCGCAGGCTCTCCGGTCGAGCTTCCCAAGCCCGATATGCGCCGAGACGGTTCCGGAGTAGACCTCGCCTCCCCCATCGCCTTCATTGCGTAACCTCAATTAAGCTCCCTCTGATGGGCCGAGCCGTAAAGCAAACACCCCAGTGGGGTGTTTGTAGGCGAGGAGCGAACGATAGTGAGCCAAACAATAGAGAAGAGACCCCCGATGTCTATTTAGAAGTGCAACACCCTTGTTGGTCCTGTAATTCTAACAGTTCGTCGGCGAACGCCTCGGCGGGCGTCCGGTAGTCCAGCACGCGCATGGGACGGTTGTTGATCTCGTCGACGATCTCCCTGACCTCCTTTGCCATGTCCATCCGGATCTCGCAGCGTTTGGGCAGATACCGGCGGATCATGCCGTTGCGGTTCTCGTTGC
>OBZZ01000937.1_pt1 | contig 9071 bp, 5 predicted proteins | sample 1501451 | NCBI WGS metagenome assembly OBZZ01 (sample SAMEA2580274, study PRJEB22360) | human gut metagenome | biome: human gut; feature: human-associated habitat; material: faeces | place: Denmark | collected 2008/2010
AATACAGCGGAAACTTTGGCTTAACCAATGCCTCGTTAAGCGCTTCGATCAGGTTTGATTCCCCACGCAGACCTACCACGAACACCGCATCTGCCAGGTAGTACCGGTCAGAAAGAGGATACGCAACCTCGCCATCAAAAGAATGGGCTGTATGAAAATCCCTTTCCCTGGTTCCCGGTTGATCAATCCGAACCGCCATTTTCAGGTCAACTAAATCCTCAATAGGATCAACCCGGCGGCGTCCTTGTGCCGCTGCTAGCAGGCCAATTATCCCACTTTTTGAGGGTTCCGAGGACGTCCTTCGCTTAGTAAATCGAGATGAAGTGCCCCACGACTGCATCGGACCCTTGAGGGTCAAAAGCATATTTTTCATGGTTATTCACCCTTGGCAAGCAGCTCAGTCACCAGGTTATCTAAATCTGAAACTAGCTGCGGGAACGCCACCGGTTCTTGGATCTGCCGCAGCTCATCCCGTGAGTCCCCGACCCCGCAGGTAAGCTGGGCAAGAGGCTTGACTCCAAAGGCATCCTCAATATCAGCTGCTTCTTTTACTAGCCGGGACACTGAGGGAGCCAAGAATCCGGTACCTTCCCGGGAGGTAATGGCATTCTCGAACGCCCCTACCAGGGAAACTGGTTGATCATCGCGCACGGAAACATAAATAGCTTCCGGAAGCGTCCGATTGGCAAAAGTATTTTGTTTACCGGTGGGCATGGCTTTCACAAATGCCTGGGCAAATGCGTCAACTGCCCGCACAGTGGCATCATCACTCCCTAGGTTTTGCCGCAGCATATCCAGGTTGATAGTGGCATAGCGATATAGCGTGGAAGAGTTAAACTCAACCGTTCCCATCATCCCGGCTCCCGCATCAGTTTCCTCCTGATCCTGGGATTTCACATCATCAACTGCGGTAAAGAAATCGAATTCATTTTCCACGCTGTGGGTAGAAATAGCATGCGCCACCTGACAGGCAGCGTCAACGTTCACGCCAGGGTAGTCGGCAACCATGCGTCCAAACAGCGCAAGATCAATCGAATGATTAAGGTTAAGCAACTTTTCTATGTCTGATTTCTTTTGTTTTTCGTTTTTAACAGCTTTCTCTACCGCATATTCTGCCAGCTGCTGCACCTGTAAAGCAGAAAGAAGTACAAGATAGGAGGCAACTTCATTCGCATTCTTCTCTCCGCTACCTTTCTTAGAGCGGGCAGGTTTTAGAGTTATCTTAAATTGTTTGTCTCCCGATTTTTTAAATATTTCTTTAGCTAGTTCTGAGGATTGAGATTCAAGGTCCGGATTTTGTCTCGAGATTTCCCTGGCCAGCAAGTCGATTATCTTTGTTGTTCTATACCCTAATTCGCTTTGGTCTACGAAATCGTTGAAAAGCTGTCGAACAGCACGTTTCCAACACTGCGAAGAGACACGGGCTCTCCGCTGTCCCCCAAAAAAGTGCAGTCTTGGGACTCCCGGAGTCATCTCGGTTTACACAGGAAGGGGGGACGTTTTGCAAAATATGAAAATCGATAAAGTTAGTCATGATAATCTCCTTTATTTGGTCCGTGAGTTAGTTTCTGATTTTTCGGTTTTCTGTCGGGCATAGCCTCTCGCCCAGGAGAGGGTAACTTTTTGTCTACCCCCGGGGATTGCGAAGAGATAAAGATCTTGAGCCAGCAGTCCGTAGTCAATAGCAATCGCGGCATGCGTCGATCCCAATTGGCCGATTAGTCCTTTCAAATGGTTGAAAAAACCGGAAAAAGTAGTGGACATAACCGTCGCGTCAAAATGACGCCGCACTGCTTTTTCGTTATCCATGCCTTCTAGACTGGCGAGCCTAGAGACTGCTTCCCCCAGGTTTACCCCGCGTTGATGCATGAAGGTAGTTCTACCCCGCTGATGGCGGGCATACAGCCACAAGGCACCGCGAATTGCCTGTTCCTTGGCAGTCAACAGATCTGAAGATAAGTTTTCGCCTGCACCGGGACAGTCAACTAAGTGCCATACTGAGGGAGGAAATATATATAGGTCTTGAGATGCCTTGCGCAGCTCAGCCAAATCGGCACGAGCTTGCGGGGAATCGTTCAAATACCCCTGTTGTAAGGACTCCACCCGTTTTAGTACCACCCACCCCAATTCGCTGTAATAGCTCTTATTCGTTTCATCCTTTTGCGCTATATCACTCATGTTTTTCCTCCCCTTCAAGCGATACCGCCATTTTTCGTTTTGCTTTTCTAACATCTAAATCAAACCGGTTTATACAGTTGGGGAAATCAAAAACCTTATTGTCATTTACTCGCCCCTTCATGGCTGTACCAGGTACTGCAGTAAGCAAGTCAACCTCCATTTTCTTAGCAATCTCATAACCAGATTTCCACAGCGAATGAAGGTCATTTTGGGGTGACCCTACCCCTAGAAGCCAGGCTCTGAATTCCTTATCAATCTCGGAATAGAAACGCTCCCGCGCTATCCGAGCAGCCTGGGTGTCGTCAGCCCCAATGGCACGCTGCAGATTTCCCGCTAACGATGCGAGGGCACTAGCTAAATCATCTAGCACCTCCATCCCAGTTTTCACTAGATACAGCGACTCTTGGTCATTACCGGTCAAAAGACGAGGAGGGACTATTAGATAATCACAAATTGCTTCATCTAAATCAGTCTTATTTTTCGGAGTCCTATAGACATATCCGCAAGATTGCAACCGGTAGGTTGTTGATTCCGGCAGATAACCGTTTGATAGCAGCCATCCCACCCAACGCACTACCGCTGGCGGTAGGCTTGCTGCTACTTGCGTGTTTTTGTAGGTTACAAGTTTCCCAGGAAACTCGGGCAATAGGGATGTCAATCCTCTCCACAGTGCACGGCTGGGATCATGCTCAAGTGGCATGTACGCTATTTTTCCTAACGCCTTAGTTTCTTTTTCCGAGAACCTCCAACCCCCCATAGGCTCACGTAAATAACCGTTAATCACTGCAGACTTAGATATGGAAAGTTTTTTTACAGTAACACCCACCTTGTCGCCTTGACAGAGGACTACCCCGATTACTGAGCTTCCACTATCAATTAGTCGGACGCGCCTAGATTGCCAGGTGAGCATATCGGCAAGGCCGTGAGGATAGATATCGGCGCGTTGCCCTACCGGTTGTTCTTCGCGTTCCCAACTAGGTAAATCAATTTCCGGATTGGTAGCAATAATTCCAGTAGCCTGCGCCTCTTCGCTTTCTTCCCCGGGAAGTCCGATAGCTAAGGTATTTAGCATCAGAGTTGAAAATACAGTTTCCCCTTCTACGTAAACTCCACCTTGGGCACCTACCCAACCAGTTCCAATCGGGGAACCCTTTCCGCGTTTCACTCTGGTGTCACCAACCGCTCCGGAGCGAATTCCTGCAGAATCGTAGGCCTGCAAGTGGATAAGCTGCGCAGCTGCCTCGGGATAACTAATCTCTTCTAAACCCGCTCCGATACGCACGGTGAAGAATGGTTCGCCGTTCGGAACATCTGCGAGTATCTTATTTAGCTCTGAATGCTTTCCCCTTGGAGTATGAACCGTGGGATGCTGAAAAAATGGGTAATCAGGGTCAAATAGAAAGAACCGATCTTTCCATGCTTCAAGGTACTGATCTACCAAACCCAAGGTTTCTTTAGGATTTTGATAGGCGTGTTGCCACGCCGAAGCATCCCACCCGCCGTTTGCAGCGCTGGCAACATACAACGCTCGCTGCATAATCGCCACCATAATCCTGAGAACCGAAAAGCTTACAGGATCCTGCCCGAAAGATAATCTTCGAATCTCGGGCGATCGCGAGAAACATTCCTGCAGTGACAACATCTGACGCTTACCATCACCGAACGTAACGTAAATCCAGGGCTCATAAAGTAGGTTAAACTTTGATTTTTCAGTCATTGCCCCTCCTTCTCTGAACCAGCCTATGGTTCGCTTGTAGGTTCTTATTAAAGGCTAACGATTTTTGGACACACACTATTGTTTTTATGTTAATTTCGTATTTTTTATGCGGAATTCGCATAAAACACAGATTTATGTACGCGAATCAGTATCGAGAATTTGCAGACCCACGTCTCTCCGGTAAGAAATAGTTTTACCAAACCCGGTTTGATACTCCCCACCCCGGAGCGGGACAACTAATTGCCCCCGCAGCATGAAGTCTTTTTCCCAGTTCACCCCCAGGTCGCGAGTTCCCTTTTCTAACTCGCGGATAAGCCCATCGATTACCTCCTCAAGCCCCCGGCCTTTCACCCACATCTGGGTTGAAGGAATAGACACCAAAGAACGCACTAGTTGCTCCCGCAGTGCGCCGCTCGGCAATTCTTGCAGATCGATTTCGCGGGATTCGGGGCGAGAATCAGTAGGAATCACAGCAAGGTTTTCTCCCTGCTGTTGGACCAGCAGCACTTCCACTCCGGAATCGCCATCACGAACCCCAACAATTCCCACCTCATCGGGATCACCATCTGGATTATCGCCACCTAGCCAGCCGATCAACGAGGCAGTACCGGTGTTGCTAGGCGGGGCTAATAGCCCAATCGACGCACCCTCAGTTTTAGAATGAGCCTTATCCTCTTTATTTTTCTTGGTTCGCATTAAAGTCTCTTGCCAACAGTCGGGGGTCACAACAGTTTCCTCATAGACAGCAGCCACTGCAGTTCCAATATCCTCAGGGATCTGCCAGACCTCACCCGCCCCCTCTTTACATAAGACATAGGCTGCAGTCCGCAGCAGCACGTCCTCGTCATAAACAAAGGTTGATCCCCGATCAACTCGCGGCTCCGGGTCATCTTTGTTGGGTACTCCCATTAGGATGGACCGCGGCTGGGCTACCGGAAGAGGGCGAATACCTCTCTCGTGCCGATGAACCCTCCCCATGCGTTGAAACACCAGGTCAATCGGCGCCAAATCACTGTAAAGAACATCAAAATCAATATCGAGGCTCTGCTCGACCACCTGGGTACCCACCACGATTGCCCGTTTAGGGCGGCGAGATTTTCCGGGTTTTCCAAAAGTACGCACCAGCCATTCATCGTTATCTTGCCGATCTTGCTGGGTAAAACGGGAATGAACCAAACGGACGTCCTCTCCGAATACACCCCGCAATGTTTCATAGGTACGTTGTGCATTAGCAACGGTATTGCGCACTACCAGGGCACATCCCCCATTTTGGAGTCGCTTTTCGAGATCCGCGAGCAGCCCAGAATCGTTCTCCCAATGCTCAACTTCGATCTCTTTTGTAGCTAAAACCGGCAGTGGCAGAACCTTAACCCCCTGCGCATCCGAGTAAGAAAGTGCCGGATATATGGGGGTTTGCGAGGCGGAATCAGGCGCTGCCTCTGGGGTCGGGGCTGGGGCTGAAACCGGCCCACCTCCCGCGAACTGCGGTTTACGCATCGCGGCAAATACCGAACCGTCAAACGCTACCGGACCTTTGTTCTTCTCCTGAGCAGCTTGTTTTAGGTCTTGTCCTTTTGTATAGGCTGCAAAGAGTTCTTCGCGCGCCCTTCTAGTTAGGGTGGCCGACAAAGCAATTACCGGCACCCCGAATGCCCCCAACCACTGCACCGTTCTCTTCAGAAATTGGCTGGTGTAGACGTCGTAGCTATGGACTTCATCAATGATGACTACCTTGTCGCTAATCCCCAGATGCCGCAAACTCACGTGTTTGGTTTGCAATGCCGAAAATAGCAGGTGATCTACCGTGCACACCACCACCGAGGCCAGCAGGGCAGCCTTTTTACTAAACCAGCGATGTACTACTGCCGGCTGCCTGCTATGAGATGATTCTTCGTCAATACCCATGGCGGAACTGTTCCCGGGATAAACCGCGTTTCCGGCGCTGGCGATTCTTCCGTATTGGATTTTCTTATATACGCTGTTCAAAGCAGCGTTTCCGTGCTGAAGTTTTAGGCTAAAACCGGTCTTTGCAGAAGCTTGCGCCCATTCAACTACCCGAGTAAACATCGCGTCCGTAGTAGCTTTCGTAGGCAGCGCTACCAACACCCCGGAAGTCCCTGCTCGCTTTGCCAAGATGGTGGCCGCCATTAACGCGGCTTCGGTCTTACCCGCCCCCATTACTTCTTCAATGACCATCATGCCTGGTACCGCCATTTTTTCAGCGGCCTCCACCGCTGCCACCTGCGCGGGACGAGCATGGGCATCGGACCCTAAAGCAAACAGGGTCTGTAACAGGCGATCAGGTTCTCTGGATAGTATTTCCGGCTGCCAGGAGGGCGGTAAATGTAGCTTTGACCAAGCATTTTCTGTCCGCTGGCGATGACGTTCCGGAGATAGCAACCTTTCCGGATACAAATCATCCCAATCAACCAGCGGAAAAAGATCTTGATTCGAGGCAATCCAGTCTGCCATCACGGTGATGCCCGCCACCAGGCTTTGCCAGGGCGTTGGAAAAATCAGCTCCCGACACTGGCTTATAATCTTTTGGCTATCAGCCCATTTCATCCACCAATCCAATAGTTCCCGGCGGGTATGCCTCCAGGTTGTATCACCATTAACAGCCAGGGGAAGATTGGGGCCAGCCATATCATCGTGACGACGCAAAGACACCGGGCGACCATGATGAGCGCCGATAATAGATCCCAGTTGTTTAGCGGTCGCAGAAACATATTTCTTTTCCGGATTACCAGGATTCCAGCGTGCCTCCAGCCATTTTTCAAACGCTATTTCGCCTATCCAGGAATGCGGGCTGACTCCACGTAATTCATCAACCCGCTCATACCTGGTCAGGGAGTGCCCCAATACCCGCTCATAAAGCTCGGTGTTCTGGGTAAGAAACATGGGAGAGCATTTTCCGATGTCATGGGAGCCCACAATTAGTTTGACTAAGGTTAAGGCTTTCTGCGAAGGCTCCTCAATAGTTTTTAGCTGCAAAAAAGGCTCTGCCAACAGCTGCCGTTGACGGGAAGACAGATAGTTATCCCATATAAGTCCAGCTACTTCCCCCGAATCTGCCATGTGCACAGCTAGTGGCAGCCACTGCTTATTTACTTCCTCAAGCGGAGCCGAGTGCCAGAAATTAGTTTTAGCCCAAACGGATAAAGCTGCCCGCGAAAGCGGAGAATCTAATGCCACCCTCTTAGTAAATCGCATCAAGAGTGCCAACAGGTGCGGTTCGATCCTAAGTTTTTATGCTCGTAGCAATCGCAACAGAAATCAGGGATACCTCCACCCCACTTATTCCAGTTTTAGTCCGATTACAGCGTAAGCCCCACCAGGTGGCCGACTGCACCAGTAATCAGCATGGCGAGGGCGCCGCCGATAATTACCCTGACCACTGCGCGTTCTCGGGGAGCTTCTGAGAGCCACGCCGAGGTGTAACCTGCTAGACCTAGCGCCACCAGCGTCAAAAGGAAAGTGGCAACAAACTTGGAAGCCGGAGGGAACAGCAGGATGGCCAGCATCGGCAAGACTGCGCCTAAGACAAAGGAAATCGCCGAAGAAAATGCCGCGTTCCAGGGGTTAACGAACTCTTCCGAATCGATAGAATAGCGCGCCTCTACCTGTGCCGCTACCGGGTCAATTGCGGAATACTCTTTCGCTACCAAACGGGCAGTCGCAGTTGACAGACCCTTATCTTCGTAGACTTTAATCAAACCCGCTAGCTCCCCCTCGGGATCTCTTGCCAGCCGGCTGCGCTCCTTTTGCACCAGCGCTTTCTCAGTATCCTTTTGGGTAGATACAGACACGTATTCGCCTGCCGCCATGGAAATAGCTCCGGCGACCACTGCCGCCATCCCAGCGGTAAAGATCGCAATGTTATTTTGCGGATCTGCGGCGGCCACCCCGACTACTACCCCAGCGGTAGACACGATGCCATCGTTAGCGCCGAGCACCCCGGCGCGCAGCCAGTTCAGCTTGGAGGCTGTCTTTACACTTTCATCGGTATGTATGTCACGCTGGTGCGAACCGGAAGAATTACCTAGTATTCTTTCCCCAACTAAGCTCATCTGACACCTCCATTTACCAGTACGTTTAAGCTGTTCAGCATTTTTTCTAACTTCAAGGTCAGATTAACAAGACAAAACTTTTTGCGAGCCGAAAAATGGAATACCGCGACTAGAAACAGACAAGCGCAAGGAAAAGAGACCTTATCTCTAAGGGAAGGCGAGCCAAAGGAAAAATTCCAGGACGCCTGCCCCGCGTCCTCCAAAATTGGACGAGGAAATCGTATGTAGGGATTAATCCCCTACATCAACGCGTTTAGCTCTCCGGATTCGTCCTTAGGTAGATTTCTGCCGCAGCTAACGAAGCAAAGTAGGGCTAACCTTAGATAAAAATTGCGTGGAGCAACCGAAGAAAACCCTCTCTAACCGGCGTAAACACCGTCACATTACCTTCAAAAATGCAAGATTAACAAAAGGGCTATCTTGCGTAAATCATTCCTCTACAACGCCTAGGGGCTCAAGTAGCGGAACGTACCGACAGGCGGAGCGCTACAACCAGGATGCGGGAGTTAACTTAAGCTTCCCATTTCTCCAGAAAACCACGCACTGCGGGCGCGCCCCGATAAGACGCTTGCGCGCCCACCTTGGTAGTAGCCAGGGAGGAAACAGCGGCGGCCAAGCAGGCACCATCGGCCAGGGAACAACCGGCAGCCAGCGCCGAAAGTAAAGATCCCATGAAGGAATCCCCTGCTCCGGTGGTATCTACCGTATCCACTGGGAAAATCGGAATCCGGGTAGCCTCTCCATCATCTAGCACCAGGGAACCATTGCCGCCCAAAGTCAGTACTACCTGCTTCATTCCTAAAGAATCAGCAGCTTCCCGTAACTGGTCAAGGTTTTCAACGTCTAATTTGCTGCCGCTTAGTGCCGCCAGTTCATGCTCGTTAACGATCAGCACATCGACTAGTTTTAGGAGAGAATCCGGCACCTCGGTGATCGGGGAAAAGTTCAGCACCACCTTCACACCCGCCTCGTGTGCGATTCGCGCCGCTTCCTCTACCGCGTCCAGCGGAGCCTCCAAGCACAGCCCCAGGGTTTTCGCCGAGGTTATCAACTCGCTTTCTTCGCGCACTAGATCCGCATTCACCAGCGCGTTTGCCCCGGCTGAG
>OBZZ01000938.1_pt1 | contig 9044 bp, 6 predicted proteins | sample 1501451 | NCBI WGS metagenome assembly OBZZ01 (sample SAMEA2580274, study PRJEB22360) | human gut metagenome | biome: human gut; feature: human-associated habitat; material: faeces | place: Denmark | collected 2008/2010
GCCCTCGCACGTCAATGGAGTGGCTCAGTCCTCCAGGGTCGACAGGTCCCCCTCGTCCTCTCCCAAGGCACGAGCTTTGAGGACGCGACGCATGATCTTGCCCGAGCGAGTCTTCGGCAACTTCTCGACGAACTCGATGGCGTCGGGCTTTGCGATCGGCGAGAGGGTCTCGGCGACGTGGCCGCGGATGTCGGCGATGAGATCCTTGGACGGCTCATATCCAGTGTTGAGCACGACGACCATGTGGATCGCATTGCCCTTGACCTCGTGCGGCAGACCGATCGCGGCGCACTCGGCGACGGCCGGGTGGGAGCCGACGGCAGCTTCGACCTCAGCGGTGCCGATGCGATGACCGGACACCTTGATGACATCGTCGGTACGACCAATGATCCAGACGTAACCGTCCTCGTCGATCTTGGCCGAGTCGCCGGTGAGGTAGACCCCCGGATACTTCTTCCAGTAGGTCTCGACGTAACGCTCCGGCTCCTTATACAGGGTGCGCAGCATCGACGGCCATGGGTTCTTGAGGACCAGGAAGCCATCGGTGCCCGGCGGGACCTCCTTGCCCTCCTCGTCGACAACGGCGACCTCCTGGCCGGGGATGGGTTTGCCCGCAGATCCCGGCTTCTTCGGCATCGTCGGGAGGCTGGTCAGCTGCATGGCACCGGTCTCGGTCTGGAACCAGGTGTCGATGATGGCGCACGTGCCATCGCCGACGACGTCGTGGAACCACTGCCAGGCCTCCGGGTTGAGGGGCTCACCGGCACTGATGAGGATGCGCAGGCTGGACAGGTCGTGCTTGCGCACCCAGGCCTCGCCGAAGCGCATCAAGGTACGGATAGCGGTCGGAGCGGTGTAGAAGCTCGTGATGCCGTAGTGCTCGATGAGCTGCCACCACACGTCCGGGTAGGGGAAGACCGGGCTGCCCTCGGCCATGAAGGTGGTCGCACCGCGCAGCAGCGGGGCGTAGATGACGTAGGAGGTGCCGGTGATCCAGCCCGGATCAGCGGTGCACCACCAGCGATCTTCCTCGTGAATGTCCATGCAGTACTTCATGGTTGCCGACAAATGCACCTGGTAACCACCGTGGGTGTGGACAACTCCCTTCGGCTTACCGGTCGAGCCCGAGGTGTAGAGGATGAACAACGGGTCCTCGGCGTCCACCTGGACGGTCTGGCACTTGCCCTTGGCAATCGGCAACTTGCACAGCTCGTGATACCAGTGGTCCCGGGTCGGGTCCATGGTGACCTCGGTGGCCGTGTTCTTGACGACGATGACGTTCTCCACGGTCGGTGAGAACTTCACCGCATCGTCGACGATCTGCTTCATCGGGAAGACCTTGCCGTTGATCCACGACCCGTCAGCGGTGATGACAACCTTGGACTCCGAACCGTCGATACGGGCGTTGAGGGCCTCCGAGGAATAACCGGCGAAGACCACCGAGTGAACGGCACCGATCTTGGCGCAGGCCAGCATCGCGAAGAACAGCTCAGGGATCCGAGGCAGATAGATCGTGACGACGTCACCCTTGCGCACGCCCATCGAGAGCAGGATGTTGGCCATCTGCTCGACCTCGCGTGCCAACGAGAAGTACGAGAAGGTGCGCACCTTCGAGGTGTCCTCACCGACCCAGATGAGGGCCAACTTGTTACGACGCGCGGTATCGAGATGACGGTCCACCGCATTGGTGACGATGTTCGTGCTGGCCCCGGTGAACCACTTGAAGAACGGAGTGTCGGAACGATCCAGAACCTTGTCCCACGGCTTCGACCACTCGAGTTCCTGGGCCTCGGCCTCCCAGAATCCTTCGGGATCAGTGGTGGCGGATTCGAGCAGCTTGTTCCAATCGCCCACATTGGCGACGTCGACAACGGGCTGCGGTGCTTCAACGATGTTCTCGTCAGTCATGGTGTCCTCCTTGACATCTGGGGTTAGTGGATCGGGGCTGGGTATGGGAGGGTCCCGACGCTTGGCATACCCGGCGTCGGGACCCTTTTCAGTTGTCCATATGTGGTTGTGGTGTGCGGATCCTCCGAGGAAGGGAGTCGAGGATCAGTCCTCCAGGGTGGAAAGGTCGCCTTCATCCTGGCCGAGGGCTCGAGCCTTGAGGACCCTTCGCATGATCTTTCCGGAACGAGTCTTCGGGAGCTTCTCGACGAAGTCGAAGCTGTCCGGCTTGGCGATCGGGGAGAGCACCTCGGCGACATGAGCGCGCAGGTCGGCGGTGAGCTGCTTGGTGGGCTCGTATCCTTGGGCGAGGATCACGGCGCAGTGGATGGAGTTGCCCTTGACCTCGTGCGGCAAACCGATCGCGGCAGCCTCGGCGACGGCCGGGTGGGAGATGAGGGCGGACTCGACCTCGGCGGTGCCGATGCGGTGACCGGACACCTTGATGACGTCGTCGGTACGTCCGATGATCCAGATGTAGCCGTCCTCGTCGATACGGGCGGAGTCGCCGGTGAGGTAGACCCCCGGATACTTCTTCCAGTAGGTGTCGAGGTAACGGTCGGGGTCCTTATAGAGAGTACGCATCATGGCGGGCCACGGGTTCTTGAGGACCAGGAATCCCTCCTTACCGGCGGGCAGCTCGTTGCCATCCTCGTCCACGACAGCAGCCTCCTGACCGAAGACCGGTCGACCAGCAGCGCCGGGCTTGAGAGGCATGGAGGGAACCGTGGTGATCTGGAACATGCCGGTCTCGGTCTGCCACCAGGTGTCGGTGATCGGGCACGTGCCGTCGCCGACGACATCGTGGAACCAACGCCAGGCCTCCGGATTGATCGGCTCGCCGACCGAGCCGAGCATGCGCAGGCTGGACAGGTCGTGCTTGCGCACCCAGGCCTCGCCGAAGCGCATCAAGGTACGGATAGCGGTCGGAGCGGTGTAGAAGCTCGTGATGCCGTAGTGCTCGATGAGCTGCCACCAGCCATCGGGGTACGGATAGGTCGGGCCGCCTTCATGCATGAAGACGGTGGCTCCGTTGAGCAGCGGTCCGTAGACGAGGTAGGAGTGACCGGTGATCCAGCCCGGGTCGGCCGTGCACCACCAGCGGTCCTCCTCCTTGATGTCGAAGCACTGTTTGAGGGTGGTATAGGTACCAACCTGGTAGCCACCGTGAGTGTGAACGATGGCCTTCGGCTTACCGGTCGAGCCCGAGGTGTAGAGGATGAACAACGGGTCCTCAGCGTCCACCTGGACGGTCTGGCACTTACCCTTGGCAATCGGCAACTTGCACAGCTCGTGATACCAGTGGTCCCGAGTGGAGTCCAGGGCGACGTCGGACTTGGTGTTGCGCACCACGATGACGTTCTCCACGGTCGGTGAGAACTTCACCGCATCGTCGACGATCTGCTTCATCGGGAAGACCTTGCCGTTGATCCACGACCCGTCAGCGGTGATGACAACCTTGGACTCCGAACCGTCGATACGGGCGTTGAGGGCCTCCGAGGAATAACCGGCGAAGACCACCGAGTGAACGGCACCGATCTTGGCGCAGGCCAGCATCGCGAAGAACAGCTCAGGGATCCGAGGCAGATAGATCGTGACGACGTCACCCTTGCGCACGCCCATCGAGAGCAGGATGTTGGCCATCTGCTCGACCTCGCGTGCCAACGAGAAGTACGAGAAGGTGCGCACCTTCGAGGTGTCCTCACCGACCCAGATGAGGGCCAACTTGTTACGACGCGCGGTATCGAGATGACGGTCCACCGCATTGGTGACGATGTTCGTGCGGGCCCCGGTGAACCACTTGAAGAAGGGCTTGCCTGAATCGTCGAGGATCTTGTCCCATGGCTTCGACCACTCAAGCTCCCGGGCTCGTTCCTCCCAGTAAGCGACTGGGTCGGCCTTGGCCTTTTCCTCGAGCGTCTTCCAGTCCGAGACCCAGGCGTTGTCGATGATGCTCTGATCAGGCTCGAAGACGTCCTGCTGGTCCGCCATACGGTCCTCCTCGACCTTCTACCGCTCTTGCGGCATCCGTTTCGTGTGTTGGGAACGATAGAACCACACCGACGGGTCGTTTGTGAGGAAAATCACAGAAATTTCCCGATTCTTCTTTGCGACACTGGATACATGACTTCCTACCTGCCTCCGTCGTCCACTCCTGTCCACCGACGTCGGGCCGAAACACCGAGTCGCACGAACTCCATCGCCAGCAGCGCCGGGGTGATGACTGTCGTCGTCGCGATCATGTGGATCCTCGAGATCGTCGACACCGTGCTCGGCAACACCCTCGATCAGTTCGGGATCCATTCCTGGACCGGTCAGGGACTGTGGGAAATCTTCACTGCTCCGTGGCTGCATTACGGCTGGGCCCATCTGGCCGGTAACTCCGTGCCGCTCTTCGTCCTCGGCATGCTCGTCTACATGGAATCGACATCAACCTGGGTCACCTCAGGGCTCATGATCACGGTGTGCTCGGGGCTCTTCGCGTGGTTCTTCAGCGCACCGGGAACCATCACCCTCGGTGCGTCCGGGATCGTCTTCGGTTGGTTGGCGTATCTGCTGGCCCGGGGCCTGTTCACCAAGAGGCTGCGCGACATCCTGGTGGCCATCGTCGTCTTCCTCATCTACGGGTCTGTGCTGTGGGGTGTGCTTCCGGGACAGGCTGGGGTGTCCTGGCAGGCCCATCTGGGCGGTGCGGTCGGAGGTGTCATCGCGGCGTCGTGGCTGGCTCGTCGTCCCAGGTGAGACTGCCTGACCAGGGGTGGTAGCTTCCACCGGGTGAGCACCCTTCCTTTCGTCTCCGACACCTTTGACGCAGACCGTTGGCGCGAGGTCAACCTTCCCGGCGACCCCTTGACCGACATGACCTTCCACCGCCTCATCTCGCGTGGAGAGGTCGACCACGCCCCGGCCGGCGAGGACCTGCCGGTGGTGCGGATCGCCTTCGACCGTCCTGCCATCCGCAACGCCTTCCGCCCGCACACCGTCGACGAGCTGTACCGCTGTATCGACGCGGCACGCTGCACCCCTGACGTGGCAGCGATCATCCTGACCGGGAACGGCCCCTCTCCGCGCGACGGCGGATACTCCTTCTGCTCCGGCGGTGACCAACGCATTCGCGGTGCAGCTGGTTACCAGTACGAGTCCGAGGAGACGGCCGGCGACGAGGACCTGGCCACCGACGCCCGCCGAGAGCGGATCGCCAGGGGACGTCTGGGGCGTCTCCACATCCTCGAGGTGCAGCGGCTCATGCGCGCCACCCCCAAGCCGATCATCGCCGCCATTCCTGGTTGGACGACCGGTGGTGGCCACTCCCTCATGGTGGTGGCCGACATGGCGGGGGGCAGGCGGGGGAAAGCTCCGGTCCTGTTGAAGGCTGCCAATGTCGGCTCCTTCGACGCCGGATATGGTTCGGCCCTGCTGGCTCGCCAGATCGGTGACAAGAGGGCCCGCGAGATCTTCTTCCTGGCGGAGACGTACACCGCCGAGCAGGCCGAGCGGTGGGGGGTCATCAACCGTGCCGTCGATCACGTCGAGCTGGAGAGCATCGCCATCGAGTGGGGCCTGACGATCGCCGGTAAGTCCCCGCAGGCCATCCGAATGCTCAAGTACGCCTTCAACATGGTCGACGACGGCATCGCCGGTCAGCAGGCGTTCGCCGGCGAGGCAACCCGCATGGCATACATGACCGAGGAGGCCCAGGAGGGTCGCGACGCCTTCCTCGAGCACCGCTCCCCCGACTGGTCCAGCTACCCGTACTACTTCTGATTCCTCACCTCTGGACACCACGACCCGACAGGAGGCCCGATGGCCGAGACCGCACGACTGCACGTCGTCAGGGTGGAACGCACCCAGACAGACGTCGTCTGGCTGACCGAGCGCTTGACACGCTTCTTCCAAGGCTCAACGCGCTCGGTTCTCGTGCCGGCCGGGAGCGAGGAGAACCCAGTGGCCACCCTCGAGGACCTCGAGAGGAGGACGGTCTTCCTGCCCGATGAGGTCGGGCTCGTGATGCGCACGTCCGGGTCGACCTCTGCTCACGGACGCCTCGTGGGTATCTCAGCGGCTCAGCTGCTGGCGTCCATCAACGCCACGGATGCGCGACTTGGCGGGGCCGGAACCTGGGTGCTCGCCCTTCCCCCCAACCACATTGCCGGTCTACAGGTCGTCGCCAGGGCCGCAGCCGGTGATCGCTCGGTGGTCGTCGTCGAGGGGAAGGTGACTCCTCAGGCCCTGTCTGACGCCATCGACGAAGCGGTACGGAGGGATCCGAACGGTCGGGTGTATCTGTCCCTGGTGCCGACCCAGCTGACCGACTGCATGGATGACTCAGTTGCCCGTGACACCTTGACGCGATGTTCCGCGATTCTCGTCGGGGGTGCCGCGACCTCCTCGCAGTTGGTTTCCGAGGCTCGAGCTGCGGGGATGCCGATCGTGCTGACCTATGGCATGAGCGAGACCTGTGGCGGTTGTGTCTACGACGGGGTCCCGCTCGACGGGGTGCAGGTTCGTCTGGACGAGGATGGTCGGGTGTCACTGTCTGGTCCGATGGTGATGTCGGGGTATCTCGATGAGGGACCGGCCGATGATTGGTACCTCACCGGCGACATCGCCCACTGGCGAGACGACCGACTCGCCGTCGATGGTCGGGCCGACGACCTCATCATTTCCGGTGGACTCAAGATCTCCCCCAGCCAGGTGGCCGATGCCGTCACCGCAACCGGGTTGGTGAAGGACTGTGTCGTCGTCGGGCTGCCCGACGAGAGGTGGGGCCAGGTCGTCACGGCCGTCGTCACGGGATGTCAGGAACCGGAGCGTGTCCGGGACACCGTCAATCTGCCACGGCAACTTCGTCCGCGAATCGTCGTGACGGTCGAGGCCATTCCCATGTTGGCTTCCGGGAAAGTGGATCGTCTCGAGGTGAGGAGACTAGCCGAGCAGGCCAAGGCAGACGGATCTGCCTGGACGCGTTGACTCAGGCCGCTGCTGCCGTTCCCGTGGCCGGCCGACAGGCCCGGAGTAGCATCTCCCCTCGTGCACACCTTGTCCTGCGATGTCGACCTGTCCGCTGCGAGTGGGGCTCGGTGGTTGGATACCACGCGTCGTTACTGCCCGCCCGAGGTCGAGCCGTGGATCTGGGTGGCTCCCGACACCGACGATGCCCCGGCCATGGTCGGGTGGGGCGAGCAGGCCCGCTTCACCGCAGGCGGCCACGGCGCTGCCGCGAAGGCGTTCAATGCCTATTCATCGTGGGCTGCGCAGCACTCTGACGCAGCTCCCGTGGCTTTCGGTTCTTTCCCGTTTTCCCGGGACGAGGACGGATTCCTCGTCGTCCCCGCTGTCCTCCTCCTCCGTCGTCACCTGGGCGAGCGCACTCTCGTCTTCTGCCCGGATCCCACCCCGATTCATCGCGGCGATTCTGACCTGCCGGTCATCGAGACCCAGCTTCCCGATCTTGACGCTGAGAACTGGAGCCAGGCCGTCAACGCCGCGACGACCCGGCTGTCCCAGGACCCCGAGCTGGAAAAAGTGGTGCTCTCGCGGTCGGTGACCGTCCAGGCGTCCGCCCCGATGGACCGTGGACTCGTCGCGTCCCGGCTATCGGGCAAGTTCAGCGGCTGCTGGACCTACTGCCATGATGGCCTGGTTGGGGCGACTCCCGAGTTGCTCGTTGACTGCCGCGATGGCCTGTTCCGTTGCCGGGTGCTCGCCGGTACCCGCAAGCCTTCCTGGTCCCATGAGTTGTTGCAGGATCCCAAGGAGCATCGTGAGCACGAGCTGGCGGTGGCTTCCGTGACAGGACGACTGACCGAGGCTGGCCTGTCCGACCCTGCCATCCGCGGGCCCTTCCTGCTGGAACTGCCCAATGTCACCCACCTCGCCACGGACATCACCGCTAGGGTCGGCACGTCGAATGCTGCACAGATCGTCGACGTCATCCACCCGACCGCAGCTGTGTGCGGCACTCCTCGAGAGCTCGCCTACCAGTTCATCGAGCAGACCGAGGTCATTGACCGAGGACGGTTCGCCGGGCCAGTGGGATGGATGTCGCCGGATGGGTCAGGCCAGTGGGCCTTGGCCCTGCGCTGTGGTCAGTTCTCCGAGGACAACCGATCCGTCCGGGTACACGCCGGTGCGGGCATCATGCCCAGCTCCGACCCGGACAAGGAATGGATCGAGACCGGAGCCAAGATGGAGGCCTTCACGTCGGCGTTGGAGGGCTGAGACCCCTCAGACCTGGGGCAATGTCACCTCGACGATGCTTCGTCCGCGGACAGATTCAGTCAGGAAATCCGTGGTCTCGACGCACTGGTAGCGGGCCCCGACGGTCTTCGCCAGCCCTGCCAGATCAAGCTCCTGCGGGGTGAGGAAGAACCTCTCCAACACCGGACGAGGAGCAGCGGCGTGCTCCAGACCGGTGAAGATCGCTCCCCCGGCGTCATTGAGGACGACGACCTGGACGTCGATGTCCCGTTCCGCAGCTCCCCTGAGGAGGGCGGTCGCGTCGTGGGCGGCAGTAAGGTCCCCGACGACGACTCGCACCGGCATTCCCAGCCCCAGGTGCAGGCCGACACCTGTCGAAGCGGTGCCGTCAATCCCAGCCAGTCCTCGGTTGGCGATGGCCACCGGTCCCCGCTGCTCGGGAACGGCGCAGCGATCGAAGGAGCGGATGACGGCGGAAGCGCCGAGCACGAGAAGTGGCCCGACCCCGCGGCAGGCGTCGGCCCAGATGGCCGCGCAGATCTCGTCCTTGCGAGTGACGGCTACCGGATGGTCGGCGCGTTTCCACCGAGCGAGCCAGGCCTCGTCCCGACTGGCGGTGCGCACCGTGATGGGACCTGGGACGACCCGGGCACCACCGGCGACGTCGGTCCAGCGAGAACCGTCGGCGACGACCGTGACGGGCTGGTTCGCCAAGAGTCGTGTAACGGGTCGTGACAAGGTGGGATGTCCGAGGACGAGGACGGCCTCGACCTCGTCGGCCAGATTGGTCCCGAGCACTCCTTGGTAGTCGGTGAGGGCGTTCTCCCCCACTCGCGCCCCGGAACTCGGCTCCGCCCGCAGGGGGCCGAGCCCCTTCCCTGCCAGAACCGTCTCGA
>OBZZ01000939.1_pt1 | contig 9017 bp, 7 predicted proteins | sample 1501451 | NCBI WGS metagenome assembly OBZZ01 (sample SAMEA2580274, study PRJEB22360) | human gut metagenome | biome: human gut; feature: human-associated habitat; material: faeces | place: Denmark | collected 2008/2010
AGGCTGTAACTTTTTCTTGCGTGTCCCGGACTTTGTTAAGCCAGAATAGTAACCCCAAAGCAACGATGAACAACACGCCGACGCCGAGCCACTGGAACTTTTCACCCATCATGAGATAGATAAAGTTGGTCCACAATCCGCCATCACTCAAGGCTGAGATAGAGTTGTTGCCACCCATATTGAAACTGGCAGCCTTGGCTAGTTTGGTGATCAACGGCGCCGCCCAACTCGCAACATAGAGGCTAATCGCAATATCAACGGTCCCCGCCACCACGGTTCTGAAAATATCGCCTTTAAAAACGGCGGCAAACAATGCGATGAAGAATGGAATCGTTGCTAAATCACCAAACGGTAAGACCTTGTTCCCTGGCAAAACAATGGCAAGTAGTAACGTAATCGGCACTAACAGCAGTGCTGATGACAAAACGGAACCTTGTCCAATGGCCAAAGCACTATCCATCCCGATGTATAACCTACGACCTGGAAAATGCTTTTTGATCATGTCATTGGCGCCTTCAGAGATAGGCGTTAAGCCTTCCATCAGCAGTGAAACCATGCGCGGCATCAACATCATGACCGCTGCCATACTGACAGCCAGGTTCAGAACCTTATTCAGTGGTTGTTGGGCAAGAAAGCCGATGATTAACCCGATAATGGCGCCGATGACCGTCGTATCACCAAACACACCTAGGCGTTTTTGAATTGTTTCAGCGTCCAGATGGATCTTGTTGATGCCAGGAATCCGATCAAACAACCAGTTGAATGGCAACGCGAAGACGTAACCTGGGGCTGACAAACCATGCGGGAAGGAAATGCCTTCCAAACCGTAATACTTGCCGACAGTTGGTGCACTCAGATCAGCGAAGAAGTACGTGAACATGGTCACCACAACCATCGTGGCAAGTCCCAGCCACATGTTGCCTGTCAGTGTGTACAAAATGGAACCGGCAAACGCGACGTGCCAATAATTCCAAATATCGACATCCAGCGTTTTGGTTAGGCCAAGAATCAGCAAAATAATATTCGTACCAACGCCAACGGGAATAGCCATCGCGCCTAATGCTGTGCCATATGCGATCGCTGAAGCTGCCGGCCACCCAACATCAATGCTGCTGAGATGCAAACCATAATTACTGATCATTGACTTTGTTGCTGGTCCTAAACTGGTTGTCAGTAAATTAATCACCAAGTTCAGACCAATAAACCCAATCCCAATTGTCAGTGCGGATTTAAACGCTTTGCCTGGTTTGATTCGCAATGCGAGCCCAAAAAGAAACAATAGTATTGGCAAGAAGACACTCGCCCCTAAATTGACGATCCATTGAAGTACTTGCATTGAAGTTCTCCTCCTTTAAACGCGTTTACAGTCGCAGAAATTTCCAGATAAGAGCGCTTGTTCACGCTCTCTTTAAACAACTGCCTTGCTGCAAAATTTCCCACACGTGCCGTTACAAAACACCCTGTTCCGTCATGAAATGAATGAAGTCATCTGCTGTCTTAATTTTCCTAAAAGCTGTCATTTCTGCATCATCAGCAAACAATCCCATTAATTTCTGCAACATATCCAACTGTTGATGCGCTGTTTTGAGCGCCAGAACAAATAAATAATTAACAGACACAACGTCTGTGGCACTCGCCATTTGCCGAAATTCAACTGGGGTTTTTAAAGAAACAAAACCAATCTGATCATGGATAACCTGATCGGCATCCGTATGCGGAATCGCCACGCCAATACCATCATTTAATTGCAAGCCAGTGGGATAGGTTTGTTCCCGCGCAATAATGGCCTTTTCAAAAGTCGGCGCGACAGCTCCCGCCTTTAATAATTGATCTGCAACCGCTTTCAATGCTGTGTTGCGATCAGAAAACGTTTGATCAAAAGTAATCACGCGATCCGAGAAGAAATGATTCACGCTTGTCTTCTCCATAACATTCACTCCATTTCGAACAATTGATTAGTTGATGCTTCGTCCGCCAACTGTTGCATGATCGGCCGAAGCTTAGCGCCATCGTCGCCGTGAGCAGCAATGGCTAGTACCACGAATTTATCGACAAGATGATCCTCACCTGAGTAAGCAGATCGCCAACGCATGGGTATCGCGGATTTGATCAGCAGCACCCCTGCCTCCGAGACCGCATCAGAGATCAGGTGCAATAAGACAACACCATAGCCGATATACGTTTCTCCTTCGTGCTCCCGTTCCATGATGCGTTGGCGAACCTCTGCTGCCGTCAACTCAGGGACATCTCGCTGAATGTTGGTCGCGATGACTTGAAAAAGATGAGTCTGATCAAATGGCGCGCTCATTTTGATCAACTGCACATTACTCGATTGCTTTAATGGCATGGCGAATCTTCTCCTTATCTAAATTTGACAACACAGCGCTCACTAATACCTTTGGGATTGCTAGTTTGTCATACTGCGAACCTTTTAGATCAATAGTTGAGACGATCAAATCCGTATTTTTAAGTGAGTTCAGATCAATATCGGTGAATAACCCTGTCGCAGTTTGGTCAATCTTTAATTCTCTAAATGTTTTTTCTAGTTTGACTCGGAGCAGTTCCGATGTGCCAATACCGCTGGCGCAAATGACCAACGTTTGAATCTTATGATCCTGCTGTTCCAAAAACCGGGCAAAATACATGACGATAAAACCAATCTCGTTTTCAGAAATTTCAGGTAAGGCAAATTTTTTAGTCGCTTGCTGTGTACCCTCAGCTAAAACCTCGAACAAACTGGCATATTCACGTTTAATATCAGTTAACAACCCATTTGTGACGGCAATATTGTTTTCCAATCGATTAATGAGCGGTGCCACATGACCGGCTAACTCCCGCCAAGTCGTTTGTTGAATATGCGCAGTTGGTAAGTGCTTATTGACATAGTTAATGAGAAAAGCCGAAACCTCATGAACTTTGGGACTGTATGAAAGCATTTTGACGTTAGGCGTTTCATTGTCAATTCTTGAAGAAATTAAATATTGAAAGAGATAATCCGTTTCTTCTGGTGGCAACTGTTTAGCCAAGTAATTTTCAGTGTTGCCAATAATAATTTCAGCCAATCGATAAAGATGCATATTCTGCAGCATCAACTTGCGAACTTCCACGCTATTCACAATCTTGAGCCGCTCAACTTTTCCTTGACGACGAACGCGTTGAATTAAGATGTACAAGTGCGACAAAATATTCACATTATACGGATAAGCCAGTTTGCCGCCGGTCGCTTGTTCAATCACTTGCACCTGTCTTGTGATGAATTGCTGGTCGTAATCTGTAATGCCTTCAATCGTGCCGCCAGTGGTAATCGTGGACATGTTTTGCAAAACCGCACTGAGTTGTTCACGAATTCGTGTTTCTTCGCCTTCGATATGAACGGTATTACTGGTCCGTATCAGCACCAACTTTTTCTTGGCCAATCGTCGCTTGAGATACAGCAAATCATTATCAATCGTCGCATCGCTCACATATTGTTCCGTATACAAATCATCCAATGACATTTTTACTGGTGCTCGAAATAGCAGCTGTTCCAACACCTGATTTCTTCGTTCAAGACTACTTTGACTAGCACTGTCCATCTGCTCATTGGAGGAACTAAGATCAGGCAATGCACTCGGCAACAGCCTCGCACCTTTCCCACGAATCGTTTGAATCACAGGTTCATCCGATTGCTCATTAATTTGATCAATGTGGCGATAAATCGTTTTTGTTGACGTGCCTAGTGCTGCCGCAACCTCTGCTGCATTGACAAAACCGGCACTGCGAGACAAATAGTCCAACAAGGCTCGATCGAGATCCCCAACATGATTCACTATTGCAACACCTCCTCACACGTGCAACCGCTTACAAATATAGTACAGTGAAGCCCATTGCCAATCGACATAATCTGGTGTCCATAGGTTCGGACATTGGGTTTGTGGACATCTACCTGAAACTCGCGTCAAAAAGATTCGGTAGCCTCCGAAGCACTACAAGTATTAACTTCTATAGATAAAAAGGGTATCGTTTCGCCTTACGTCATTAGGTTAACCTCTGACATTCAAATAATGTGAATGCCACGCAAAAATAGCCGTCCCATTAATTGAAGAACGACTATATCAATTTGATGCTATTTGGATCTTTTTTTCAAAAACGATGCTTCACCATTCAGTTCAATTACCACTGCAATCCTGGTAACTGCCAAACGCCATTAAGTCGTAACACATCGTCCGTAATGGCATTTTTCTCTGGCGTACCATAGTTATTAAGGATCTTTTTATCGTCCACGTACGCAACCTGTGTGAGAACAGGTGCCTTATCGTTCTTAGATGTATTGCTTGCAAGAACAATGTCCCCCGCCATTCGATACAGTAAAAATGCTCGGCGCATGTGGGTGGCACTCGTAATGAGTGTCGCACCTGTTGCCCCTCTATCAACTAGTTCGCGCACTGAAAACAGGGCATTTTCAACGGTATTCGTTGACAAATCCTCTAATTCGATTCGCTTTTTGGCGATGCCATGCGCGACTAGCCATTTCTGCATAACCGTTGCTTCAGTCAACTTATTCTCCGGAACGCCGCCAGCAACTAAAATCTTTGACTTGGGATACTTCTTAGCTGCTTTCAAAGCAATTTCAAGTCGCTTTTTCATCGTTGGTTGCATCTTACCATTTGGACTTAAAGCATAACCGAGAACAACAAAGTAGTGATGACTATCTTTAGGCAAGTCATTTGGTATCTTGGTCTGAATGTCCAACTTGCCAATCTCATCAATTTGGCTAAACGCCTTCGTGAAAGTCGCGGTCTTCTCTGCGTTCTGTGCCTGAAGTTTGGCAATGTTATCGTCATACGTAGCCGTGTCACCTGTAACGCTACTAAAAGCAGCAAGTTTAAGCCGTGCGTCAAAGTTCGTAGGGTCCTTCTTCAAAATGTTCTGCCACATCTTTGCCGCAGCCGCATTATTATTTTGCATCCGATAAGTAGAGGCTAGATCCATTTGTAAATTCAAATTCTGCGGATCAATTTTGATTGCTTCTTTAAATAACTGCTCAATGACATCGAAATTACTCTTGATGGTGATACCCTTAAAAACCTTTTTCTCGTTCTTCTTGAGTTGGCCACCATTCCAATAGTAGTAAATAGCCGCATCCTCTAAATCGCTGACACGCTGTTCTGTTGGCATTGTCTTTTGAACCGTTTCAGTAACCTCTTGGGCCTGCTTCTTAGTCATCGTGATTGCTTGACTATTGACTGGGTTCACTAACGCCACCGACAGTAATATTGAAACTACACCTATCCAAATTTTTTTCACTCTAAGTCCCCCTTGTATGATATGGATTCATTTAAAATTGTAACCGATTACATAAGTTTTGAGAACCCCGTTAACTATTATTAATTCTAAAACAAAATATTCTATTAACGATATCAACTGAATAGATACTTCTGTACATAATAGTTTTTTACAAAAAAAGCGCCTGCCCGAAAGCAAGCGCACCTTAAAATTCAACTGATTTTAACAACTCGAATACGCTCATAAACGAGTAATCATCAAGAAATCTCTTTCCAAACATCAACACGGCACAACTATTAATTACGCATTGTGACCAAACTTTATCGCAAGCGCAATTGAAGCTAACATCGACGATTCATTAGCAATGCCCTTTCCAGCAATATCAAAAGCCGTCCCATGATCAACTGATGTTCGAATAATTGGCAGTCCGAGCGTAACATTAACACCTTCATCAAAAGCCAATAGTTTCATTGGAATGTGTCCTTGATCATGATACATTGCAACAACAATATCAAACTTGCCCTGTGAAGCCTTCAAGAAAACGGTATCTGGCGGTAGAGCGCCCTGCACGTCAATCCCTTGTGACTGCTTCTCCTTTACGGCAGGATTGATTTCCTTAATTTCCTCATCGCCGAATAAGCCATCTTCACCAGCATGCGGATTTAAACCTGCAACAGCAATTCTAGGCTTGCTTATACCAAGACGCTTTATCGCACTGTTAGCTAAATCAATACATTCTTCAACTCGAGCCTTTGTCACAAGGTCACACGCCTTACGCAGCGGCACATGTGTCGAAACGTGTACAACCGCGAGTTTTTTGCTCCATAGCATCATCGTGTATTTTTTAGTGCCAGTGAACTCAGCAAAGATTTCAGTATGACCATCAAAATTATGCCCGCCTTTGTGAAGCGCATCTTTATTTAATGGCGCTGTCACAACAGGACCAATTTTCTTCTTCATTGCTAAATCAATTGCCACTTTTAAGAACTGAAATGCTGCGTCGCCTGAAATAGGGCTTACTTCGCCAATTGGAATCTTATCTAACGGAATATCCATGACATTATAGATATTAATTTTTCCGGCTTCAAACTGATCGACATCTTTGATGAAATTCAAAGGCGTCTTAATCTTTAAGAGATCGGCATAGTACGTCATGATTTCCTTAGATCCAAAAATAATACTTTCATTCAAATATTGCTCGTTTTTCATTAAGGCCTTGAGTGAAATCTCCGGTCCAATTCCAGACGGGTCTCCAATTGTAATCCCAATAAAATGTGTCATTTTTATCCTTCCTCGTTAAGTATTTTCAGGCTTTGGAAAAGTGTGTCCTCGCTGCCAAATGCACCTGCTTTAGTCACGATTCTTAGACCGCTTGCAACCCCGCCGACTAATTTACTTAGCACAACGCCTGGCATTATCTCTGATTGAATTTCAGAGCCGCTCGCATTCAATGATCGAATCATTTCGATCGCTGTATCACCACCTGTTAAGAATAGCCCGCTAATACTTTCGTTCTTGACGATTCCAGAAGCAATTGCGGCAAGATTCTCTCGGACAATCCGACTAATTTCTGATCTATCAACTGTGCCCATTTTTTTAAAAGCGTCAATTGTTTTTTGATAGTCTTCTTTCGTCGAGTTACAGTAAGAACAGTATTTTTGCCTTCTTTCAGTTTTGATCGAACCATCGCCTGGTATTTTGTAATTAGTGCTTTCCTATCAGGTTTCAACATATCGTTTATCTGAACCGTTATGATTGCTGTACCAGCATCTACAGCATATGCCATCTGTTTTAAACTGGTTTCGCTAATAGATCCAACGACTGCTAAACTCGGTTTTGCAATCCTGCTTTTTTGGAATAGTGCACCAGCTAATCCAGCTGAGCCCACATACAATATGCGCTTCTTCAAAGATTGCGCAAATTTTGCAATCACTGTTAAATCTTCATCAGTAATAGCATCAAAAACCAGAACCTTTGACGACCTTGGCGATAAATCGTTAGTATCGGTTTTTGCAAGTGCAACCTCTGATCCAAATTCCTTTTTCAGCATCTTAACAATATCGTCAGTCCATAAGGGGTTTAACGGATCGTTCGCAATATCCGTCTGCATTAACGGCTTTCCATTCAACATCTGAACACCTTTAACAGTCGTCCTACCCGCCGTCGGTAATGCTGGGGCAACAACGATCAAATCCGGCTGATACTTATCCGCTACAGCATGGATTTCCTCTGCAATATTGCCTCGAATTGTGGAGTCGACTTTCTTATAGACTAGATCAAACTGATTTTGTTCCATGATTTTGCTTGTTAGTGTCGCAACCTTTTCAAATGCTGCTGTTGCCGGAATAGTGCGCGACTCTGTATCCAGAACAATGGCATGATCGATGGTATCACCAGTGGGAAATAGCATCACTTCAGTCTGGAAACCATTTTTCTTAAGTTGTACGCCAGTGTCGTTAGCACCGGTAAAATCATCGGCGATAATAAGATGCTTACCCTTGTTCATTTTCGATCACCTCCATTTCCTTTTCTGCAACTGACTCGCTATGCCTTTCTGGATGGATTTTCTTCTCATGCCGATCCAGCAAGCTCACAAGCAAAGGACATAGAAGCGCGGTGACAATAATTGCTGCTGCAACTTGGGCTGTCGCCTGAGCAGCGACTTGTCTAAATGCGGGATCAATTGCAGCAACAGCTGCAGGTGTCCCAATCGCGTTACCAGCAGTGGCTCCCACGGCCGCTCCAACTTGAGGAAATTTCATTTTCAGCAATTTATAAACATAATACCCTGCTAATCCAGTAACAACTGTACAGAAGATTCCTAAAATAATACCACTAATGCCAGCGTCAACAAGTTGGCTAAGGTTCAAAGCAGCACCTAACGGAAATGCAAAGAATGGTATGAGTAAGGTTGTCCCAGGTGCCAAGAACTTACGAATTTCGGAGTCGGCATTACCAAGAATAAACCCAATTAGGATTGGCATGATAGCTGCAATTAATGCCGTTATCGGAATCTTTGCCAAGCCGGTTGCTCCGAAAGCAATCATGGTAAAGAAGGGACCATCACTTAAAGCAATAATCGATGTCGCCCCAACATCTGTTGCATCCCCATACTCACCAGCAAGTGCGGCATACAGGCCGCCATTCTTGTTGGTCATCGAAGACACAATTGCTAACGGGCTCAACCCAAAGACACCCGCAAGTCCGAAGAAATGATTAACCAGAACACCCAAGACGGCACCAATGCCAACTTTGGTTATGAGCAAAACAACACCCTTGTAGACTGAAACACCTGCCTCTTTAATACTGATCTGTGCACCGCTACAAAATAAGAACGCTGCCAGCAATGCCATGGCTCCGGTTTTAAAGAGTGCCTCTGTAAAGCCGCCAAGTTCAAAAAACTGAGGGAAAAATGTATTTGTTAATGCTCCTAAGAGCAGCGGAACGACCATCATTCCGCCCGGCAGTTTCTTAACCGTTTTTAAAATGTGCATCTTGCTACCTCCTTCTTGCATTAAATACAATGTAAAGCGCTTGCAAAAAATGCTCAAACGGAATATGTTCAAAATGTGCTCTCTTTTGAAACGCTCGATAAATTCCCTAAGTAATTTTTAAAAAGCGTTTCAATCTGAAACGCTCAGGAGGTTTAAGATGCTTAAAGTACTTGCAATTGCACCGTATCAAAACCTGAAAACAAAAATTGATGAAATAGCTGAGGATTTTAAAACACTTTACGTTGAGTCTTACGTTGG
>OBZZ01000941.1_pt1 | contig 9003 bp, 3 predicted proteins | sample 1501451 | NCBI WGS metagenome assembly OBZZ01 (sample SAMEA2580274, study PRJEB22360) | human gut metagenome | biome: human gut; feature: human-associated habitat; material: faeces | place: Denmark | collected 2008/2010
CAGCCCCCAGAACATGTTTGAGAACTGTGCCTGAAGTATGTATTTGCAGGCCCCGAATCGGTGTTGCCTCCCGGCGCATTCCGCAGGGGGGAGCGATATTTTGCAGCACGAAGTGCGCAACAAAATATCGCTCATGCCCGAGGACGCGCCGGGAGGCAACACCGATTCGGGGCCGAACATATAGATCTACCAGCGCATTTACAAATTCGTAAACTTTTTTGAAAAAAGTGCTTGCACAGTTCTCGAATCATAGGTTATTATCTTCCTCGTTGAACGCGCGGGTCCAACAAAACGAACCGTGAATCAACAACATAGCATGTCGGAGTGGCGGAATTGGCAGACGCGCTAGCTTGAGGTGCTAGTGACCGCTTTTTGGTCATGCGGGTTCAAGTCCCGCCTCCGACACCATCGCATTTGAGAAGCCTCCTCGGAGGCTTTTTTGTTACCGATAGACGGTGGGGTCCACGATGGAAACGCTTGAACGCAACGAGTGGGCAGACGTTGCCCAGCTAGTCGAGATCACGAGCGATGCTGTCATCATCTGCGAGCTCGACGGAACCATTCTGCATGTGAATAATCGCTTACTTGGTTTGATGTGCGAGGAACGCGCCGACGTCATCGGTGGAGATGTTAAAGACGTCCTGTACTCGTCCGCTTTTGAACGTGCGACGGAACATCGTCTGCCATTTGAAACTGATGGCTCTGAGAACGAACTGATGCTCAAGCTGAGTGACGGCTCCTTTATCCCCGTCTTGGTTCGTGCAGGCTCCGTAACGCCTCCACGCATCTTTGGGCGCCGCGCGCCACGTGTCCTGGTGGCGCTCCATAGCATCGAAGAACAGTTTTCGCACGACCGTCAGCTCAAGCGTGCGCTTTCGGAGCTTAGAGTGGCGAACAAGCGCCTCTCTGGCACGCTCTCGGTCATTATGAGTACCGTGGGCTCCGATGAGCTGCCCAGCCTACTTGATACCGTTTTGAACCAGCTTGTAGGAACGCTCGATGCTTCGGGTGCCGCTATCTATTTTTCTGAGAGCGGCGGTTTTAAACTTCGCGGTGTTTCCAAGGAGCTGTACGACAGCTACCTGCCTGAGTTTTTGCCGTATGGCGCTGGCATTCCGACGTATGTTCTTCGTGAGTCGCGTGCCTGTCGCTTATCGATTCAACAGGACCTTGAGGGTGATAAGGCCGCCTCCGGTATGTTCATGGACTTGGACAATCGTTCTAAGCACCTGTTGCGCATGCAGGATATGCCTCCGTACCGCAGCGAGATCTGTCTTCCCGTTTTTTACGGTACGCAGATCCTTGGCGTGCTGGAAGTTGGTTGGAAACGCCCTCAGGCATCGCTCGCCTATGACGTTAATGTGCTTGAGGTCATTTGCGATTACCTATCTATCCAGCTGGTCGGCATGGCATCGAGCCTTCGCTCCCGTCGCACGGCCGAGCTTGGCCGCTCGCTCAATGTCTTGCGTGATGAGTTGTTTACCTTTCTAGACGATTCCGCCGCGGCTACCCAGGCGGTATCGTCCGAGATCTGCAATATGCTTAACTGCCATTTTTGCCCTGTTGAGTATGACGCCAGTCTGGATTCCTACGTCATAGATTTTGAAGGCGGCAGTCGCGTTGCCTTGCCGGACGATCCCGAGAAGCTTTTCTTTTCCACGACGGCGCCAGCGGCACGTCTGGGGGCTGGCCCTGATGGCTTTGAGGCATCTGTTTTGGGAGGTGCGAGTGCCGAGGACCTTAAACACGTCCGTATAACTCGCGTTGACGAATCGATGCCTATGGGAGGCTGGCTTAGGGCGCATGGTCTGCCTTGTCAGGGTCTCTACGTCGACTCCGGCATCGAGGCGGGGCGCCCGCGCTCTGAGGGTGATGGCAAGCACAGTAACGACGCGATTGTTCCTGCTTCTGTTGCGAAGAGCCCGACGACGCGCGCGCTGCTGCTTCGTGATGGTAGCCAAGAGCCGATTGATGACCTTGAATATGACTACTTGGTGCACTTGGCGCATGACTTTGAACTGATCTACGAAGGGGAATCTCAAAAGCGCGAGGAGCGCCATATCGCTCAGACCCTTCAGATTGGCATGAGAAATTCCCTGGGGGATGTTCCGGGTATCGCAACCGATTCGGTGTACCTGTCGGCCACGAACTCGGCGTTGGTCGGCGGCGATTTCTATACGCTCATCCGTCTTCCCGACGACTGCGCCGTCATGATTCTGGGTGATGTGTCTGGCAAAGGCATTGAGGCCGCATCGATGTCCGCGCTCGTCAAGACGGCCCTGACGGCATATGCTTGGGAGGGCGCTGGACCGGCCCGCATGGCACGCTCCCTTAACAGCATGCTCATGGGCTTTTCGAGGGTCGAGACGTTCGTGACGGCCTTTATCGCCAAGATTGACCTTAAGGCCGGACGCGCAACGTATTGTTCGGCGGGCCATCCTCCGACCATGGTCATTAGGCCAGAGTCGATGCCGCTGGGTGGCGGCGAGGCACGTGGGGGAGAGGTCGAGCTGCTTGGATGTCAATCGGGTGTAATCGGTGCCTTTGAGAGCATGGTGTACGAGACAGGCGTGTTTACGTTCGCTCCTGGCGACATGCTCTTCATGTATACGGATGGAACGATTGAGGCCCGCGACCGCACCGGAGCGTTCTTTGGCGAGCAGCGCTTGCGCGATCTTCTGCTTTCTGTTTCGGGGGAGGGCGTGTCGGGCATTTGCGGCAAGGTCTTGGGCGAGCTTGACCGATTTACCGAATCGGCGCTGGACGATGACATTGCATTGGTGTCCCTTGAGTTTTTACGGGGTCGTTCATAGACGACGCTGAGCGGGCTGAATCCGCATGGTTGGGGAAACGAATGCATCGAGTGGGCTTTTTTGGGGAACCATGGTCGTATGAATGAGTGGAATGACATAGCGGTTTTGACGCCACCAGGCGATATCGACATCGCCACGGTGCCTGCGCTGCGTCGGCGGTTGGATGCTTTGATTGGCCGCGGCGTGCGTCGTGTTGTCATCAACTGTCAGGCTGTTAGCTTTATCGATTCGACGGGCTTGGCATTCCTGCTTACGCGCGCTCGTGAGCTCATGAGGCGAGAAGGCCTGCTTTCGCTCGTCAATGCATCAGGTGAAGTTGTTCGCTTTTTGGAGATTGCTCGTCTTGTCGATATCCTTCATGTCGCGGGGCCGGCACGGGAGTCTATTCCCGCCATTCCGGTGGGGGAGCTGCCTCGCTGGAGTAAGAGCGTCGAGGTCCGTCAGGGTATCGAGAATCTTCCATACTACCGACATCGCATCGCCGAACTCCTTGAATCGCTTCCGTTGCGCCGTGACGAGCGCTACGATGTCGCATTGGCGTCGGGGGAGGCGCTGGGTAATGCCTATGACCATGCGGGCGGTATCGGGTGCGTCCTGACGGTTCAGGCCTATGGCGATCGCGTTGTGGTTGAGGTGCTTGATCGAGGTGCCGGCTATTCTATCGATGAAACGAGCGAACCGGTCGCATCCGAGGAACGCGGCCGTGGCATCAAGCTTATGCGTATGCTCGTCGATAACGTGGAGGTTGCTCGTCGTACGGACGGCGCCGGCACGCGCGTGCAGATGGTGAAGCTGTTTAGCGGAGCGCTGGAATCGTGTGCCTAGCCAATCGCTTTAGCGCGTTTAGCTACTAAGAACATGCGGCAGACAAGTTTTTTGAAAAAAGTACTTGCGTCTTTTGGACAACTCGCGTAAATTAATAACCCGCAAGCGGACATGGCTCAGTTGGTAGAGCACAACCTTGCCAAGGTTGGGGTCGCGGGTTCGAGCCCCGTTGTCCGCTCCATTGCATTTCCGGACCGTTTAGGCGGTCCTTTTTCGGCGAAGTGGCCAAGTGGTAAGGCAGAGGCCTGCAAAGCCTTTACCCCCGGTTCGAATCCGGGCTTCGCCTCCAGGCAACATCCGGGCGCTCCGGCGCCCGTTTTGTTTTACATATGCGGACATGGCTCAGTTGGTAGAGCACAACCTTGCCAAGGTTGGGGTCGCGGGTTCGAGCCCCGTTGTCCGCTCCAAACGCAACAGCCCGACTACTACGGTAGCCGGGCTTTTTTTTGTACCTATCTCCTAGGCTCGAACCCGAGAGGGGGCGAGCGTTTTGGGTCGTGGCTGTGGCGTTGTTTGCCGCGAATGTCCGCTTTGGGCGTATCATCGTGGGCATCTCGCATAACCTCGTTGCAAGGGAGATACGCCCCATGGCTACAGAAAAGTCTTCTTCGCGCTCATGGATGTCCGATGCCGCGATCTATCAGATCTACCCGCGCTCGTTTAAGGATTCGACTGGTTCGGGTCTGGGCGATATCGCGGGCATTACCCAGCAGATGGACTATCTTGAGCGGCTGGGTATCGAGGCCATCTGGCTGAGCCCGTTTTACCCTTCGCCTCTTGTCGATGGCGGCTATGATGTGGCGGACTACTGCGATGTCGACCCACGTCTCGGCTCGCTTGACGACTTCGATGACATGATCGCTGCGGCTCACGCGCGCGGCATCAAGGTCATCGTCGACATCGTGCCCAACCATTCATCCAACCAGCACCCCTGGTTCAAAGCCGCTCTTGCCGCCGGCCCCGGATCGCCCGAACGCGCCCGTTATATCTTCCGCGATGGTCGCGGCGAGCATGGCGAGCTGCCTCCCACCAATTGGAATGCCAACTTTGGCGGCCCCGCATGGACGCGTGTTGCGGACGGTCAGTGGTATCTGCACATGTTTACGCCCGAGCAGCCGGACTTTGACTGGTCATGCCCTGAGGTTCACGCGCTCTTTTGCGACGTCCTGGCGTTTTGGAGCGATCGAGGCGTCGACGGCTTTCGCATTGATGTGGCGCAGGGTCTCGCCAAGGATCTCGACCGCGATGACCTCGACCGGTGGCATCTCGCCGAGGGCGATGACATGGTTGACGACGGCACCCATCCGCTGTGGGACCGCAATGAGGTCCACGAGATCTATCGCGAGTGGCGCCGCGTGTTCGACCGCTATAATCCGCCGCGCAGTGCCGTTGCCGAGGCGTGGGTGCTGCCCGAGCGCCAGTATCTCTACGCGCGTCCCAGCGAGCTTGGCCAGACATTCAACTTTGAGTTTGCCAAGGCCACTTGGACCTATGATGACATGCACACTGCAATCGAGAAGGGCTTGAAGGCAGCCGTCGAATCCGATTCCGCCTCGACCTGGGTACTCTCCAACCACGACGTGCCGCGCGTGGCGACACGCTATGCCCTGCCGCAAATCAAGGCGACGCGCTACCATCAGATTGCGCTCGACTGGCTCTTACGCGACGGGTCGTCTTATGACGAGGACCGTGAACTCGGCGAGCGCCGCGCGCGGGCGGCCCTTTTGCTTGAACTGGCGCTTCCGGGCTCGGCATACGTGTATCAGGGTGAGGAGCTCGGCCTTTTTGAGGTGGCTGATATCCCGTGGGCTGCACTCGAAGACCCTACTGCGACCAATACGCACGGACCGAAGCGTGAGAAGGGGCGCGACGGCTGTCGTGTGCCCCTGCCGTGGGTGGCGGCGGACGATCCCGCGCATGGCGGATCGTTTGGGTTTTCGCCGGCAGACGCCGATGCGGCGCCCCATCTGCCGCAGCCTGCATGGTTTTCCGATTATGCTGCCGATAGGGAAGAAGTGGACCCGACATCGATGCTTGCGCTCTATCGTGACGCCCTCTGGCTGCGGCGCAAGCTGCGCGGGTGCGCCAACGATCTTGCGTGGCTCGATCTTGACGGGCGCACCGGTCTTGCGGATGGTGCCGAGGGCGCTGAGGGCGGCGTCATCGCCTATCGCCGCGATAACGGCTGGGCGTGTGTGACGAACTTCGGTGCAGCACCCGTGGAGCTGCCGGCGGGCAGGGTCCTGCTCACCTCATCACCGCTTGCAGACGGCAGGCTCGCGCAGGACAGCTCTGCCTGGATCATGCTCGGTGAGATGTAGGGGTCTCTTGCGGCGAGATTGCGTTTGCCCGCGCCTTCCGTGGTGGCTGATGTCTTCGCGAGGTTCGCGAGGGCGTTGCAAAACTTTTTAAAAAAAGTTCTTGCATAGGATGCGGGCATCACGTAAGATTAATCCTCGTAAGCGGACATGGCTCAGTTGGTAGAGCACAACCTTGCCAAGGTTGGGGTCGCGGGTTCGAGCCCCGTTGTCCGCTCCATTTGGGCGTTTAGCTCAGGGGGAGAGCGCTTCCCTGACACGGAAGAGGTCAGAAGTTCAAATCTTCTAACGCCCACCAAATGTTCGCAGCTCAGAGGCTATGTCCTCTGGGCTGTTTTGTTTTGCTACCAAGCACGCCGTCAAATATGCCACCAAATATTGATCCAAGGTCCCCGTAGAGGTGCCGGCAGATTGCATACGTTCTGGCCGACCGTGACCGCAACATGTTGGTCAAGCATAATCTTTTGGATTCTTTTGGCGTGAGCGGCTTGGTTTTGGTAGGATTTGTCAGCGGCTTGACTAAGGGGGTTTTATAACTGCCATGCAGGTAGCCGTGTTGGTAACGTTTTACCGACTTGTCAAATGCCCCTCATTTTTAATGCGTCTGCAAAATGACTAATTGCTTTGACCTGCTGAAACACTATATGTTGTGTTTGACCTAAAAAAAGAATACAGGATATAGATGCCTCTTTGTCGTATGATAGATGGCGGACAGAGAACGAAGACCTTATTCGCCCCATTTGGACACGCCTTTGAGCCGCTTGATCGGCCGCGAGGATTGTCCGCATGAGGGCCTATGGTTTATCGAGAACACAGATTGCGCGACGGCGCCGCAAGACAGGGGCAAGCTCTGCCGGGCATCGTTTGGCTCTGAAGCGCAATGAGACTACGAGGCGAAAGAGGCAAGAGGATGAAGATCATCAAGCGCAGCGGCACCGAGGTTGTCTTTGACATCGATAAGATCGTCAATGCCATCCGCGCCGCAAACTTGGAGGTCGAGGAGAGCTCTCGTCTAACCGACCGTCAGGTGGTTTATGCGGCACAAAACGTTGCCGAGGCATGTGAGAATGCCGGACACACCGTTTCGGTCGAGGAGATCCAGGATTTGGTCGAGGACGAGATCATGCGTCTCGACTGCTACGAGGTTGCCCGCCACTACATCATCTATCGTTATGTTCAGAGCCTGAAGCGCCAGAAGAACACGACCGATGACAAGATCCTGTCGTTGATTGAGTGCAATAACGAAGAGGTCAAGCAGGAGAACTCCAACAAGAACCCGACCGTCAACTCCGTTCAGCGCGACTACATGGCCGGCGAGATCTCCAAGGACCTGACTCAGCGCGTGCTGCTGCCCCAGGAGATCGTGGATGCCCATAATGAGGGCCTGATCCACTTCCACGATTCGGATTACTTTGCCCAGCACATGCACAACTGCGATCTGGTGAACCTGGAGGACATGCTCCAGAACGGCACTGTTATCTCGGGCACGCTGATCGAGAAGCCGCACAGCTTCTCGACCGCTTGCAACATCGCGACGCAGATCATCGCCCAGGTTGCTTCTTCCCAGTACGGCGGCCAGTCCATCTCGCTGACCCATCTTGCCCCCTTTGTTGAGGTGAGCCGTCAGAAGATTCGCGGCGAGGTCGCTCGCGAGCTTGAGGAGCTCGGTGTCTCGGCATCTGCCGAGAAGGTTCGCGAGGTCGTTGAGGATCGCCTGCGCGATGAGATCCGTCGCGGCGTCCAGACGATTCAGTATCAGGTCGTGACCCTTATGACCACGAATGGCCAGGCGCCGTTCGTGACGGTCTTTATGTATCTTAACGAGGCCCGTACGCCTCAGGAGAAGCACGACCTTGCCATGATTGTGGAGGAGACGCTTCGCCAGCGCTACGAGGGCGTTAAGAACGAGGCCGGCGTGTGGATTACCCCGGCATTCCCCAAGCTTATCTATGTACTCGAGGACGATAACGTTCACGAGAATTCCCCGTACTTCTACCTGACCCAGCTGGCTGCCAAGTGCACCGCCAAGCGCATGGTGCCCGACTACATCTCCGAGAAGAAGATGCGCGAGCTCAAGCTGTCGAAGGGCGAGAGCGCCGGCAACGGCGATTGCTACACCTGCATGGGTTGCCGCAGTTTCCTGACGCCCGATCGCTCGGGCAACGGCTTTAACAATGTTGCCAACGCGCTGAACTATGACCCGACCAAGCCTAAGTACTATGGTCGCTTTAACCAGGGTGTTGTAACCATTAACCTGCCCGATGTCGCGTTGAGCTCGCACCAGGATATGGACAAGTTCTGGAAGATCTTCGATGAGCGCCTTGAGCTGTGCCACCGGGCCCTGCTGTGCCGCCATGAGCGCCTGATGGGCACGCTTTCGGATGCCGCGCCGATCCTTTGGCAGTACGGCGCCCTGGCGCGCCTTAAGAAGGGTGAGACGATCGACAAACTGCTCGTGGGCGGCTATTCCACCATCAGCCTGGGTTACGCCGGTCTGTATGAGTGCGTCAAGTACATGACGGGTCACAGCCACACCGAGAAGGAGGGCACGCCGTTTGCCATGGCCGTCATGCAGCACATGAACGACAAGTGCGCGGAGTGGAAGGCTGCGAGCGACATCGATTTCTCGCTGTACGGCACGCCGTTGGAGTCGACGACCTACAAGTTCGCCAAGTGCCTGCAGCGTCGTTTTGGCATTATCCCGGGCGTGACGGACAAGGGCTACATCACTAACAGCTATCACGTCCACGTGTCCGAGGAGATCGATGCCTTCGACAAGCTTAAGTTCGAGGGTATGTTCCAGCAGCTTTCGCCGGGCGGCGCTATCTCCTACGTCGAGGTTCCCAACATGCAGGACAACCTCAAGGCTGTCATTCGCGTGATGCAGTACATCTACGACAACATCATGTACGCCGAGCTCAACACCAAGAGTGACTACTGTCAGGTGTGCGGCTACGACGGCGAGATCAAGATTGTCGAGGATGACGGCAAGCTGGTGTGGGAGTGCCCCAACTGCGGCAACCGCGATCAGGAGAAGATGAACGTCG
>OBZZ01000943.1_pt1 | contig 8974 bp, 8 predicted proteins | sample 1501451 | NCBI WGS metagenome assembly OBZZ01 (sample SAMEA2580274, study PRJEB22360) | human gut metagenome | biome: human gut; feature: human-associated habitat; material: faeces | place: Denmark | collected 2008/2010
CGATATGGCAACGCGCTTTTCTTTTTACAGCTTATTTTTGCGTATTTTTGTTGACCAAGATATCATCGATTGAGCCGTAATCCTTGGCTTCCTGAGCGCTCATATAATGATCACGCTCGGTGTCCTTCTTGATTTGCTCAATCGTTTGCCCAGTTGCGTCAGCCAAAATTTGATTCATCTTGCGACGTGTCTTCAAGATTTCTTCAGCAGCGATTTCAATTTCGGTCTGCTGACCTTGGGCACCGCCTGAAGGTTGATGGATCAGGATGGTTGAGTTCGGCAATGCGAACCGCTTCCCTTTCGTCCCACCAGCCAGCAAAACGGACGCCATTGAGGCAGCCATCCCGATGGCGATCGTCTGCACATCTGACTTGATGAAGTTCATCGTATCCAGCATCGCCAAGCCACTGGTGATAACACCACCGGGACTGTTGATGTAGAGATAGATATCCTTTTCAGAGTCTTGCGCGTCCAAGAAGAGCAGTTGCGCGATGACAGAATTGGCCATTTGATCATTGACTTCACCGGATAACATAATGATTCGGTCTTTTAATAGACGTGAGTAAATGTCGTAAGCGCGTTCGCCACGACTAGTTTGTTCAACGACGGTAGGTACTAGCATGTCCTAACCTCCTGAAAATCGTTATTAGCACTCTTAAAAGTACAGTGCTAAGTATACAACTAAAGTCAAATAAGGTCAAAGATTTAGATAAAAATCTTTGACCTTATTTTTTGATGTTAAGCTTCGGGAAAAGCACCGTCGGGAATGGCACTTAAATGCTCATCAACCCGACTGACTTCTGACTTGATATGATCATACTCAGGCTTAGGAAGATTCATCAACTCCATGCAAGATCCAACGTGTTCAAAAATCTGATCACGGGCATCCAGCGCCTTTTGGGTTAAACTGACATCCACTCGCCGTTCATCTTCAGTGGAACGCTTTCGGCTGATCCAGCCATCTTTTTCAAGCCGTTTCATTAACGGCGTCAAGGTACCACTATCCAGTTCAAGTGTTTGTCCGACTTGCTTAACCGACATTGTGCCATGTTCATATAGCGACAATAACGTGATGTACTGCGGATAGGTTAACTTGAACGGGGCTAGCGCTTGTGAATAGAAATGATTGTATTGTTTTTGTGCTTTGTAAATCGCAAAACAAAGCTGTTCGTTCAAAGTAATCGGTTTAACCATGCTGCTTCCTCCTAAAACTTACCTTTAAACGCGCGAACAGCTCGCAAAAGCCGTCCACACTGTGAAAAATGCGCTCATCTATCAATTATTAGCCACCATCAACACCGACGGGGCTCACGTCATTGCTTCAAGACAGTCATCTCAAAAAAGCGATGGCGCTTCTCTCTGGTTGCCAAGATCATCACGGCTCCTTCAAACAAGTCGTCGCCAAAGGGATACATCCAAGCTAAAAGACATCGACATGCGTCCAAAACAGTCAATCTTCAGCAAAAAAATAACTTGATGTCGGTTACATTGTACACGATTAGCTTGAGGAAACAAAGGGATTGATTTGTTGATTGTCAACACCCGATTATGATGAACGCAACCCACTTCGCATTAGTGCTCAAGCGTCTTCTGGTTGTTGATACCCTTCAGCAATCTGATTCAATTTCCGCAACCGGTGATTGACCCCAGACTTTGAAATTTGGCCGCTCGGCATCATCGCTCCAAGCTCTTGAAGCGAGACGTCAGGATGCGCTAAACGTAAAACTGCAATTTCCCGCAATTTGGCCGGTAAGTTATCTAGGCCAACATGGTTCTTTAAATAGTTAATATTCTCAATCTGCTTCTGTGCAGCGTCAATCGTTTTATTCATATTTGCATTTTCACAGTTAACTAATCGATTCACCGAGTTCCGCATATCCCGCATGATCCGAACATCTTCAAACTTCAGCATGGCATTCGTGGCCCCAATAACCTGCAAGAAATCGGCAATCTTTTCTGCTTCCTTGAGGTAAACAATGTAGCCGCTTCGCCGTTCTACGGTGCGAGCGTTCAGATTAAAATGATTCATCATTTTCAAAATACCAGCATTGTGATTATCGTATAAAGAATATATTTCCAGATGATAACGCGAGGTTTCCGGGTTATTCACTGAACCACTGGCCAAAAAGGCACCGCGTAAATAAGAACGCATCCGCTGCGGTTCCTTCAACACCGAAGCTGGAACGGTTGTTGAAATCGCCATGGTATCCGGATCTAAAATTGACGCCTTCTGTTAGCCGCACAATGTATTGATAATTCTTCTTGAGCTTCATCTTACGGTGAACAACCAGATTAGCTTCGTGATGATAGACTTGGCGAATCAAGCTATAAATCCGACGTGCAATAGCCGGATTTTCGGTTTGAATATTTAACACAAAACGATGAGCCATCAGTGTCAGGCTGCCGTTCATACGAATCAAAGCAGACAGTTCAGCCTTAGCATGTTCTGGATGTACCTCGAGCTGTGTCAGTTCTTTTTTCACCAGACTGGCGAAACTTGCCATACCCTCACCTCCGGGTTTTGCCGCTGACCTGAAAGGCCAAGTTTAAAATCTCCTTGGCGACTTTATCACCATCATGAAAGACCCCATGATCGCGCAACTTTAAAAAGTCTTCGGAAATCACGCGGCAGCCCATGTCTCGCAAGCCTTGATAGTTATGCTTAACCGGCGTGAGAATTTCGTTGTACTTTTGATGATCCAGATAATTATCGGGGACTGGTTCAATGTTAACCAAAACCGTATCCACAAAGTTCTCGCCCATTTGTTCATTCAGAACCCGGACATGATCGGCATCGGTAAAATGCTGGGTTTCGCCTTTTTGGGTCATGATATTGACAATGTAAATCACTTCGGCTTGCGTCTTCTTCACCGCATCCCCCAGATTTTCAATCATCAAGTTAGGCAAAATGCTAGTGAAAAGACTGCCTGGGCCTAAAACAACAACATCAGCGTCCATAATCGCATCGATAACTTCTTTGACCGCCTCTGGTTTGCCATTGGCAGGATCTGTTTCTGAAACCGAAATATGCTTGATGTTTTTCCCAGCCGCTGTAATCTCAGCTTCACCAGACAGCTTTGTACCATCGGTGAATTCAGCATTTAAGGTTAACGGCGTGTTGCTGGCCGGATAAACGTGACCATCAACTTGCATCATTTCGCTTAGTTGCTGAACCGCTGGGAAAATGCCGCCTTTCATTTCAGACAGCGCGGCAATAATCAGATTGCCAATCGCATGCCCAGCGAAAAAAGCATCAGTTGTATTGAACCGATATTGAAAAATATCCAAATACAAACTCGGCAACTCCGATAAAGCCACTAGCACATTGCGAATATCACCAGGCGGCACTACGTTGATATAGTTGCGGATTGTCCCTGATGAACCGCCGTCATCAGCAACAGTCACAATTGCAGTCACATCTGCATCTTGCTCATGCAAACTATGCAGAATGACCGGCAAGCCTGTTCCACCGCCAATGACAACCACCTTTGGACGCCGACCGCGGATGACCCGAATAAATTTAGTTTCACGACTCATGAGCGATTCACCGTCTCCTTATGCTTCTTAATGTCTCGATGCGTGATATCAACGGCATATGCATCTGAAAACGCCTTACCAATCCGCTCGGCAAAAGCCACACTCCGATGCTGGCCGCCTGTGCAGCCAATCGCAATCGTTACGCTGGTTTTGCCTTCTGCCTTGTACTTTGGCATGATTTCAGACAATAGATCATAAAATTTGTTATAGAAACTTTCGGCATCTTCATTATCCATCACGTAATTGTAAACTTCCGGATCAAGCCCAGTCTTGGGCCGATAATCCTTAATGTAAAAAGGATTAGGCAGGAAACGGACATCCATGACAATATCAGCGTCTATTGGTAATCCGTATTTAAACCCGAATGACATGACTTCAATATGAAATGCTGGTTGACTACCGCTTTCCTTAAAGTTAAGGAAAATCTTTTCCCGTAACTGACGTGGACTTAAGGTCGTGGTATCAATCACAACCTGCGCGCGATTGCGCAACTCTGTGAGTAATGCACGTTCTTTTTTAATGCCGTCCATCAATCGGCCTTCCATGGCCAACGGATGAGAGCGACGGGTTTCCTTGTACCGAGAAACCAGCTCTTCATCAGTTGCATCCAAGAATAAGATGCGAGAATGAACATAGGCATTGTTGTCCAAATTAGCCAGCATATCGATAATCTGATCGTAAAAAGCACGACTGCGCAGATCGACAACAAGCGCGACCTTCGTGATCTTTCCGGATTCTTTTACCAATTCCCAAAACTTCGGCAACAAAGCTGGAGGCATATTATCGACGCAAAAATATCCCAGGTCTTCGAATGCCTGCATGGCAACGGTTTTACCGGCGCCGGACATACCGGTGATAATGACAAGATCCAAACTTTCAGTCATAAACGGCTCCTTTTTGATCATATTTATTCAAGTATAACATGCCGGGCGTGTCATTCCTACCGATCCCCGGTTTCTTTTCACCGCATCATCAAGCGTTGTTATTAAAAAACCTGATGCAGCGCAATGAATCAGCTGCATCAGGTTAAATAAAAGCGATGTTCATTAAATATTGCGTCGTGCAAAGGCAAGGACAATACATTCGATGCCGAATAGGACGAAAAACATCGACAATAATGTGACCAACGTGATGGCCGCAACCACTGGCTGCATGAACAGCATCAAAGACACAATCACTGCCAGAATATCCAAAACGAGGTAAAGGACAAACCAGCCAGTACCTGCAATCCGCAAATGGCCCACGTTGAATAGCGAACCAACTGAATCAACTAAGAACCAGATTGCAAACATCATGGTAATCGTTGCAACACCAAAATTACTGTTGACCAGGAAAATGACACCAATAACAAGGTCAAAAATCCCCATCAAGAGCGACACCCAAGCTAGTTTACCAGTGAGCTGGCGAAGCGTTGAATACCCTGCTAAAATCGCAATCCCACGAATAATGGCAACAACAGCAAAGATAAAGGTCACCGTTTTCAACGTTGCCAGCGGATAGCGCATGACAACAAATGCAGCGATCAGGAACAGGATACCAGTGATAAACTGCCCCCAGTCAAAACCAAAACTTTTTCGATTTAACATCTATTTCCCTACTTTCTTAATCCTATTCATCATAATATTAAGCACGAGAATGAGCAAATCAGAGTGTGAAACAACTCGGTTTCTGGGCTGGCGACGCGTTGCTAGACCGGAGACAACGCTCCAAGCTCGCAAAGCTCGCGGTCTCGAAGTCGCCTAACAACATCAGTAACAAGGCGCGGTCGCCGTGCTTTTTGTACTGCTGATCCCCATCCGGTCTACGATTGCTCCGCCTTGGTACTAGTGTCTCGAAAATTCTAATAAATTTCCCATATCAAAAAGGCAAACAATTTTTGGTGTCATTGTTTGCCCTTATTAACCGCCGTGAATGATGTTCCAACCTGTTCAGTCAATCTACTTCTTGCTTACCGCCTGCGCTTCATTCTTAGTTGATGTTTGCGCAGCTTCCTTAGTCCGTTGAGTGTCGCGAACGAGGATTGGTTTCAAGTATTGGCCAGTATAACTATCGGCCACATTAGCCACCTGTTCAGGTGTGCCAGTGGCGATGATCTGACCGCCGCCGTCTCCGCCTTCAGGGCCAAGATCAATGACCCAGTCAGCTGTTTTGACGACATCTAGATTATGCTCGATAACCAGTACGGTATTGCCTTCATCGACTAGCCGTTCCAACACTTCCAGCAGCCGCTTGATATCATCTGTATGCAGACCAGTGGTGGGTTCGTCAAGAATATAAAAATTCTTGCCGGTTGAAAGCTTCTGCAGTTCGCTTGCAAGCTTCATCCGTTGAGCCTCGCCACCAGACAAGGTGGTAGCGCTTTGTCCCAGCTTAACGTAACCAAGGCCAACATCCACGATGGTTTGCAACTTGCGCCGAATCTTTGGAATATTCTTGAAGAAGTCAGTGGCTTCTTCGACAGTCATATCAAGCACTTCAGCAATATTCTTGCCCTTATACGTTACTTCGAGCGTTTCAGAGTTATACCGTTTGCCATGGCAAACTTCGCAAGGCACGTAAACATCAGGTAAAAAGTTCATTTCAATCTTGATGATCCCGTCGCCTTTACAGTTCTCACAGCGACCACCCTTAATGTTGAAACTAAAGCGGCCTTTTTTGTAACCACGTAATTTAGCTTCGTTGGTTTCGGCAAATAGCCCGCGGATGTCATCGAAAACACTCGTATAGGTAGCCGGATTGCTCCGCGGTGTGCGGCCAATTGGACTTTGGTCAATATTGATCAGCTTTTCAATATTTTTATAGCCAAGAATCTTTTTGTATGGACCCGGTTTCTCAGAATTATGATTTAACTTTTGAGCCAATGCACGCCGAAGAATCGAGTTAACCAAAGTAGATTTACCTGACCCAGAAACACCAGAAACCACGATGAATTTACCTAATGGAAAATCAACGTCGATGTTTTTTAAGTTGTGGTCAGTGGCGCCTTCCAAACGAATCACTTTGCCACTACCTTGTCGCCGTTTTAGTGGTACCGGAATAAACTTGCGCCCTGATAAATATTGGCCAGTGATTGATTTGCGCACACGTGCAACTTGTTTAGGGGTACCGGATGCCATGATGCGGCCACCGTGTTCGCCAGCCCCCGGTCCGACATCAATCAGATAATCGGCGGCGCGCATCGTATCTTCATCATGTTCGACCACGATCAACGTGTTGCCAAGATCGCGCATTTTTTTCAAGGAGGCAATCAGGCGATCGTTGTCGCGCTGATGCAAGCCGATAGATGGTTCATCAAGCACATACATGACGCCGCTCAGATTCGAACCGATTTGGGTAGCTAGGCGAATTCGCTGAGCCTCGCCGCCGGATAGTGTACCAGCACTACGACTCAATGTGAGATAACCAAGACCAACGTTGACCAAGAATGTCAAGCGGTCAACGACTTCTTTCACGATTGGTTGGGCAATGACGCTTTCGGCTTCACTAAGATGCACGGTTTTGAAAAATGGTAGGGCATCCTTGATGGCAAGATCAGAAACTTCTGCAATATCGCGACCTTCAATTTTAACAGCCAAAGCCTGCCGATTCAGCCGCTTGCCGTGACAAACCGGGCACGGCAATGCTGTCATATAACTGCGCATCTGCTGGCGAGTAAAGTCACTATTCGTTTCTGCATATCGACGGGAAATGTTATTCAGCACCCCTTCAAAAGGCACATCAACATCGCGTACACCGCCAAAGTCATTTTCATAATGAAAATGGAATAACTTGCCGTCGCTCCCATTAAGCACCACATTCCGCTCACGGTGGGTCAGCTTGTTAAAGGGTACGTCCATTCGTACTTTGAAGGTTTTCGCCGCCTGAGCCAGCAGTTCCGGATAGTACTGGGAACTGATTGGATTCCATGGCGCGATTGCCCCTTCTGCCAAAGTCATACTCGGTTCTGGCAGCACCAAATCCATGTCAACTGTCAGCTTAACACCCAACCCGTCACATTCTGGGCAAGCGCCAAAAGGAGCGTTGAATGAAAATAGTCGTGGTTCCATTTCGCCAATCGTAAAGCCACAAATCGGGCAGGCAAAATGTTCGGAAAAGCGCAGTGGTTCACCGCCAATCACGTCCACGTTGGCATACCCTTCTGACAACCGCAGAGCTGCTTCAAATGAGTCGAAAAGCCGACTGCGCGCCTCAGGCTTAACCACAATTCGGTCAATCACAATATCAATGTCATGCGACTTATTTTTATCCAGTTCATGATCAGCCGTTGCATCAACAACTTCACCATCAACACGCATCCGGACATAACCTTCACGCATGATTTTGGCGAAGACTTTTTTATGACTGCCTTTCTTGCGACGCACCACTGGTGACAGAATTTGAATCCGGGTCTTATCAGGTAAGGCTAAAACGCGATCCACCATCTGTTCAACACTTTGACTGGTAATCGGTGTGCCATCATTTGGACAAATCGGATGCCCGACACGTGCCCACAGCAAGCGCAAGTAATCGTTGATTTCAGTGACTGTTCCCACAGTTGATCGGGGATTTTTTGAAGTGGTTTTCTGATCAATCGAAATCGCCGGACTTAAGCCGTCAATCGAATCGACATCCGGTTTTTCCATCTGTCCCAGAAACTGTCTGGCATATGCTGAGAGACTTTCCACGTAACGACGCTGACCTTCGGCGTAAAGCGTGTCAAAAGCCAGACTGGACTTACCTGAACCAGATAGGCCGGTCATCACGACCAGTTTATTGCGGGGAATCGTCACATCAATATTCTTTAAATTGTGGGCACGAGCCCCATGGATCACAATTTTATCGTTTGCCATTCACAAAAGATCTCCTCATTTTTAGCAAGCAGTATTGGCGAAAATCACATTGCCACAACAGCTTATACGCCGACTTCTGACCGCTCACCTTAACGCGCTCGCCAGCCCCAAAACCTGCACATAAGGACCTTGAACGCAATGGCTAAAGACCGGCCATCACGTTCAAGGCCACTTATGCTCCGGTTTCTAACCGGGCTGGTTCGCGCTCACCGGATCTGTTCAAAGCAATCATGGCTGACTTGGTACCATCGTGCAAGTGCGATCTGATTAAGACATATCAGCCTGCAATTCAAGAATTGTGTCGCGTAATGACGCTGCCTGCTCGAAATCAAGCTTCTTAGCTGCCGCCTGCATTTGTGAGCGCAGGTTTGCTACTAACTCCTTCTTATCAGCCTTGCTCATATCCTCATAATCAACTTCAGCAAAAGTCTTCTTGGCCTCGGCTTTATCATCATCTGATTGTTCATAGCTGGAAATAGCTGCCCGAATCGGTTTGATAATGGTCTTTGGCGTGATGTGATGTTCTTCGTTGAACTTCTCCTGAATCGTCCGTCGACGTTGGGTTTCATCAATGGCAGCCTTCATGGAATCTGTCACCTTATCAGCAT